>Ga0153955_100369_pt1 | contig 24284 bp, 23 predicted proteins | sample TSFL039MetaG_FD_104744 | JGI IMG/M metagenome (GOLD analysis project Ga0153955, IMG submission 104744) | Attine ant fungus gardens microbial communities from Florida, USA - TSFL039 MetaG | ecosystem: Host-associated > Fungi > Mycelium > Unclassified | place: USA: Florida, Wekiwa Springs...
ACAGGAGTATCTTCAGAGTATACCAAAAACAAGATAACTTCTCAATAGAGTTTGAACCAAAAGGGGAGGTAATGTTACAAACTTCATTTGGCCATAACTCCACAAATACTTGCACAAATTCAATGATCTTAAATACTTCTGAAAGCCCTTAAGAAGACCTTTCAAACAATGTGCAAAAAATGCCAAAGCAATTAGTATTTATTGAGATATTAGGTCATCAGTTCTGGACACTGATCTACAGATATCTTAGGAACTACCAAATGCAGACATTTGCTTCCATATGCACATAAAAGCTCTCTTCAATATACTTCTGATGACTATAAATAAATCCTGAGGCAATAAGATCCTGTAGAGATACAAGGACCCCAATATTTAATATAACACTGATCTATTACTCATAGATGCTCATCAGTCCTTGAGTAGAACAAAGGACTACCTCTCTATAGCTATGTTATCTCTATTTCCATCACAAAAGGACTGTCATATATAAAACAATAGGCAGTAGACATGTGATGTACTGTCTAGATGCATAGATCATCTTATTCATGTATGTAAGGTTTTTCAGTCTGAGGATTAGACCTCAGACTTAACAATATCTTTTGTTGCTTATCTACTTTGCATTTTTGAGCCTTTTAAAGAACATCTTCACCCATTACAACTAGTAAGTGACCATTTGTGATAACTCCTGAGACATATACTTCTACAACTATGTTTTTTACAATTAGTAGGATTGCATTGTGATGTCAAATGTTAATCTGACAATCTAGAATCCAATCTAACTCAGTCTGATATCCACAAAACTAAATATATTGAAGTATACCTAGAATCCAATCTAACTAGATACATTAATAAACCATACAAAAAACATAATCACAAAATATTCACCTTAGTCTGATATCCACAGAACTAAGGGCAAAAAACTATTCTCTCACAAGAAAAAAAGTCATGCTTAGTAATTATAACAAAAATAGAGACACATGAAGGCAGAATCAGAAACAAATAAAGATAAACAAAAAGAATGAGGCTCAAGACACACTTACAACAATGTTTTATTGAGGTCTACCTGTAAAGCAATCCAACTAGATAGATCAGCACAGAGAACTTTAGAAGTAAAAAGATAATATAAAAATATCAATAAAACAAGCAAATATGAAGAAGACAATATCTGAGACACATCCACAACAATGGTGTCTAGTAGCTTACTACTAGGACATTATAAATATTATTTAGAACTTTTCTGAACAGTATGGACACCAGTCATCTAAATGACTACTGTTTTTGTCCTTTTGTCTCAGTGTTGAACCCCTTCAAAATTTCAGGTCAAATATGACATCAATGCTCTCGATTTCTTGCCGTCATGCTTCCTGGACACAAGGAATGGCTGAAAAGGCAGATAAATTCAGAGCGGACTGAGAAATCACGATACGGACGAGTGTGACTAGTTCGCTACCTGCGCTGGTTACCACAAATATGATTCAAGGTACATAGCTAAAGATATACATGCGAGTACAAACAGTCATAGTAGGTTAGACATTCACTTATGGTTAAAAGGCACGCCCGGAGTCCGCCTGAAAATCAGATCTCCACGTTGGTTCAAATTCTTCATAATGCAGTTCATGTAATTGTTCATCAGGGAACTGCGAAGTACAAATAGCAGAAGTAGCCAGAGTTTGATCAAGAATCAGCAACAAGTCGCGGAGGTTCCGGAGCTTGCTCACTCCGGATACTACTCGAGAATTCCTTGCTAGCATCCCTGTGGGAGAGGAAGGGAAATTAGATTTGGGCGTTTCTATTCCTGCGTTCGATTCCTCAATATTCAATTGCCGCGATAATAGTTGAGATGCAAAGGGCGGTGCCGAATTAAAACCAAGCTGAGGTGATGAAGAGATCATAATCTCTGTCAGAGGAAGGCTTTGTGGCCTGAGAATAGCCGGGCGGAAGCACCAAGACGACTTCCATGATTCGTAGATATCTGACCGTCGAAATACAGCCGAAGTTCCAGCGACGTTTCCCTCTGTCTCAGTTATATGCTTTACGGAGTCTTCTTCATAGGGTCTGATAGAGAACTTCGGAAACACAAGTCCCAGATCACCCGATACTGGTTCCCTGAGCAAAGTTTGACGGCTCAGATAGGCCTGGAGAGTAGTATTTCCAGAAGTTTTCCATCTCTGTAAATTATCTGATATCCAGTCAGAGACTGGATCAATGCGCCCAATATTACAATCTATAGGCGAGAATGTTCCGGGAGTAGGGGAAATGGACATATAGTTTGAGCATGGATTTCTACACCCACAGAACTGACGACGGCGAATGCACGGTGTGGTATCACCATTTGAATTGTTGTTCTGTATGACAGCAGGAGGCTTAATATAGTCTAACCTGGAGTGTAACTGATTCATCAGTGAGAAATCATCTTGCTCCTTCAGGAAAGGAGAGCTGAGTATTCCCACACCGTCAGGTGGTGTGTAGAAGGACTCGCTGAAGTGTACGAATGGATCTAGGGACAGCAAAATTAAAAGGGATATCGATTAACGATCGTTGTGATGAACAGCAATGGTTCACATACCAACTCTATCAAATGGATTTGAAGTAGACATAGGAGTGCTAAGGGTTGGGGAAGGGGACGAAGACAAGGATCCTTCATCCCAAGGCTGCTTTGGAACAGAAAGAACAAGTCCATAATCTTCATCGTCAGATTGTCCTGGGATCTCATGGAATGGAAGCAAAGGAGTCGTGCAGCGTTTCGGCATCTGAAACGCTGTTTTCTGCAGCCGAACACTCTGCCTGAGCCTTGTCTGGCAGGCTACATACAAAATGATCAGGATATGTGCCGTGGATACATTATTCAATAGACTACCTTCGAATTCTTTCCTGTGACAACGAGAATCCTTGATGAATGCAGGGAGAGGAAATGGTAAATTGACGGGTCGACAATGGGATGACGCGGCGGGCAGAGGCAAACCTGATCCAGTGCGATGCAAACGATCCCAGAAAGCAAACAGTCGACAGCCAAGAGATATACAAAAATCCCAGAAGAGAAGCCAAGCAGAGTAAATTTTGGGCCAAATTGCAGTAGGTGAATGTGTTATCATTCCACGAGATAAGGTATCGCAAAAGTGGAAGGAACAAAAGGCGAACTGTCCAGAATTCCAAACAATGTTGTCATGTTTCACATACACTTAGTTGTCGTTGACGTTGACGTTGAGAATACGAATTCAAAATGTATCAATAATCACATGAACCGATCTCCCTAGGCGTTTTGCATCGTACTCTCCTCGGTCCTCCAGGGTTACAATCGGATACGGATTCTGTCGATTTAACTATTGAGAACAATAAAATGGCCAAAGGCTGCAAACCTTGTGCTGCTGAAAGCTGAATGACCGGGAAGACCCACATTAAGTCAGTAGCGGAGGTGACACGAAATCTTACACATCTTACAGCGATATTCTCCCAATCAAGTTCAATAACTTCTCCCTAGAGTGAACCGAGGGCAATACTGTCTTCCGAAGTCAAGGAAATCATCTCTTCACTTCACAGATACCTTGGCAATTACCGAGGAAAGTAACAGATCAAAAATATTTTACAGCAGGACAGAATGTTCTCAGATACATAATCTATGCTGATTAACTACCTAATGGCCAATGAATGCATCACTCCATTGCGAGGTCTTGAGCTCATCTACAAATGAGTCAAATCTTGGTGATATTCCTGAACAAGTTTTGTGGAGTTGGCTGATGAGTCTTGTGCTAACTCTTTGGACTTCCGCTGCCCTCTCGAGGTCTTGCTTAACTGTGTCCTTGGTGACCGTTGCACCCCTCATGGTCTTTTGAAGTTGAGGAAGGGCATCATCCAGATGCTGAGCAGTAGGAGAAGGAGCAACTTGAGACAGGCGGAAGAAAATCATATGGCAGATGACCTTGATTTCATCAGAATCGTCCGAAAGGCCAGGAATGATCCGAATAATAAATTGGTGAAGATCGAGTTTCGTCAAGCAAGTATCAAGCTACAAAAGAGATAAAGGAAGCTTGACAAGATGTTTGAGGTGCTTACAAGAGTGTACAAGGTCTCATATGCAATCTTTCTTGTATCAAGACCATCATCAACCTTGTGCGTCCATGGGCCCATTTGCACGGTGCGTACAAGGACAGGGTTGACCTTTGCTTCCTTGTACAAGCTTGACAACAGTTCGGGAAGAGCTTCACGTATGAGGTGGGGCTTTGTGCGTGCGGCAGAATTCATGGCAGAAAGTGCCAGGCGGCGAACAGTCTAGACGGAAATCAAATCATTTCCATATTAGAATGGGTGCATACTGACAAGATCATCATCTTGTATCAGCGCCAAGAAATCCATAATCAAAGGGGCAAGCAAGTTGTCATAAGATTGGGAAGTGTCGGTGAATGTATACCTGATCGCGGAAATAACAGTAGCTCTAGTAGAGGCGTTATTATCGCGGATGCGCGCCTGAAGACTCAAGTCAGTCTATTATTATTGTTGAGGTAAAGGTTTACATGTAGTTGAGGCAAATATCTGGAAGGGTGTGTAGTTGCGAGTTTGCCGAGGCAGGCAGCGGCCACATTCCTCGTGGTCTCCTCCGCATTTTCTGAGTGTTCGAAGAGTGGTACCCAGAGCAAATCTGCGACACCTCCCAACTGCTCTTGAGAACAGTGTGTTACAACCTGAAAACTTGATCAATAAATGTACCTGTACCTCTGTAATATTTGTTATGTATACCTCCTTAGAGGCATGAAGAGCCAAGAGACGTTTTTTGCTATCGCTCTCCACAATTTGAATGATCGAGGGCAGGAATCGTGGTAAGTTGCCGATAGCCATGTTGCCTTTGACAACCAAGTAAGCTCAATTGCAAGAGTCAATATGTGAGTCAAATACCTGCTGCGAATGCAGCCACTGCTCTGATTTCTTCTTGTTCAGAAGAAAAAAGTTCAATGACATTTCTGAAAATATCACTCTGGAGTGACATGTCACTAAAAACAACATCTGTGTAAGCGCATAGCAACAACTCATGCAATATCTTACATGAACCGGCCGAGCTCTCCAATAATCAACAAGCTCAATACGAGCAATGAAGACTTCACCAAGGAGACGTTCTGGGAAATGGTAAGTGTAAGTGTATCACCATCTGCTAGGTAACGTACTTGGAAGTGTCTCGAGTACTCAGCAATAACACCAGCAGCAATCCCTTGCTGACTTTTGACGGTTGCAGCAACGCATCTCGCTACATTGGCAGGACTTGCATCAGTCTTAGGCGCTTTTTCGACAGCAGAAACAAGATTAAGAATGACATGTGATGCGATCTGATTGTCAGCTTGAACCAGAACCGTGAAAAACCCGAACAAGGACTCGAGGGCTGCTCCAGAAATTAATGGTGAATAGGCAATGATATACAGATCAGGAAGCAGACTACGCTCGACTTCGGGGAAAGTAGAGGCAGGTGAAAGTTCAAGTAGGAGGGCAACAATGTTGAGGGATTGAGAAAGGAGGGAAAAATCGGCTGTCGAAAGGTACCCTTTGACTTGAGGGATGAGATGGAAGGGGAGGTCTTTGGGAATACCAGAAATATAGCTACGGCAAAAGTCAACAATCATACCAATGGTGGCCAATACTAAGAAAACATACCTTCGAAGCAAAACATTGAGAGCCGAGAATACCTCAGCTTTACCAAGCCTTCCACTTTTTTTGAGCAGATTGATCAACCATTCTACAACATCATTGACCCAATCATCGCCAACCCGGACCTCTTCGGCAACTCTCCTAACAACGTTAACAGCGCTATCGGTTTTGCCAAAAGACCGACAGATATATCCCCATTCCTTTCGATCTCTATTACGGACATTGTCCGTTGCACACACCCATAAATCGGCAATACATTCCTCGGCTGAGATTCTGACTTCGGCATCTGTATCGTGACTTGCTAGACGTTGTACAGCTTGATCATAAAGTTGATCAACCCAACTTTCAAACCTGAGGGGCTTGAGAGAACGCAAAAGGGATGAAAAAACGCGGAAAGATTCAGATGCAACTCGTGGGTGGCGATCAACCAGAGACCTTTGGAGCACGGGAATGAGCAACGGGAGGGCACTGGAGAATGTGGACGGGGCATGTGTAGAAAAGAACAAAGACAGGAAGGACAGTGTTATGAGATGTAGATTTGATGTTGATGTAGAAGGAGGCTGCGAGAGGATCGACGTCGAGATAGCTGTCACCAGTTGGATTTGAGGGGACAATGATCCTGGAAGGACAATGAGAAGAGCTTTTAAAAGACCAAACCCTGTCTGAAGAACGATAGGTGATGTTTTGGGCGATTTAAGCTGATTCAGAAGAGCTTTGGATAAAATTGGCACCTGGCCCTTCAGTAAGGTATAGGGCGTCTCCTCAGAATCGGGAGTTTGGTCGATACCCCTCTTTCTTTTCCCACGAGGTGTTGCCTCATCTTCTGGTCTGCCTCCATAAATGGCGGTTTGTTTCAGAAGGGAAGTATACGTATGCCAAATTTCTAGTCGAACAGTCTCCTCGCGATCTCCGAATCTAGAAATTAGAGCAGGAGAGATTTCCTGGTAGGTGGAAACTAAGAGTTCGGGTCGAGTTGTGATCACACTAGCAAGAAGTTTTGTAGCAGAACGACGAATCTTGTAGGATGTATCTTCATCATCGGAGTACCTGGTAAATAGTCAGAGGCACGGAAAAAGCTATGGACGAAAGACTTAAACGCACTCGTCATCAAGATCGTCATCTTCATATCCACCATCATTTGCATCTGCCATCTCTTCATCGTCATCATCATCTACAGCATAATTCTCCACACAGTTGAACTGGTGTTCAGGGTAAAGGGGTGTTTGACTTACTGGGTCGAACTTCATCAATTGAAGACCAGCCTGGGTGATTTCTGAGAGATAAAGAGTTACTTCTGCTGGCAATCGTAAAGCCAGTGCTTCGAGAGCCTGGAGGCCTCCCTCGCGTAGCTCTTCATCATCTTTCTGAACCGCTTCCAGAATTCCGGGAACAATCTTGTTGAGGATGGGGGAGATATGATGGGGTGACTGGCGTGTGATAGCAGCCACAAGCTGAACTATCGTCCTTTGTTTATCAACACTCACTGACTGTGCGAGGTTCGGGAAAACGCAAGTTCGAAGAAGGTTCTCGAACAGTGGGGGTTGTGATATGGGAATGAATTGAGACAATGTCAGGATTGCCCGTTTCCGAACGACAGGTCTCTGGTGGTTAAGTAAGGGTGCGAGAACAATCAATGGTTGCGGGTCCAGGGAAGAGTTGGAGACATGAGCGGGGAAACGGCTGATGAGGATGGAAAGGATGGCAAGAATCTCAACCAGGGTTTCTGGCGGTGTTGACGACTACACTTGCGGATAAGTGGTAGTTCAGAGCGAAGAAAAATAGTTTCCCCGTACGTTTGCGAGTTGACCGAGGAGTTTTGGCGTTAGTTTGCTGCAGGCAGACTGAACAATTTTGCCATCCGGCGGCAACTCGGCGGTGATCGTCTTGAGTGCTACCATGCATCAAAGACCTGGAGAAGAAATTTGAAGGTACTCAACCTTACCTAGTGTCGAGATATCTCTGAGCTCCTCGTCTTTGCCACTCGAAAATTCAATCAGTTTGTCGACCACCACCTCCATTTGAGTTTGGCGAAGGATTTTGATGAGTTGACCAAGGCTAAGATGCATAAGTGTGATCCTTGCAAAGGAAAAATGCTACTTACCATTTGACCGCCTGGTTTTTTACCTCGGAAATCTTATCTTCTACGAGAAACAGCACTTGGTCAAGAACTCTGTTTTCTACAGACTCGTCGCCTTGAAAGACAGAAGGGTCTTGTCTGATCTCAGTTGCAAGATCATTGAGACCCATGTATCTATCGCACTGTCAACTTTACCGTATCCATGCGAACATAGATGAGTCTATACCGGTAGTCCTGGTCACTGGACTGCATCTGTACATTTCGGCATCAGCATCGAGCCTCTTTTTGAATTATTCAATTATAAACGAACCTTCTCAACCAGGTTTGTCATCAAATAACTTTTTGTCATGATTGAGAACTGTTGCGTTTTATGAGAGGGTCAAAAGGAAGAGAGAATGGTTGCCATCAAGCGCATGCTATTGTGGTACCAGATATGTCACATGAAACTCAAATATCCTAAAATTTCTATTCTGCAACAAGCAAGCTAGTGTACCCTTCTTTAACCAGAACCATCTCCCCTCTTGAGGCTGAGATGGCTCCTGGGGGACCCCTATGTTGGAATTCAGAACTACCAGTCCAAATTCAAATGACAACTCAAGGATTGACCCAAACAGGAGTTCAACCCATAACCTTAGGGAAACTAGCCAATATGCTCTACCAGTGAGCTACCAGACCATTACACTAGTAATCTGCCTAAGGTAAGCACCCAACCCAGTTGGAGGTCTTATTAGGTTCCAGAGCACCTGTCACTTCATCACAACATAAAAGTGCTGAGCATGCAAACAGTTTTTTTGCTCTCTATGCTAGATACAGTATTTTCAGTAGAAACAAAACTATTCAAATGAGATTATCTTGTATTGTGAACTGAAGAAACTGTGCCACAAAGGCCATGGCTATTTAGGTGACTTCTATATGAAGGTTGACACAACAACAAACCCAGCATCCCCTTGCAGTGAACCTTACCAAACTCACACCCACATCTTACATGATTGCCACCTCTACAGAGACCACCAATACATCCTAGAGGAGATCTCACCTCCAATATACCCCCCTGACATCCTCAGCACCCATAAAGGGATTAAAGCCCTTGTGGAGTTTTTGCTCAAATCCAATGCATTTACCAGGTCAGGAACAGGCCCACCCACCCAGCACAAACCCACTATCAATGATAGACTGCCAGAGGACCACTTCAATGAGGAACTCGAGGATAGCCACCCAGCAGCAACACACAACTCAGCCCAATAAGCACATACTTTATTTCTTCTCATTCCAGCCCTAGCACCACCTTCAAACACCCCCCCTTCTACCATTCGACTTTGCCCACACCATACTCCTTCCTCCCATAGATATGCCCCAGACATTGGGCTCTTTGTAGTTTGCTTATTGCGGAATAGAAATGCTGAATCCAAAAAAAAAGTATTAGGCATGTGACCTCTCTAAAAAAAATTCGAAGTTAATACCTGCACTAGTTCAAGATATATTTGTATTTTATTGAGCTTGGTGAAAACATTTGAACTGTTTTGTCCCGTCACTGTACTACCACAGTCTGCCTATGCACCTTATGTAATAAACTGTTGGATCAAAAAAAAAAATCTATGGTGAGTCACTAGTTTGGAGGTAGAATGCTTGAGTAATGTTAAGGGAATTCCAAAAATGGCCAGCTGATGTAAGTAATATTGGTGACTGAGGTGGTAGGTCAGAAGGCATTGAATGGGAAATGCCCTCTGTTGGAAGGTTTTGATTGTGTATCCTCTCCATCCTTGACACAGGCTTCTTGTGGCCTGGGATATGGGACATAGGAGGGGTTGCAGGCACCTCCAGTGCTCGTTGCATTCATTGTGTATAAATTGTTTAGGAAGTGATGGGAAGATGACGTGATGCGAAATGGATAACCAGTGAGATAGCTCAGTTCGCTATGGCATCCAATCCGCTTCCTGTCAATCTTTACGAGAGCTTGTTGTCAAAGCTTGTTATAGTTCTCAAGCTGACTCATTCAGAGGAGGGTACGACGACACCCGCAGCGAAGCAGACTATATTGCAAGCAGTCAGTGTGAATCTTCCAGTTGAGAGGGCCAGGTCGTTCATGTGGTTCTCAGACCAATGATTTCAGAAATGCACTTGCCAACGCCAAAGATTTGGTCTTGAATCTTCCCGGGGGTGAATTGCTTATTCAGGAGCAAGAGCAGGTCATTCAAATGCTTGAGACCTTGAGAAACCGGAAGAAGTGCGTTTCTTTGAATCCATTTGTGACTATGTCATCTCAAAGGGAAAACGTAGAGCTCAGTTGGAATGTTTCTCGCAACAGCCATTGCACTCGGCGACATCCTCTGCAGAAGATCATATGGAAATTGACTCCATGGCTTCTACTCCTGCAAACGATTGATTACTCCTCTCTTGATTACCGCAGCGTGATAGGTGGTCTGCAATGAAATGTCTTTGAGCTTCTATATCTTTCCTATAAACCTCATCCCTCCTACGCTGGTCGTAATTTCAATTCCCTTGTCAGCTCCCGTTCGGAATTTTGCATTGCGTTGCGTGTAATATGGATATCCGTCATGTTTGTCTGAGAGCGGTCATAGTTTTCTGTCTTGTCTCCCGAGGGGCTTCTAAGTCACTAGATGTCATTTGGTTGTCCCCGCCCGAAGGCACCATTTTCAATCCCGGGGACACAATAATTGCGAAGTGGACGTCATCCTCTGTTTTAATCTCCCCTGATTTTAGGTTATGCACGGTTGCTGGGGACGTGCGAAGGATATCATCTGGTCACCTAATGGATCGTGGAGGGGAGAAAGAGGGAGGGGCAGGCGAGAGTGAGAATTGCGGAATGGCTATCTGGCCCCAGGTCAAACAGACGGAGGACGGGTACATGGCTGCCATGTATGTTTCTTATATCCTCAACCTGATGACACAGTTCACCAATTACATTTTAGCACTGCTCCAGAGGTTGTCGCCACAAGCAAGTACTATCTGAAGCTGCAGGATGACTTTGGCAACATTTTTGCCTCTCCTATTTTTGAGCTTGGTAGTATGTCCTATTTCATTTCGTGAAATAAAACCTCATCCATGGTCCTTCAGGCACCGCAAGTGATATGGCAATGACGTTGAGTTTGGCGGCTACATCTGAGCCATCCATGAAATCTTCTATTGGTGCAACTCAGCACAGGACGACACTCATTAGTTCAAACATTCTCCCTTCTTCGACGAGCAATAACTCTGCAGTCGATCCATCACGTCTTGGAATATATACCACTGTGCCTCAGATACAACCAACGCAGCCAGATGTTTTAGTTTCCCGACGGCCTGCCTCGACCGCTGCCATCGCCGTTCCACTTTCCGTTGTATCTGCCATCATTATTCTGGCAGGAGTGCTAGGTTACAGAACTCGCCGAGCACTGGCAAAGGAGCGGAGCCGCGAGTTCAAATCCTTGATACTATCACAGAAAGACACTAACGATGAGGGTTATGGAACAGTTAGTGACATTCAGCGCGCTATGAGCGTCCTCTCTTATCGTCAAGGTTGCAGTGATCACAATAGAGCTGGATCAGTACCTACCTTCACAGTCAAACGCGAGCCCCGTCCAATGACGCGGGATCCATATTTTCCCAAGATGACAAGTACTTCTTCAGGTTCTCTATCTAGCCACCATATTCCAGCGTTGAGCTATTCAAACATTGGCAAAGGAAAATCACTGACAGCCCAATATACGGCTGCAGGAACTGTCCCGTGTTCGGAGACAACGATGTTTGAAACCTTGCCATTCTCGGTGTCGAACCCGGATATTCCGCCCAGTCTTGTACCCTCTCGAATGCTGCCTTTGCACATCCGCTCAGAGTCTCCAGGTGATAATCATCCATTACCAGCACCTCCCCCTATATCCTGTTTGTCACCCTCTGGTTCAACAAATGTATACGACGCAATAGCAGCCAAGCTGAATGGACGCCAGTAGAGTATATCTGCCCTATTCTCTCCTTTTCTTTGTGCTTGACAAGACAGTCAATGCCTTCAGCCTCTATATAATTTGCTATTGCACAAATTCATGTTCGCTTTAGTGTTTTACATCGATCGAAGGTCAGCCACCCTGCGTCGAGGTCAAGTTAAATATCAACGTTTCGAGTACGAGCTTATTGACTCACAAAATCTTTCCACTAGCCAAATTTTCTCTTTTCGTGAACATCTCTCCCGTAGAATACTCTCAATATGCTCGATCTGATCACCTGCCGAGTCATGGCCATAAGTATTGTCAAATTACTTATTGCCGTTGGTGGAGCTCTTCAGGAAGTCGTTGCGGCGATCAGGGCCAAGGTAATTTGGCAGACGGGGCGCAAGAATCGAACCAAGATTTTTGGCAGTGCTGATGTCGAGACCTCAAGTTTGAGGGCTCCATGGTCTTTTTCTCTGGGTACAACGGTCTACGTCTCAGGCTCAGGACTCGATGGCTAGCTGGTTTCTCCAGCCCGCATCCCGGCAACCAGGACCTTTGCTGCTGAGAACGTTGACGTTGAAACAGGTATTTTTGAAGATGTCGCCGACCGGTCTTCATCAACCAATATGATACCTAGCATGAATGTTTCAAATTCTCCACTTCCATTATCGCAGGGTGGCATTGTCAACGTAACAGAGGAACCCACCCATTTGCGAACCAACCAACGTCCGTGATTCTACTCGAGGCATGGCCGAAACATCTACTCAACGCGCTCGCATGTTTTGTACTCGCGTCAAATGTCATTCAGCCATCTCCTGGAGCATCAAGAAGCCTGGTCTTGTAGATTTTGTCGTTGTGCCGTCCGACAACTTGACTGCGTCGAACGTATTTTCCAAGTCCAGGCTTCAGCAAACACGCATCCTTTGTGGCCTAGCTTTTTGGCACGAAGGGCTTTGCAGTATCAGCATTTGTAACGAGACAGTATCACTGAAGTTGGTGGAGATGGATAGACTGCAGAGGCGGAGGTAGTGGTGGTGGATCACGAGATAGAGCTATATTACTACGGAGAGCTATGACGACCTTCCCACACCTCCCTCCACGCCCTCGAGAAGGGTACGTATCGTGCAGTCTGATTCATATGGGGGATCCATCGATTACTCTCTTCGGCGTTTCAGCCGGAATAACGACGATATCATTAAACAGTGTTGCGAGGTCTTCCCTGCTTCATTGGTCGTCCAGTAGCATCTCTGTCCACGTCTTGAACAGATACCTTCCGCGGAGTTTTTACTCCGTTTGCTTTTGTGAGGGTTGCATTTTCAAGTCTTAGACCATCACCTGACAATTGTACTATTGTAATTACCTTAGCATACCTACCGGAACAGCTATGACCTTTTCCATTCCGTTTCCCTGTTGTTCCTTTCAAGCGCTTTTGTTTCCCATCATGACTGAGATACTCGGCAACGACGGAAGGCCAGAAAAAATCGAGCCACAGCACGTTGTATCTGAAACTCCGATGGATGGTGGCATGTTGGCGCATTTTCCACATCAGTTGTGCATCGTGGAACCATCAACCACAACACACGAAAAGCTTCAAGACCTCCTTGTTTGTCACCGGTGGAATGACTTTTTTTGTCGGGATTGCATGAACATCAAAATTTGAACCAAGGTACCGGACATATAATTTGCAATCACCTGCTAACTTTAGCACAGAAAAAGGGACAATTTACCCGCAAGGTTTTTAAGGCGTTGTCTCAGCCACAGGTCACCCATCACTCTCTTTCTTACCCTGCAACATCCCATGCCTCGAGTTAAAGCACAGAAACAGTCTCCCCGCAGCTCGCGTTCCTCCATGAAGGTAAGTATGAGAAGACTCGTTCTAAAGCAAGGCTCAAGTTGAGTATAGCCCGAAGACAACATGGTTTTTCAGGTGGTGTCGTACGTGCATATTTTCAAAACATTTTCCATGAGTCACTTATATTGTAGAAGGCATCGATGTGATCATCCTGGATGTAGCTTCAGGTCATTGGTGAGAGGTAATTTGAGGACACACAAAAAGATACAGTAGGTCTACAATAGCTCTTATCGATCTCTACTGAATTGCTACAGCACACAGACCAAGGACCAGGTTTGCACCTGGTCCTGCCCCGAAAGAGCTGACGGTGTCTGCCCATTCTCATGTACAGACCCATCATCCCTTAATAGACATGTAAAACGACACATAAAGCGTGCCATAAAGAAGGGGCAGACCATCCCAGAAGAATTCCTTGTTCGTCGCGAACCCAAAAAGAATCCCAGTTCAAGTCCTTTCCACAGGGAGCCATATCCAAGTAGAGGCATCGACTCTGGTCCTTCAGAGTCATCTTCAGTTCCATTCGCGTCATCCTCAAGTGGGACTCATACTCCTTGTGTTAGTACATCACCCACTGACTTTGGTTCTGATGTTGACAAAGTGACATTTAAGATCCACGAATCCCCAAAAGAAATAATACCAGATACCTAGTCCAGCAGTAATGTGGGAAAATCTTGTACGGATGTGCTCTCATCTTCTACCTGGGCACCATTACAGGCCATCATTGATCACGACTTGCAGTATATTTGTTCTTCATAAAAATATTCAGTTAATGCCACTTATCGTACAACACAATAAGACCTCTTGTCGAAGATGAAACAAAAGATCAAGCATCCAATAATACATCGGAGGACATAGCTCGTGCAACCGCCCGGTTGCCACATTTTAGGTTTGATAGGGGCTTATTATAGGTGTACGAACGAAATGTTCGCGTGACTGTTGTGACGTAGTCTTTTCCGCGATAAGTCCAGGAGATCCGAAGATTACAAACTCAGAGCGAGCGCAGAATATAGCTACAAGAAATAAATTCTTCAGTGTATATGTGGTTGCAGGCGATTGGAGGGACGATTTATTACTGGAGACTGTCTTTATATCTACTGAGTCATTCTTTGGGTAAGAGCCAATGATGTCATTCAAAAGGTGTTCCTCGACTAGTGCATTTTCTGCGAGGGTTTTCTCAAGACTGCATTTAAGCACTTAGCCTCTTGTAGTTAGACTCAGATCGGATTCTTTGGTAACTTAAAGTAATCCACTGGCCAACGTCCGAATCAATTGCAAATCAAGCCTTGGAGGAAGATGACATGAGCACATTCGATGGTCCTTCTAATTGTCAAGATGAATCGATCACCAACTCTCCGTTTCTCGTGGAGAGTCACAAATTCTCAGCGAAATCTACGAAGTTTAACCGACAACACCCATGAGTGCGTTCGGAGAAGGCACAAAGTTGTGAATATGTGCAGGTAAGCTCTCGGAATAAACCTCGGCCTTTGGTTCGGAAGTTTAGCTTGGAAACAATATACTTTTTTCGCCTTCTGTCGTTTCAGATCCGCCTTAAAACGTGCAGTGGAGTAACGAACTTTCAATTGATAAACCTCATACGCAGTCTTTTGGTCAGATTTCTCAAAATGCACAAGTTGCTTACCATCATTTCCCTTGCTATCTTCTTGTCTGGAGGGGCAGTTGCCCAACAACAAGTTTGGGGCCAATGTCAGTCATCGCTATTGTCACTTCCATGCTATCTCATTTTCTTCTCCTCAAGGTGGAGGGATTGGCTGGACTGGACCGGTAAGTGACGATCAGCCTCTCCCCTAACTAGATGAGTTGATAGATGAAAACAACAGACTACTTGTGAGTTCACTTGACAAGTGTTCGATGGCCTAGGCTCAGAGATACCTAGGTGTTTCCGGTACCACTTGCACATACATGAACGACTATTATTCTCAGTATGTTGGCTATTTTCTCAAACTATGGTAGCAGTTAATGAGAGGTTTGTAGGTGCTTGCCTGGTACGAGCAATGGAGGAACGACCGCCCCTCCCCCCTCGACTACTACCTCCAATCAATCTTCCCCTACTGGAGTACCTGCTGGTGGTCTCAACGGTCGCTTCGTTTCGCATGGCAAGAAGTTTTGGGTAAGACTGAAGAAGGAATGCCTTATGGCTGATTTTTGACACCCGTTCTTAGGGCTCTGCTGCTGACCCCAATACTATCAACATCGCCGGTACGCTTTTCAAAATAATTCTTATCGAAAGAGACACTCATTAATCGCAGCAAATGCCGCTATCCTGAAATCTGATTTTGGCGGTGTCACTCCCGAGAACTCCATGAAGGTACGATCTCAATGGTTCGACCGACAAACAATGATTGCTTATTTAATTATTCAGTGGGATGCCACTGAACGTATGTGCATCGTTCGTCCGTTTGAGATGAGGACACGTTAACATACATTTCGAAACGCGATAGCTAGCAGAGGATCGTTCAACTTTGGAAACTCTGACCAGCTTGTTAATTGGGCTACGTCCAATGGCAAGATGATCCGTGGCCACACCCTTGGTATGTCCATAGACACGTCTAATTGTCAATACTACTAAATAAATTCAAGTCTGGCACTCTCAACTTCCATCCTGGGTCTCCTCTATCGGCGATGGAACTACCCTGGTAAACCTCCTTACATCTTGAAATTATTTCTTCTCATAGCTATCCGATAGACCTCTGTCATTCAGAATCACATATCAAATGTTGCTGGAAGGTACAAGGGAAAGCTCTATGGTGAGTCTCAGGGTCTCAGCCGCAGTGCTTGGGTTTTTGCTGACCATCTCACACAGCTGTAAGTCATTAAATCCATTGATTTTTTTTATCAAACTATCTTTGACATCTGCTAGTGGGATGTTTGCAAGTACGTCTGAAGTTTGAAGCCCATCACAAGATCATTTTTTTCATCCATTCACAGTGAAATCTTGAACGAAGATGGTTCTCTCCGTTCTTCTGTCTTCTCCAACGTTCTCGGTGAAGTATGTTTTCATTATTGTGGAAGAGGATCCATATTTTTGACAGTCAACACCTAGTCCTTTGTTAGCATCGCATTCCAGGCTGCTCGTAATACTGATAGCACCGCCAAACTCTACATCAACGACTACAATCTTGACTCCAACAATGCCAAGGTCCAGGGAATGGTTTCCCTTGTCAAGCGCACGAATGGCTCTCAGAAGCTCATAGATGGTATTGGTACCCAAATGCATCTGGGTGCTGGTGGTGCCGGCGGTGCCCAAGCCGCTCTTACTGCCCTTGCTGGCGCAGGAACTGAAGTTGCCATCACAGAGTTGGATATTGCCGGTGCTGCGCCAAATGACTATGTTACTGTCGTAACGGCTTGCCTCAACACGCCCGCTTGTGTTTCTATCACTACCTGGGGTGTCGCAGATGTTGTGAGTAACATTCTACTTTCAGATAATTGCATTGTATGCTGAGTAGCGGCTAATGAATTCAACGTCAGAACTCGTGGCGTGCAAGTTCCACTCCTTTATTGTGGGACAACAATTATCAGCCCAAATCCGCTTACAATGCTGTCATGAATGCCATGTAAAGGATTTCCAGTATACAGTAGTGATATTCCGGTTGCGAGACATGAGTGGCTTATACAGATAGGGCTGTAACGTTGGAAATACATCTCGTTCTCTAGAGCGTACTCGCGCGTACATGATTTATATGAAGCAATTGGATCAAGGCTCTGTGTATATCTCTTTTAACTTATTGACCAATGGTTCAAAATTCTCCGCTGGGAACACCATCATCCTTGCCCTGTAATCCAATCCAAAATCTTGCTTCTCTCTCGGTTCTTTCGGGGCACCAGTATATTTGTAATCAAGGGAATAAAGTGCCAGGGCACGAATTTGTTCATCTTCTAGGTGGAAAGGGTGGATACCATCAACAGGAGGTTCTGGCGAAGGACACAAAGATGCCGTTTTTGATTTCTTAGATGATTTTGATCTTGAGTGTTGAGGAGGAGCAGAATTGGCGAGAGAAGATTCCTCTTCTGGAGTGAGATGATAATTTCGAGAGATGAATAAAAAATGTGAAAAATTGTACGGTTCATTCTGGAAGAGACCAATTTAATAACTGTCTAATATGTACACACTCGTACGAACGTTAGATGCTGCCTGCTTGATCTCATCCGCAAGCATTTTGTACATTGGGGGAACGATCTGGACTGGCATGTTGATCAAACGTTCTGAGATCACAAGTCCAACATGCTGTTGGTTCTGGGAAAAGAGGGTATGAAGTGAGGCATGAATTTGGTGGTCGCCAGAAGCAGCTGCAATTTTTAAGCAGTAATTTCCAATCGCCTTGATAGACGGGTGTTGATGGTGGATATGCATGTTCAACACAGTAAGGAAAGCATATGGGTCGCTATCCATACCATCGGTTTTGACAGTGGAACCTATCGCTGGCTGAGACAAAATGAGGTCTGTAAGTTTGTCAGTGCAGAGAGAGTCTGCATCCTGTTGGAACAGCTGGTGTAAGAGTTTGTTGATTGCATGATAGTCGACCTCGGGGTTCGGGGAGAAAAAGTCGAAGTCGATGTTTACAGTAGACTACTACTTTGCTGAGTCAACAATTATTGAAACAGAAAGATAAATACATACAAAGTCAGAGCTGGAATCGCTGTTCATAGAAAGACCATCATTGTCTGCTTGTTTGCGTTTGACCATGGTTGGGAAGGGTAGAAAGAAATTGTGAATACCTGCCGAGTCCGAGTATTTTTTGTCATGTGACAGGAACACTGCTTTAAGATATATGGTTCTGAGAAGATCCGTCCCAGCAATGTCTCCTCGTTTCTCTCATCTGCCTCTTCGCCATATTGTACATTGTTCGTACCGTAGATCACACAGACCGCTGGTCGGCATAGCAGCTGTGTCTGGTGGTCTCCTCCTTGCGGCTGGATGCATTCACGCTGATAATCTAGAGCAGAATGTGACCAGACAGCCCCTTGGGCATCTTATTCGTTCATATGTAGTGTTTACAATGTGCTCGATATCCCCAATGGTGGAATATTCTCCCAAGATACTCAGTTTCTTAACAAGCATTCCTGGTGTCCGCCAGATAGCAGAGGCAGTTGTTCGAGCGACATTCTTCAATCAGGTATGTCCACTGCATGAAATATGCAGTCATGGGCTATATAGTACTGTATGTCTAGTTCTGTGGCGGCGATACTGCCGAAGATACTCTTCCTCTACTTCATGCCTTTCGCAGAGCAAACAAAGGAGCTCTTCTCGCCTATTCGGTCGAGGTTGACCCTGCCTCTCAGGTTGGCAACGTGTCTAGGGACAAGCTTCCACACAAAGCCATCATTAAAGAGATGATTCATTCTATCGATGTCGCTGCTGATTTTGAGGACTCCATACGTGGTGAGGGAAGGCGCACCTGGGTCGCCGTCAAGATAGTGCGTCATCTTCGATTAGTTTGGACGATCCCTTTCGTGACATAATATCCCTGGCCAATTGTCGATTTCAGACTGCCCTAGTGCCTAATGCACAAACCCTCATAAATTTCTCCGACTACATTACCCAGTTACGCAGTCTAAAGCCTGACTCAGTCCCGTTCCCTGGATGTCCTCGTTCAACTGACCTGGACATAATTTTTGATCCCAGTGCCTCATCACCAGCGTTGCTCACTGAGGAAGATATTACGGACTTACGAGAATTATATGGAGAACTTGATTTGGTGTGTGAACATGCACGTCGGCGAGGCGTGAAGATAATTATTGATGCCGAATCAAGGTGTGTATGTTGTGATTGACCCTACTCTATGTTGACAATGTTCCTATACCCAGTTGGTACCAGCCTGCGATCGATGCAGTTGCTCTCGCTTTGATGCGTAAGTTCAATAACCTCGTAGATTTACAATCCACCGTGCAGCCCCTTGTGTATACCACTTATCAGGCCTATCTCAGAAGGTAATATCTTTTGATCGCTATAATTAACTCACTCCACTGCTTTCATTTTGGAACCTACAGGACACCTTCCCACCTCGCCCTTTCTCTAGAGGATGCACGTAAAAACAATTTTGCACTTGGGGTTAAGCTCGTTCGAGGGGCATATCATCCGTACGAAGTCGCAGCACATCATTCCAAGGGCTCCTCCCTTTCTATCTCTCCTGATGAACTTCCGCCGGTCTGGGCCAAGAAAAATGAAACAGATAGGTGCTATAACCAGTGCGTGCAAATGTTGCTGAATGCTGTTCGCAAAGACATCGACGAGAGTCGCAACATTTCTCACCTTGGATGGACAAGATTTGGAACTGCATGGATATCATGGCTGAAAGGATATGTTTCTCCTGATGTGGTCAAGAGTATAGTCCCGTCAGCTGGTTTAGAAAATAGGAATACCAAAATGCCTTGTGTTGGTATTCTTTTTGGGACACATAACCGGGAGAGCGCGAAACTTGTTCTTTCAGAACTTGTCAAGAACGGGCTAGCTAAACCACTTTTAGATGGAAAGAGTTTCGAGGATAGTGAAACAATAATTGGGATCAAACCTGAGACAGTTGAAAGGGTAGCTATTGCGCAGCTCTATGGTGAATCTGTTGAGCAACAAAATCCAGTTCCATTACATTGACCACTGAGGATAGGCATGAGTGACGATCTCACCCAATATCTTGTCAATCGGACAAAGGCATCTACGCCTTTCATTATCAAGTAGGTGACACTGACAACGTGTATCGAAGCTATGCCCTCGTGAACACCACATCCCTAGATACGTTCCATATGGTGCCCTTCGAGCAGTCATGCCCTATCTCAGTAGACGTGCAATAGAAAACAAATCGGTCCTTGGAGATGGCAAAGCCGCCTATGAACGGCAGCGAGCTGGTAGTGAGATTTGGAGGCGAATAACCGGCCGATCTTAATCCTCGCTCTTATCATGCACTGACAATAGGCTCCAGTTAGTGTATACAGAACGAATGTTTACATTGTTTCAAAGTTAACAAAGCATGAAAACAGATATGCGAACACAGGGAACAAAACAAAACATTAAGAGCCAAAATTGACAAGAATTAGGGAAGACATGGACCACCGGCAAGGGCTAACCGGAGCCCGTTCATAGGAGTGACCAACCTGAGAGTTGATTCCGGACAAAACTGATGAGCCTCTTCAGAGCTTTTCGTTTTCGCAATCTCCGAGTTCCGAACGACAACTGCGGGAGGAAAATCCTCTGTCTCAGGGGTAAGCACGTCGTCTTCCGTCGTGGCTGATCTCGTAGGAGAAGATGAAATCGTCGGAGAGGGCGCCTCCAAAACAGGTGACAAGAATGCCGTTGATTCCGCTAAAGGTTGACTTATTTCTATTCCACAATCCTCCCCCTTTGATTGTTTGTAAGGTCCTGGAATCAGAAATTTTAGAGGTTCTCCAATGTCGTCTATCTTCCCAAGAATTTTGGCGCAGTGATGCTTTGAGTGAGGGAGCGACATCGTAGCCACAGGCACGTTCCCAGAACCATTTTTGAGGCCAGTCCAGAAATTCGATATACTAAGACTACGAAAAAGACCATGACAGGCATTTGGGACGGCAACTGTGTTCTCCGAAAAAGTAGAATCTCTTGAAATTGTGGGCACAGGACAAGAACTGGCATCAGAGTCAGAGTAACTTATGCCCCTTGTTTTGGATACCATTGGCTGGGATAAGGCTGATGGCATATAGGTATACGCAATCCCGTTTCCGATCTGACTAAGATGGTTGGGCAAGTTTGCGATTGGTTGAGCGTAGGAAGCACATTTGAGCGCCGTGACCGATCTGGGTCTTCTCTTCAGCTTTTGTTGAATGGACACAGTACTGAAGCTGAAGAGCTGATAAGGATAGAAAATGAGGGAACGTTCTTTTCGTAGGTTCCAAGCACGGGAAAAGGGTACTTTGATGTTGGAGAGCGCAGAGTATGTCGAATGGGTGGACAATCGATCTTCACAGTCTAATGAATCCCAAAAACTAGCCTTATGGGTAGGAGAATCTTCATTAAGGGCCTGGGCCATATCCAGCATCGGAGAAACAGATACCATATGAGAGCTGCCAGAGTATTCGAGACCTGTCCGAGTTTCTCTGTCCGGGATGGACTGCATTACTGATTCATCAATTGCAATAGGTGTTCCAAGGAGATTTTTGGGAGCAACAAGGGATGATTCAAGGAGCTGAGGAGCAGCCTGACCAAAGGACCGTTGACAGGATTCTGGGCTAAATGTGTCAGCCCGAGGTGAGAAGCATTGCTCACAGGTGGGACTGTCCGGTATGACAGGCGAACAAACAACATTGGTTGAGAGAAAACCACATGGGAGGGGGGCTGGATTCATTCATCAGCGTAAAGCACGAAATGGGATGGAAGAAACTACTAGGTGTGTTTTGGTTCAATACCATGTCCCAATCACTGTCAATGATGTAAGGTAGGAGAGCAGGTTGTCAAAAAGACAGCTTACGCATTAGTAAAATATGGATGTTGTTGGATATCTCGAATGGTCTTCCGCATGGCTGGATTACGTTTGAGACACTGAAGAATATTGATATTTGATAGAGTTGATCCATGAAACATAATTACTTTAAGTATCAAGTCTTTGGCAATCGGATTGATAGGTCGTAATGTACTAGTATGGAGCCCTTCAATGATGATTTTGTTGATATCTTTACTTGAGCATTCCGTAAAATCTTGAGCTTCATTGGAGAACACGTGCTGTCCAAAATCAGTGATGCTGCGACATGGTCCAAAAATCCTTACTTTTCCATGGAACATGAAGAACATTACCATTCCAAAAGACCATGAATCAACCAAGTCATTATGACTCCAGCCAAGCATGACTTCAGGAGCTTGATACCGTTTATCATTACTCTTAGTGAAATCAAGGAAATGTTCAGTGCGGGAATGCAGGTCAATACCATTCTCTACTCCGGACAAAATAAGATGGCCTCTTCTGTCAAAGATGACCGTCTCGGGAGATACATTGCGATGGACGATTCCAATATCGTGAAGAAAACGTAAACCAATTAACTGGGGAGCGTTATGAAGAACTGACATTGATTTCATAATAAATTGAGTACCAACCAATTCGCAAGCGTAAAAAAATACGTCCAAGGGACTCAATGCACCATAATGTTCTATAGCGTCAGCAAGGGATCCGGTCGGATAATTCTCCTTGAGGTACAATAAGGTGGAAAATCCAACAGGGAAGACCAAGGAGCTCACGCTTATGAGATAAATGTACTGGTCTCTTTCATACGTCCAGTGCACGAGGGGAGCGAAGGGGACCTGAGCTTTTCTAATCTTCAGCAGTATGTTCAATTCGGACCATGCCTGTCGTGTTTGTGTCCTTTTTCTGATAGTGTAGAGTCGTCCATCAGAGTGCCTTATGCACACTCCCGTATCCACCTTGAGAGACATAGGGTCGACCGAAAAATCTGAGAGAGGCGGGATGTCGCTGAGGCTTGCAACTGAGGATAGCGGCAATGTAGTTGATTCTTGATAAAAATCGTAATCATGGATCTGCTTCCGCTGAGAGAAGGTATGGCGGGTAGATGGATACTCTGGGTTCTACGCGAGATAAGATTCTCAACCTTGAAGCAGTCATTGGTATCTACGCACACGCCCATTTTCGTCAACCTCCCATTCTGTAGTGGCATCCTGAACACTTTTAAATTTCTACTTACGTCAATACGAGACAGGGGATAATACAGAACAAGCTCACTTGTGTATCACTGTGCATATCGATGCCGTCTGCAGATTCAACCGAATAACCTCTCTCTTCGAACATGCCAGAGAATACGCCCTAGTAGCAATGTGAATCACCGTCCGCAGTAGATCAGATATCTCATACAGAGAATGAGAGACGCTCAAAGCATGGGATTTCCAAACGTGGTGCTATCCGCTCTGGTTTCGAATACGACAAATGAACTGGCGTTTTTGGTAGCTTTTGTTATAATTGTCAGGTTTCAATTAAAGAGAAATCAAAGTATACAAGTGCTTACGGAATTTAACATTACAAGAAGTGGGTATCGCGAGGGTATGTGATGATGGTGAAGGTTGGAACGTTATTACGTCACGTAAACGTCAATTTACAATGAAAACGATGTGACGTGATTGTTTATTCTAATCCATTTTCATCCTGGACATTCTCTTCTACAGGCCACTATAACCTACTTGCAAACAGCTATGTACGCACTCGCTCATGGGCATGAATCGGCTATGTTTTGTTCAATTTCGCCCTCAGTGTCCTTTCAAATCAAAATCAACCTTTGTAAGGTTCTCTATATCAAATAGATAGCGTTACGGGCATCTCCAAGTGACTCTGACATATCAAGGATCGCCTTCAGCCCAAGAGAGGGAGCAAAATTATTTCGCATGCACGAAACGTGTCTGTCGCAAATGATTTAGATTGTGGGTCTCAATGACAACTAAATTGGGCACTGAAGAGACGATGACGGAAGACGATAGAATCTTTGGGATTGGGGGACTTCAACCAAAGGCACCCGAGGTGAGCATGAGTTAGCTGAGCAGAGTAATCAAAACATTATCGGATGTAAATTTGGGTAATCAAGAAGTAAAGCTGGCCGATTTTCAGGGAGGGTCAGATTTGCCAATAAACCCAGCTCATCCGATAGTTCACCTTACTATACCTCTCAGATTGGAACAACATTGAGTGTCCACTCATTTCCCTCAGGTATCATCAAACTGTCTGCGATAGCCCAGAACAATTGTGACTGCTTTGATTTTTGGTTGGAAATACAAACTCCCAGGGGTTTCTGGGATCAATTGTTCAGGCTAAGGCAGGATAGAGAA
>Ga0153955_100372_pt1 | contig 24129 bp, 37 predicted proteins | sample TSFL039MetaG_FD_104744 | JGI IMG/M metagenome (GOLD analysis project Ga0153955, IMG submission 104744) | Attine ant fungus gardens microbial communities from Florida, USA - TSFL039 MetaG | ecosystem: Host-associated > Fungi > Mycelium > Unclassified | place: USA: Florida, Wekiwa Springs...
AAGGACAGAAATGTCACGGATGCACTCAGTACGATTGCTGCCTGCATAGGGAGATATTGGACATAAATAGTAACCAGACTGGAAAGAGGCTTACCACGATACAAGTACACGCACCAATGATAAACATAGGACCGACGGCACGAAGGTTGGATTCTTCATCCACACGGTGTTGGTTGTGACGCTCAAAAAGGATGTAAGGGATGCCCAAAGAGATAACGGAGACAACAACATCAAAAAAGCCGCGAACTAGAGACCGTCGACGACGGACCAATGGGTAGGTGTTCAAGACAACATCCTTTGGCAGTGGCTTGTTAGGGCGGAAAAAGGCTTGGCGCCAGATAGCTAGATATGATCTGAGATGATGATCTAGTTTCAACATTCGATTACTCACCAACGCGAATTAGGATTCTTGCTACGAGACGAGTTTGAATTCCGTCTGGATCAGCGGTGAAAGAGCGCAGAAGATTATTGAGTTCTTGACATTCGTCTTGAGTGAATGGAGCAGGCATGACTCGGTTAGTTGGGAGCAGGTGATCTGCAATGCTAGTTTCGCGTCATACTTGTAGGTCATAGTCTGATGGACGCACCAGCCCATGCCCAACTCAAAGTCTCGAAGGCCTCCATCTTGGCACTCATGGGAAGATTTGTATGTGATGGATGACCCTCGATAAACGACCAATATCTGTATTCCCTATCAAGCTCTGCTGAACTTGAGGTTTTGAATCAAACAGAAAGAGAGAACCACTAACGATCTTCCTCAGGAGACTTCCTCTTCTTTCCACCCTTGTACCCTGCATCGACAACAACAGATCTAGTCTAATGATTGACCCAACTACTCTGGTTCAAAACTTCTACTCTCTCCACTCCTTCGAGTAGTGTTGCTGTCACGTAACCAAAGTTCACACCCACTCGGTACAACCTCCTCACAATCATTTTCCAGATATGCTGCAACAGCATTCAAAACTTTCTCCGTCCTCAGATTAACGTCAGTCGTAACACGACGCGTGGGATGAACATGATAGAATGTTCCATCAGGTAGGTGATATTCAATCCAGCCGAGTTCATGGAGATGGGGCATGACAGAAATATTGCACGGGTTCCGGAAGTTTCTCTCAGTGGGACCACGGGCAGTGTTGTTTATTGAGCCTACGCAGATATCAGTGTTGGCGCTTGGGGCTGCTTTTGGTAGCTGGAGATATAATGTGGGCTCCTCAGGTGTGGTAAGTAGAGGCCGTGTTTCACTAGATATAGTCGTTAGAGATGGATTTTCGGACAAACGTCTACTCGTACTCGATATCAACATCATACGGAGAGATTTGATGTATACTGATCTTGTTTCAGAGATCTACAACAGTCAAGAAAATGAACAAGGTACACTAGGTATGATATAGGGAGGGGGAATTTTGACCTCCACGGTAAGACTTCTGGTAGTGACCCAGAAATTTCAATTGCATCGCGGCCTGCATTTATTGGAGTTGTTTCAGAGCTATAGAATCAAAAAATACACATTCTCAATATAAGAAGTTTAACAGAAGATCGTCAGGACATACCGGGGCATAATCAGTGTATCTGGTGCAACCGATGTAGATAAAGTAATTTTTTGTGACGGAGGCTTCACATTTTTGTTCTGACTCTCATCTCTGGACCACGAAAGATCAGCCATAGGCCATAAACTAATTATAGACTTACAGAACACTTGCATAATCCAAATGCACACTTCCATTACTCCTAGGTTCCGAACATGGTGATGAAGCCAAAATGTTGGTCCCAGAATCCTCCACAGGTAGGGTATCATATGACACTGACAGAGGACCCTGCTGTTCAGGGTCGATAGGGAAGGAATATCAGCGATCTCAACGGGAATAGGAGGATCAATAGGATCAGTCAGCGGGACAGAGGTCAGATGTCCTCCACGTTCCATTGGATGATTGTAATCTTCACAGGTAGGAGTGTCGGTAGAATCCTGTGCGGTTTCGCTTGTGGAGTTATCGCCAGTGGCTGGATAACCTGGAACATCCACAGGATGATGAGTCTTATGAACGGAAATGGAGTCAGGTCCGTGAAAAGCTGAATCCTCTTCATAAGCAGGAGTGATATTATGAGGAGTAGATGTGGGAGAAGAAAGTCCACGAAACGAAGGAGTTGATTCGACACAAGCCTATGAGGATCAGAAACTACAATGGGCTGGGGAAGTTCTTCGTCTTGATCCTTAAATGCACCTGGATTTCCAATCCAAGAGTCCATGACAGGTGGCGGGACATACTCCGCGGGACTGATCGCTACATTCAAGGGTTCAGGGCTCGAAGATCGTGAGAGCTCCTGAGAGAGAGCAGAATGACCAACAGACCCTGTCGCATCCATTTCTTTTAGAGGAGATTCGACTGGGCATCATGTGTGCTACGAGAGGTCCAGGTGCAGAAGCCGACGTGTCAATCTTGTGTGCAGGAGAAGAAGCAGCATCAGAAGAGGAGCGAGAGCGGATGGACGATGGTCTAGAGGTGCTCGGACGAGCGAAAGTAAGCATGGTAGGGCTTCGTCGCACGACATTGTTCAGACGACCAGTTCATCTGTTCTTTGGACTCGCACCACTGTTCATGCTAGGAAACGAGAAAAATCTGCGCGGTTCGATGAGTTGAGCTTTTGTGTACTACCACTTTTGATGGAGTCAAAGAAAGGGGGGGAAGGGAAGGGAAGTTAAGCCTCCTTCATTTTATGGTATGGCGAGTTAGGAAAAGAGTCGAAAAATTCCACTAGTGGACTGCTCTCTCTCTTTTTTTTTTTTGAATCGACAATTTATTACACGGTGCTCGTTCATAGTCTATGGTAGTGGACTGCTCTCCAAACAGTCAATGGGTAAGGAAGGGTGTTATTTTAAAGAGGAACAAAGATTATGCACCCGTCGAATAAATATAGCGGGAGGACTCTAACGTGTACAAATAGAAATTGTGTGAGGTTCACACTTGGTAATTGACAGGGCAATCGAGACTTTGTGTCAGATACTCCGCTCACGAATTCGACCCAATAGACTTAACTATGTCGTGCCTCCACGTCAGACCTAATTTTCTGATAGATATCTTCTGGCAGAAGATTGGTCGGATACCTTGGTCTTTGCGGGAAATTACATTTCGTGACAAATTGAAACTTAGAATGCTGGTGGTGAGACGGGACTGGCCGGGACTAACCGACCGGAGAGTCTGGAGGCGATAGACGTAAGACTTGCCCGAAAATAACCCTATGAAGTAGCAGGAACATAGATCAAACAAAGCGGCGTTGCATATATGAATTGCGTTTCACAGCTAACTTGCAGAACCATGATGCGGGTCAGAGAAACCAATACCGCAGTCGAGGTCCAAGAATCATATTCAAGATGAACATCACAACTGACCTAGCTTCACAAGTGGGGCAAAGTCCGTCAATAAGAAATTCACGTCGTTCTTGCGCTCATCAATCCTCTCAAGGTCAACAACGAGAATTGAAGAGTCGGATCACCCATTAAGAGTGAAGGGTAGAGAAGTTTCATGAGGTCCATTATATGCATTGCATCTGAGACTATTTTAAGAAATACAAGGTATTACTGCCGAAGGCGAGCTTCTGCTGCCCTTGCTCGGCGCTCTCTTTCAACCCTGGCTCTCATCTCCGGTGTAAGCCCAGCAATGCCTTCAGTAGCACCGGAAACACCTCCCAACTTTTGTGGACCAGTCTTATTTTCTGGCTTTGAGGCAGGCGGAGGCTCTGGTATTAAGTCAACCATTCCAACAGCAACTTTTTTCGTGGTTGCCTCCCGTTCTCGTTCCTTGAACTTTTCTTTCAAGCCTTTCCGTCGCGCCTTTTTTCTCTCATCCCTCTCATCCTCCATCTGCTTACTCAAACCACTCGGAACTCGACCCGCTACGAACCAGTCCCAGTTATCTGGGTATGCTGCAGCACATCGCCGGAAAATATCACGCACGGCTTTCGTCCTGGAGAGATCATATGCGGTTCGGTGGCCGCCAGGTTTTAAAGGGACGGATTCTCCATCGGGTTCTTGCCGGTCATCCGGGATATCTTGATCGTCATCGCGACAAACCGGTACGGTGGGATCCGCGTTCCCGTCTGTCAACAACCACTGAAGAATATCTTCACTTCCTGCAGCTGCAGCAGCTTGTAGAAACGTCGCTGCCCTTTTCAGATTCCCATTTACATCGTCGCAAGCATACTCGGGTATGAGTGCATTTATTCCGCCTAATGCATCTGCTTCACGGTCCCAGAACGCTTTAAACGCCTCGAGGCGATCTCGAGATATCATATCAAACGCACGAATCCACTTGTTTTTAATTATTTCATCATCTTTCGTAAGCTTCGGTTTGGGTAGTGGAAGAGGCTGAGACTGTTGGGACGGTGGCTGAGGAGCAGGCTTAGGAGGCTTCGGTTTAATGGAGGCAAGGTAGGCTTCATCCTGCTCGCGGAGTTCCTCTTCTGTGAAGTGAGAAACTTTGGGCTTGATGAGTTCAAGAAGACAGCGTGCAAGTTCAGATTGTGTCTAGCCCGATATATTTATATTGGATCTCAAACCAACAAAGGCAATTCGCAAGACTGACCGGTCGACGTGTCGGGAAAGGAAACGTTCGGAGGCGAACATCACCTTTGGTTATAAGTCCTTCAAAATCAAGGAATATTCGGCGATTTGAAGTGCTAGCGCGAATCCAAATTCGTTCACATGCGTCGAGATCCTCGGCCCAATCAAGGAGCAGTTTGCGGATATCCTGTCTGGAAAATCAATATAGATACGCTGGAAGAAATCATATTTCTACATCTCGTAAAGCCTGTTCACCATAACGACGTAAAATAGCACCGGCACTTTTTGCATTACCTTTCGCATTATCGTTCAATGATTGTGAGCCACCCTGCTTTCTTCTTGCTAGGTCAGATATCAGTATGACTGGGTACAGAGAATTCTTGATAAAGTACTCACTCGTATAGCGATGGAAGGTCTTATGTCGCAGCACTTCTGTCTCCGAAATGGGCTTCTTGGCTTTCTTCTTCCTTCCATCAACAGCTTCCTCCTCCTCCTCCTTTCTTTCTTCATCCGATTTTCCTACTTTGACAATGGCTCCGGCAAAGTGACCTCCTGCAACCATAAACATGGCCCAAGTTCTTCCGTCGAGACCGCCTGACTGCATCTCTCTGAGTTCATCGAGATACATGTTTGACTCAATGTATGACGGAAAGATAGTTCGATAGATACCCAGTTGAGTATGATGTTTCTGGGAGTTGAACCATACAAGCGGTGATTGTGGTACTTTTTTCTGCTGAGATGCTTCATCACCTGCTTCTGAGTTGACCTGCGGGCCGAGACGCTTAGTTTTGTTAATGAGGGTGGTCACCGCATCCGAAGAACCTTCCCCTGAAGATTCTTCCGCTGATGACGATGCAGAGCCGGATAAAGAGTCATCCAAAGCTATAAAAATGAGTACATTGATTTAGATCTGCAAGCAGCTACAAAACATACCTTCTACGAGCCGACTAAATGCCTCCTCAGATACAGCTTGTCCACCCGAAAGTCGCGTCTTTACATTATATCGATGCCAATCCGAACGGAAATGTATCCTTTGTTCGTCTACATCCATGAAAGTGACGCCTAAGCAGATATTACATGCACGAGTACCAACATTTGCTCCAGGGTTTACAGCACCATCGGTAGGATCGGCATTGGGAACATGTTTGTAATCCGGTGGTGGCGGTTTGTCCAAACGTAAACTTTGCAGGGTTAGCGTGTCCAACAGTTCCCGCGGGAGATTATAAGCCGACTGCATTGGTTGCTGGAACAGTATTTAGAACCAAGCATCAGTCCTGAGTTGATCATATCACTGTTTCGGCAATCTCCGACTGATTGTCCCCATATTGACTGTCATAGTCCAATCACTATGTCCAAGAGCTTCAGAGACAGGCCGCGCAACGCTGTTTGCCTTTTTGATGTAGATGGGACGCTTACGCCTGCGCGTCAAGTATGTTTTCTCATCTAAGCGAGTGTACACCCTAATGGTGTTCCTCAATCATCCACGTTGGCAGGCAGCGTCCGCAGAGATAATCGAGACATTGAAGAAGTTACGCAAGAAGGTTGCTGTTGGAGTTGTTAGCGGCTCTGATCTTCCTAAAATCAAGGAACAACTAGAAATGCCTGGAACTGACCGTAAGTTCATACTTGCCCCATTGAAATTACTCTCCGGAATATAAGTATAGTGCTTGCCGACATGGACTATTGTTTCTTCGAGAATGGCCTGACCGCATATAAATTGGGTCAAGCTCTACCTTCCGAATCGTTCATTAGCTTTATTGGCGAGGAGCGTTACAAAATTCTAGTGAACTTCATTCTCCACTACATTGCCGACTTAGACATTCCCATTAAACGGTAAGTACCATTACCTACATGTACTTTGTTCCATTCATTGAATACCTCACTAGTGGAACCTTTGTCGAATTTCGTCAAGGCATGATCAATGTTAGTCCAATTGGTCGTAACGCGAGGTCAGGTCACATATATATGGTAATTCTTTACGATTGACGGAGGATGGTAGTGCTCTGGAAAGGGTCGAATTTGAACGAATTGACAAGGTACGATTCGTAAACCCGCTTTCTCGCGGTACTGATTACCAGATATAGCAAAATGGTTATCGAACAAAATTCGTTCAAGTCCTCAGGGAAAAATTCTCTGATTATGGCTTGACTTTCGCTATCGGTGGCCAACTCTCATTTGATATTTTCCCTAGTGGTTGGGACAAGACGTACGCTCTTCGTAGACTTGAGGACGAAAATTTCAACGAGATTCACTTCTTCGGCGATAAATGCCACCCAGTTAGTACCTTGCACAATAACACATGTAATGTCTGACATACTTCTCTAGGGTGGCAATGACTACGAAATATTTTCTGATCCTCGTACAATTGGACACTCTGTCTCAAGTCCTGCTGATACCATACGTCGCGTCAATGAGCTCTTTTTCAGCTAAACGGCTTGTGGGATGACCTTGATCCATACCCCATGTTGAAGTAATCCAACACATGACACAGAGCCATACTCATAATACACACGGATGAACGTAAGAAAACGCATAGATATGGAAAGAAGACAAAAACCATCAAATATAGGCCTAGGCAGCATTACCCTCAGCAGCGAAGTTAAGAAGGTCCGAGTCTCCGGGGTCGGTGACAGTCATGACACTGGATTGATAAATTTTCAATTGAACCATATCCATAACAACGACATACCTAACGCGGAACAGTTTTCCAGCAGCAGTACCAAGACTGACATTGTTTCCAGCAAAATGATGGACACTAGTCTTGGAGAGCATGGCGTAATACTCTAGCTCAGATTTACGCAGAGGAGGGCAGTTGCCAGCAATCAACACGAGTTTGGCTGACCACCAGAAACCAGGTCAACCAAGTAAGGCCAAGAGAAGAAATCAAGACCATCCAGAGGAGCGGAAAACAAAAAAGTATTTTATCAGCTCAAGGGACCTTCTCAGCCTCACGCTCCAGCCCCCGGAAAGATAGGGAACGAAGCACACACACCTTTACCATTCGTCATCGCCTTAAGGGAAGACTTGTAACCGAGGGTATACTTCCCCGATTTCACGGTCAGAGCAAGTCTGGCATTGATTGATTCAGTGCTTTTTGTCGCCTTGGATTTCTTTGTTGGGGCCATTGCTGACCAGTGTGATGGTTGTCGGTAATGTCTCGAGGAACCAGATTGATATCGGTATGTTATGGTTGGTGAAACTATACAGTTCTTAATGCCCAATTGAGTGCTGATCAATCACGGTGAATGCCGCGAAAGAATAATCAGATTATTTGGTTCAATAATCTATTACTACGCGGTGTACGTACACAGTCCGCAGTTAACTTTCAGCCCCCTTCTAAATAACGAGAGAGGAAAGAGAAAATAAGAAAAAAGGGAGAGTACGAAATCAGAGCTAGTATCATAGTGAGAATAGGAGCGAAAGATTAAGTCGTGTGGTCCTGCTTGATGACTTGCTGCTTGTTCAGCTGAGTGTATGTGTAGTTGCACTCGCTAATGTGTTTGGTGGGGGGGTTTTGAATTCAGAAAGGTCCCTTAGATGTAGGAAAAGCGAAACGAACGCTTGCACCCTGTAAGATCTTTGCTGACGGCTCATCGAATCGCGAACATTTTGGTGTTCATGGATGTGATTTTTCTTGCTGGGGCTTTAACCGAGGGAATCTGGTGGCCTCCTACCCAGCAGGCAGCAATGGCTACTGCTTGCCACTGAGAGGAAGAGGGAACGCTGGCGTCAGTTGCGCATACGACGTATCGTAGGCTGCTCTCTGGCACACCTCGTACTGGTCGTCGACTTCTTGTTTTTTTTCAAAATCATTCCGTTGATATTACCGTTCCTTAGAGTGTCTTCATTCAATCCATAGATTCATAAACTAATCTCATGAACCCCCTTTGATGCTATTCGCATCTGATGACGTGCAAATTCACCGCATGGTTCGCAACACAAACGATGGGCAGACTCGTGAAAATCGCGGTATATCAAATAGTGTATCAATCCAAGCGGAATTTTAAATACGAAGGTAACTCATAAACACGTCATTATCACCACATCTCTTCATCAAAACGCTCCAGCACTCCATTTGCGTCTTCAACATCCTTCTGGGCCTTTTTTCGCATGTAGTATATGGGGCAATCCTTACTCGTACACAAGACATCCTTCAATTCTCCTCAGGACCAAATCTCACAGAGAAACAGTAATTCGCACCTGATGTAAGGAACCTTGACATCTCTGGCATTGTGTCCATAGTCGAGCGAATCGTACTTGCAACTCCGAAGTCATCGTCACTTGTTTTTGATATAATTCGGATATTCTGGGACGGCAGTTGTTGCAAATGGCACCATCTAGCACATACCAACTCAGCCTGATATTCCGAGGAAGGAGTAAAAAGGCACACTTGGGACACTGTTATTTGACCGCAATGCTGTTTTGCACCCAAGGCAGGTAACGGTCTTCACAGCAAACTTCATGAGTCCTCCTACGGTTGGAGTAGCTATCTGTATCGATCTAGTATGGTCACCAGACACTACAGAAAAAATCTTTTATGGCTCTGACTCGTTGGAAAGGAAGGAGAGCTGACGTACACAAGGAAGTCGCTTTCTCTCCGAGGATAGGTTCGAAGATTCGCATCAGTGGTTTCGACAGCTGATTTTCCAGGTAGTATTTTGTGTCAATAGGAATGCTGTTTTCGAGCACATAAAGAGGATCCTCCGACTTCTCATATGCCGCAGCCCCTGGAATAGGTGGCTTAGCAATGATCTAGAGTCCGAAAAAGCGACTGCGATACCTTTGATACCCTTGACGATGACATACGCAACACGGTCTCCCAAAGCAGGAGCAGAACCAGCATCCCTCTGCTTCATCCTTTCTGCAAGTTCCACGTGTGCTTGCTTCCCAGTGTAGTCTATGGTGCAGAGTCAGATCCACTTGATCATTACTCGAGAGATGATGTTCATTAACCCGTCTTAGCCAATGCTTTGGTGATCACAAGCTGAGACATATCAATCTTATTTTGTAAGAGGTCCGAGATCACTTGCTTGACGTAACTGCGATAAAGAATAAGTTGAAGAATATAGAACACGATTACATTTATAAACCTCTCTGCAGCCTTGGCATCTCTGTCGATCAGGAGTTTATGTAGGCTGGTCTCAATGACAGTGGAAACAAGTCTACAGTTATCTCTTCGCACAGTCTATCTGATGATCAGCCCAGAAGATTAGCTGTACAACAGACATCACACCTCAATACCCTTGGAATCCATCTTGTCATACTTCTCCACTTTGGTCCAATACAAACCTGCATACCGTTTCTTGCTGATGAGCAAATACGGCCAGTAGACCTTTTCGAATTCAAGTTTAATAGGTTTGATGAATTTTGCAGTAACAAATTCAGCGGCTTCACTTCCTGCAAAGCGAGTTATAAATAATCGCGTACGTTCAACCGAGTTTACGCACCAAGAGCCATTACTTTAGCGAGATCAGTTGGCCCAAACTTTACCATCACAGAATCGGTGTCACCGTAAATGACATGAGCATCATGAGTATGCCCATTGGCTATGCAGTATTCAGCTTCTACTTGCTGCAGTTCATGAGTATCTATCGAGATCAAAAGAAAGGAAAGTCTGACCTCTTTGGTCTTCACAATCATTTGACGGCCGTACGCTGTTACACTGGATGAGATAGCTAAACATGGGAGCTTGCCAATAGTAGCTCCCGTGAAACCGTATACCGAATTCGCACTGATCTAAGGAAAGACTATCGGTGTGAAACTGAGGAATTACGTGGATGAAATACCTTGAGAGCAAGCTGTCGACCATCCAATACAGCTTTCTTAAACGGGTCCTTTTCCTTCTTGAGGTCGGCCTTGGCTCGTTTTCGGGCGGAAATGAGGTCTTCGAGAATGGTTGGCAATAAGCCTTTCCGCTTGGCAATTGTAGCGAAAAAGTCTGATGAAGTTAAGCATGCACGCTATAAGTCTCAATGAGACATACCGTTGTTAGGAGTCTGGATGTAGTCGACATCCTTGACAAGATTCAACTTATCGATAGTAGTCTTATCCAACAAAGTGGTATAGCACAAATTATGAGCCATCATAATGGAAGGGTAAAGCGAACTGAAATCAAGCGTCGCAATCGGTGCGTCATAATAGCCTTTCTGAGGCTCAATGACAGTTGCTCCTTCATAGGCTTCATCAGAACCTGGTAAAACCAGTCTTAGTATACACTCCGTCAAGACCGTAATTAACTCACCTTCTCCTTTGAGTGCAGGGATAACATATCCCTCGGAATTTGCCTTTCTGAATAGCTGCGAAAGCACTTTGATACTTTGACCACGAGACAGGAGGTAGTTGAATGGTACGCCTGTTACACGTGCCATCTCCGTATAGTTGACAAAGCACATTAGCTTATCTAACAGTCGTTGCGGCAGGTAAGCATCCTTTGTAGAAGATGAGGACTATAGGTCAGAAAGATATCGAAGTTCTCACCTTTAAGCAGTACACGGCTAGACGTCGGCGAGACTCTGGTGTTCCATTCTGCAGCTCCGTGATAACAGAGTGGTGTACATCCTCCTTCTGTTCGTTAAGGAACTGAGCACAAACTGAGTTGAGCGTATAGCTGCGAAGTTTGTGTTCTCGCTGCATGAATTGTAACAAGTCCATCTGAAGCCGGCCGTCAAGAGGAGTTTCCTTCGAGTCTCGTTGGCCGTAAGCCCTCGAAGAGAAGTGAGTACTTTTGATTTCAGTTCTCACACCTATCCATGTTTAAACACAAAACCAAGAGAGCTGCATATCCAACACGAACCTCTCAATCGTCCTAGGTAAGGGAAACCACTCGCCTTCAGGGCCTTCGCTCGATCTATCAGGTAAGGAAAGTCGAAATTGGCAATGTTATACCCAATGACAACATCAGGATCAACTTGCGCAACAAATTCTCGCCATTGCTCAAGCATCACCTTTTCCTCCTGAAAAGACAGGACCTGGGATCCAACAATGTGCGAGCAAGAGCTAAGTGTAAATATATTCCGAATGAATGGTTTATCCTCTCCTGATATGAGTTCAGAGTGAGAGCATATGGAGCATACTTCAGAACCACTTGCCATTCTGTGTCACCATGTTGGCAATCTGAATGACTGGATCTTCTTCTGCCTCAGGGAAGATGCCCTTTCTGCCCGCACATTCAATATCGAAGCTTAGAATGCGAAGGGGTGCCATTTTCTGCCAGAAATTTTCTGGTGAATGCGAGGTGAAAGCATCATATCTAGTGATAGTGAGCATTAGCGTATATGATGACGGAAAAGATCTTCAATACCTCATGTGAAGCTCAATCTGACAATGAGAACGTTTGTGTTGGTCTTGGATTAATTTGTACTTGCCTGCCGGAACTTCAATCCAGTTCATACCAACGACCTAGTACCTCATGAGAATATACGCCTAGAGCACAGCGAAGAGACGATACCTTGGTGTCGATCATGAATCTCAGAGTGAAAACCAGGTTACTCTCGAACGTAGGGACCGGATCAGGAGGAAATAAATCCCTAAATTGGCACTCTGCGCGCTCAAAGAGACGTACAGAAGGGAGAAAGTAAGATTAATAAGCCAAAAAGCTGGAGATACATTAACTTATCTCGAATTTTTGGGAGACTTTTGGGATCTGATATTGTCAACTTGAGGAACGGTATCCAATCATCTCCTTTATAGCCCCACAGAGTACGCTTAGACACTCTTTCCACTCGTTTCACCAAATTACTTCCAGCCAGATGCTTTGGCAGAATTAGCATTCAGAACACGGAGAGGACACACTACTGCTTACGTTCAGATGTTCCTTAAAAGCACTGAGGTCCTCATCCCGGAAGCCTCGTGGCATTCCGATGTAGAAATAAGGTAGAAAATCGGTGATATATGTCATGACACTGTACCCCTCCTACAAAACTATAAAACAAGAGACTTAAGTTCGAGCCATAGGTCCACTCACCTCTGTGACACCATACATCCGGATGCCAAAAAGGCCTTTGCCATCTACTCCCTCTTCTACGTCTATCTGTTGGAAAACTAGCCGAGTCTTGAGATAAAGCGTCCCAAGAGCTGCTCTCTACCTACTTATTGAATCTCGATCTGGGTCAATTTTTGGCAATGCGGGACGCGCCCATTTACCAGCACCTCCTTCTGCCTCTAAGGAATGAGTGAGACTTACTACATGAAACGATGAGTCTCGAATATACCTATTGCATTCGTCTCCTCCTTTTTCAACCTCTCCAGAACGTCCGCGAAAGACGGTTGTGACTGCAATGCCTGAGAGGCAAACGACCCTCCATTCTCCAGCTTCCGCTTCTTAACAACTGGCCTTTCTCCTTGTTCAACGTCTGTCATTATCCTGGTATTAAAGTCAGTGTTACGCGTTCGTTGACGCGATTTACGCGTATGACCTCGCCAGAAGGCGATTACTCACCCTTTCTGCTCAAGCGGGCTCCTCTGCTTAGTTGCGAATGGCATTGCGTGAAGTCGATGGAGAGGGTATAAGTCTATTGAAATACTATTTTTAAAATTGATAATCGGATCATGTGGTGAATTGTTTTTTTTGATTCAGCATTTATATTGCGCAACAAGCAAGCTAGTACTAAGATGCGGAAGGCCTAAGCAGGACCCAACATTAGATGGTGTATCTACGAAAGGCATGTGGCCATAGGAGGAGGGTGCAGGCGAAGTTTTCTAGTGGATGTTTGGGGTAGCAGCACGTATGGAGGGATTGTTATAGCAGTAAATAGAAAGGAGAAAGAGAAGAGAGAAATCACCTAGGAGTGAGTGAGGTGAATTGATTTACCAAATGTAGAAGATTTTTCTCCCTTGCGATCAATAATCCACTATGTTGTGGTGCGAGCCATGCATCTGGGGAAATGCCTTTGTTTAAAATCCGTGCTGTGAAGATCACTCCACATTATTTGCCATGCACATGTATCGCACATGTATCGACAAGAACAGTTATACACATTATATGAGAAAGGGTGTCATGTCTATTATAGAGCTTGGTCCCCTGCTTCCGTATTCTGATTTTGTCACATAGTTTCGTCCTCCAGGTTCGTTGAAGATGATCTGCAGAGCAGTCAGAACATGGCGCAATGGTGCAAAACAGACAATGCAAACCTTGGCCGCGACACTAGTTCCCAGAAAGCCGGCATAGCCGTTCCCTGTTTCTCGGTATTCCGAATAATATTCTGGGACTGAAAGAAGACGTATACTACGAGGCTGGATATCCAGAGATGCATCAGAGTTGCACATGTATGGTGCCAGTCTAGACTGGAGAGCGAAACCGATTCCTTGAGGGAATTCAGTCTCAGTATAACACCGTCAGCACAACGTACGCACCTTTTATGCATCGCGTCATGTCCCCTGTGACAAGTAATCCTCCCCAAATAGAGTTGCGCTGATCCATATCCGTGAGTCTGACAGCTTGTGCTACCAATTCTTGCAGAGGATGGACCAATTCTTTACTATCGCGCGGTGTAATCCCACTAAGACCTCTTATTAGCCTCGGATCAAATAGCGGCTCGCACATTCTATGGCGTTCTTTTCCGACAGTCAGAGAAAGCCCGGCGAACTGCACTGTGATCAGGTCCAAATCTTCAATTTCACGGGCGCGGGCGAGTTCAGCAGCTGTTGCCCTCGCCGTTGCCTTCCTCCTCATGCCACTCTCAATAACTGCCTTTTCCTTTCCTGCCACAACGATGGCTGCGATATCGGTCACCCCCTCATCGTCAGGAATGACTGTTCCGCCATTTAAAGGTATTTTGATGTGACCATCTCTCCATAATTGCTGAACCAGCTCTACTAATCGTCCCGTCAAGGTTTCGGGATCGAGCGGACTTTCAGAGGGAGAAAGGGCGTTGATGATATTTTGGTTGGACCGTAGAAGATTGGCAAGGTAAATTTCACAGTCTTTGAGCCCTAACGGCATTTGCATTATTGCATGGCGGACAATGAACCCCTCATATATTGGCGTGATGTCGATCTCATAGTCACCAATGTCAACAACAACACCGCTTAGGCTGTTTCCAGCATAGAGTTGAGCCATAGGGCGTTCCATAACCCCAAAACCCGGGACATTGAAGTGCTCGAAGAACATCTGACATAGTCGTTCATAGGTTAAGCGTGAGAGTCCTGGAGAGGTGGATAGGAAGACTGGAGACTCGTTTTGGACACGCCGACGTTGTAGCTTATTAAAGAGGACATACTCCCTGTGTTTATTTAAAACAATAGTTGATAGTCAGGACAGGAAATCCACACACCAGATTGCCTCTGCTTGGATCCAATCTGCAACATCTCCCTTGGCGAATGGCCATGAAACGATTATGTCCTGGTTGGCTCTAAGAGCTTCATCCAACTGCTCTCCGACTAGGTAATCCGTAACAGCAGCCTTCATGGGCTGTGGCAGGGCAGATGTTGCCCGGCTGCTGGAAGCTGTCGCTGCATCAAAAACACTGGCATCACGTGTAGGGACATTAGTGTCTCCTGGTACGCCCCTTCTGATGCCGACACGCGCAAGTATTTCCTATGCAATTGGCTTCATCATTGAGTAAGAATCAGCAGCAGACCGGGTGACTCACAACTGAAGGAGGTTTGAGGAGATCAGGGAGACCTAGCCCTGCTTTCACAACAGTCCTGCTTGTCTCAATGACGATGACATTCGCGTCACGGAAGGACATACTGGGGAGAACTAAGAGTTAGACACCGATCCGGCATCTTCGGCATCTTCGGCATTTTGCGCAATAGAAACACATCATATACGATCATACGATTCCACCTTCGGCTATGTATACAACAGCCAACGTCGCACTCTCTGGCAAGAGTCCTTTCACTGACTACTCGCGCTGGAGACTGCTTGTAAGTGACGGTGGTCGCCATACATGGCACTACCTCAAAACCGACGAGGAATGCAAGGCCTGGCCGCAGAATGAAATCGACAAATACTGGTTGGGTTTGGAAACCGTATGTTTCTGCTCAGCCATGTCTTCTGTTCTCTCAAAAGCAGTTTTAGGGTCTTCCTGATCTTCCTCCAACACAAGACATACTTCAAGCAGCAAAGAACGGGTATGAGTTCTACAGGCATTTGCAGTCGCACGACGGACACTGGCCTGGAGAATACGGTGGACCTATGTTCCTACTTCCTGGTCTTGTTATCGGTTCCTATATATCTGGGATGACGTTCAAAGAAGAAGAGCGCCTCGAGATGATCAGGTACCTCTTTAACCGCGCCCACCCTGAAGACGGTGGGTGGGGCATGTGCGTTTGCCACTGTGACCAAGAATCTGGCTAACCACTGAACCATTCCGTAGACATGTTGAAGGCCCCTCATCATGCTTTGGAACTGGATTGAACTACGTTGCACTTCGTATTCTCGGCGTCGACGCCGACCACCCCGTCTGCACTAAGGCACGTGCTTGCCTACATAAACTAGGTGAGTATTTGCAGCCGAATAAGAGGCCAGGAAGTTAAGATCTTCTGAATTGAAAAGGTGGTGCTACTGCGATTCCCACCTGGGGCAAATTCTGGTTGTCTCTATTAAATGTCTATGACTGGGAAGGGAACAATCCAATCCTTCCCGAATTCTGGTGCGTTCAATTATACGATGACGAGATATCAGCTTGACGACTGCAAGGCTGTTACCAGAATGGTTACCCTTTCACCCACATAGATGGTGGATTCATATTCGTGCGGTCTTTATTCCCATGAGCTACCTCTATGGGATCAAATACACATTCCCTGAAAATGATCTCATCCTGAAGCTGCGTCAGGTGAACTGATATGCAGAAGTTTGATGACAAAGCTAATAATCTTTGTATCCTCAGGAACTTTATACACAGGATTACTATTCCATCTATTGGCCAGACCAGCGAAATAATGTCTGCTCTGTTGACCTGTATACTCCACACTCCACACTATTCGATATGCTTGCTTTAATTTTCGCCACGTACGAACAATGTGCGATACCCCCTCTCCGCTCGGCTGCCCTCAAAAAGGTATATGACCTTGTCGTTTGTGAAGATGAAAATACTGGATATCAAACCCTTGGTCCTGTCTCGAAAATGTTCAATCTCATAGTGCGAGCTCATGTCGATGGGCCAGGGAGCCATGCATACAAGATGCATGAATGCAAGCGCCAGGACTTCTTGTGGCTGGGAGAGGATGGTATGAGGATGTGTGGAACGAATGGAAGCCAGGTCTGGGATATAGGCTTCATCACGCAAGCTCTTGTCGAGACTGGCCTCGCGGAACTAGACGAAAATAGAAAGAGCTTGATCAAGGCATTAGAATGGCTCGACCAATCGCAAATCAGGGACAATCCTAGACACTTTCATACAAGCTATAGGCATGAAACGAAGGGTGCATGGGGCTTTAGGTATATCTTTCACATTAATTACTTGAATTACCGACTTGATACGTGTGTTAGCACTAAGGAACAAGGTTATACGGTCAGTGACTGCACAGGTGAAGCCCTCAAAGCGATTATGTATCTTCAGCATCGACTTGAGTGAGTTTTATCACCTGCTTTTCTCAGCCATGTCATAACAACATTCAAGCTTTACGCCGCAGCTTATTTCGGAATGTCGCTTGTATGACACAGTCGACCTCCTCCTTTCCATGCAAAATCCATCTGGTGGTTATGCCTCTTATGAACCTATCAGAGGCCCCACATGGCTGGAGTTGCTCAACCCTGTTGAAGTTTTCGGTAAGTCGATCACGCTCAAAAGATTCAAATTCCTAAGAAATTCAACGCAGGGGATATCATGGTTGAATATGCATATCCTGAGTGCACAACATCAGTCATAACTTCTCTTGCTATATTCCGCCAAATATATCCCAGCTATCGCCCTGAAGATATTGAGTAAGTAACTTATTTGTTCTAGAAGCAAGCTCGAATTAGTCCTAGGCAAACCATTCAACGCGCTCTCAAATATCTCCATGACATTCAGAAGCCTGAAGGGGGCTGGGTTGGCTCATGGGGTATCTGTTTCACCTACGCCACCCAATTTGCTCTTGAATCTCTATCTCTGGTCGGTGAGACCTACGAAACGAGTGACTCCTCAAGAAGAGCTTGCGAATTTTTAATCGAGAAACAGCGAGCAGATGGTGGATGGGGCGAAAGCTGGAAGGTATGCTAATAGGCCTGAGGTTGTGATACTAGATTTTGTCCCTAACATGTGGTACCAGTCTTGCGAGCTCAGTGCTTGGGTCGAACATCAAGATACCCAAGTAGTACAAACGTGCTGGGCCGTCATGGGCCTTATGTATGCAGAATACCCCCACGCTGAACCCATTGAAAAGGCTGTTCGGCTGGTAATGTCTCGGCAACGTCCTGTATGCTGTTTTCTCTTATCTAGAACTCCCGGTCTCTGACCTGAAATGGTGTTATTTGGTAGAATGGTTCATGGCCACAGGAAGCGATTGAAGGTGTATTCAACAAGACTTGCGCTATTGCATACCCAAACTTCAAGCACTCGTTCACGATCTGGATGCTTGGAAAAGCCGACAAGTATCTGAAGGATCTGAAAATAAAAAATGGGGTTGTTAATGGAGTTGTTAATGGGCATATGAACGGTCATGTGAATGGAGGGACCGCTAGTGGAGGGATTGCTAATGGAAAGATTGCTAATGGAGGGATTGCTAATGGACATTGATAATGTTAGAGCCTAATCTACGACGGATCTGAGAGTTTAGATGCGTATTTTTTAATATATATCCGTCGTTCCATTTTCTTGTTACTTCGGTTCTTTCTTCATCTCTCAAGATAACCACTACCGAGATTATGGATGCCATGAAATGGGTGATTGAAGGGTATATCTTGCTGATACTCCTTACATGCCCTGGTAGCTCCTGTTACTTCTATCCACCCTTGTTGCTTCTTCTATCAATTGACCCTTTCATTTCACTGCAACTTGTTACATTTCAGGCCTAGACTTACTCTCCTTATTTGTATTTTTTTCTGTGTCCCAGTTTTCTTCGTGATAGTTGGATTGGGGTTACCTCTTTCATTGAATATGTTTTTTCAAGGGAGAGTGGCTACCACACCAAGATTTATAAAAGAGTGAGTAGACTGCTGCCATAGAGTATGACAACAATCACATCGAGATCCTGCAACACTCAGCCAGTGGTCAAGCCAGTACAGGTTGATGTCCTTGCAACTTTTCAATACCAACAATCATGTATTTCCTCCACCCCACTTACTTCTTAGCTGAACAAAGAAAAGTCCTCAGGTGATTTCTACAGTGCAGGACAGGTTACAGCTGTCCAGGCGAGTACTGCCAGAGGTTCGTCCTCTGCCAAAGACCCATTATGCCCATGTGGCGAAGCAACACAGACTCGAGAACAAATCAGAGGATATATCACCCCGATCATACTCTGCCTACAAAATATATACCGGACCCTGTGTGAGCTATCACAAACACTGTACCTACCAGTCGAAGTAGCCTTCTATCAAAGTCAATTTCCTCCAACATGACCTCATCATGGAGAGGCCTCTCGCAGACTTTAGGTCATAGCCTACCAACCAACACAAAATATGACAGTCCATGCCATGAATGGACTCCCTTCCATCCCATGTTGACAACGTATTTAAAATACCTTTACCACAGGTCAGAAGACAAGTTCACCTACTACAATCACACCTAATTCGGGACCACCCAAGGAGTATAGTCAGTAGTGTACCATATCTCGCACACCGTGTCTTAGCATCTGCTTGTTTATTGCGGTATACAAATGTAATTACACTTCCTCTCTCATTAATGAGAGATTTCTCTCCAGCGGCAATGTTTTGCTTTGCTTGGTGCCGTGACAATATTCTCACAGCGGCAGTGTACTCTTTGTACACCGCTTATTACAATGTCTAGCGAATCTTGGCCTCGTCCACTCAAGTGGGTTTTAAACAGCACAAAACGGTTAGCTCATACTTTCATTAACACCTCTCTCAAAACAGAGACTGGGTCGCAAAGTGCCTTGGACAAATGACTGATGCAAACAGGAAAGATGCTCAGGCTGAACTTAGACAGGTAATCGCCGATGCCTTCACCGCTCAAACGCTCTGGACGACGGACTGGGAAGGTGTCCAGTTGAAAAGGTAGGTGGCCCTACGGTTATCGATAGCATTCTCATGGCTTCTTGACGGTATCCCAGTCTCGTTCCTAAGCCCACTTTCAACTTCACCCATCTGAAACGTAAAACGTATGCTCTCGTACCACGCTCATTGTATCCCTCTGACTTTCAAGCTCTAGCACATCTGAGAATAGTCTATCTCAGATGAGCAAGAAGGCAAAGAAAGCACTGAAGCAAGCTCAACATGCACATGTCTCAACAGGTTCCCGTTCTTCTTCAATTGTTGATTACAATGACCAGCTTGCACTAAGTCGAAGAGCGGAGAGGTTCCGGCGAGAGCATGACTTGGAGAGAATGAAGCAGTTGCAGATGGTGCCAACCGAAGCGACTAACGGGAGAGATGGATCAGTTTTTTCGAAGATACCTGATGAGCCGGAAGCTGACCCAGTGAGTCATTCTGATACGGTTTTTCATGACTGAACTGATACTGTGAATGGATAGAATGTGCTCGATTGGGATGAGCATACAATTGTTGGAACATCACGAGAGATCTTCAAAGAATATCTGCGGTTAACTAGTGTATGTCATGCCATCTGGTTGATGACTTGCTGCCTCATGCTTCTCTTCCAGGAGCCTAAACCAGAAGCCATCAGGCCCTACGCTGTTCTGCAAGTAACCCTAGGTGAACTTAAGAAGCGCTGGCGAGAGAAGACGCCATATCACTGGATTTGTAGTCAGTTCAAGAGTCTGCGGCAAGATCTCACGGTATGTTCTGGATGCCTCAGAATAATTGCTGTATCCATTTTTATATAGGTCCAACGAATCCAAAATGAATTCACCGTTGAGGTCTACGAGATTCACGCGCGTATGGCTCTTGAGACTGTGAGTTGTGGTGAGTTCTCAATGCTGTGAATAGCTGAAAAGCCCTGTTCAGAGCGATATGGTGGAGTATAATCAGTGCCAAGCTACCCTGAAAAATTTGTATGATCTTGGTATACCAGGCAAGGTCGAAGAGTTTACGGCATACCGAATACTTACGTTCCTCCATGGAAGGAATAGGAGTGGTGGGTTATTATGATGCTGATGACCGATTTTCAGAGTTCATGACCAGAATGTTTAGAACTCATTCTATATGTAGGTCAACTAACACCGAAACAGAAGGCAGATGAGGCCGTGAAACATGCACTGGCGGTCCAACGAGCACTTGCTGTGGGCAACTACTGCTCACTTTTTGAGCTCTATTTTTCAGCCCCAAATATGGGTGGCTATATCATGGATCATTTCATAGATCGAGAGCGGACTCGAGCTCTCATCATCATTTCGAAAGCGTACGTTCCCGAGGACACCATAGGTTTTTCGTTGATTATCCTCGTAATCTAGTTACAGGACGATACCAATCTCGTTCATCCATAAGGAACTCGCTTTTGACTCGTTAGAAGCAACACGGACGTTCCTTGTGGACCACTCATGTGCATTCTTTGTGAACGATAACCAGGAAAACCTTGACTGCAAAAGGGCAAATGGTGTTCTCAATCAGGTCTATGAATTAAAATACCGCAAGGTTGGAATCAAAGGTGCAATATGATCTATTTCTATCGCTCTCTTTTGGTGTCATCTCTACCATATCGATTGCGAAATCAGTTGTGTGTCGCATTCGTCCTGTCAGACTAATGGGTCGTGGTGATGGTAGCGGTTTTCAGTGAGGAGAGGGGCGCCTCACATGTTCAAGTGGGCTTTTTATTTGGATACCTGCATCTCCTGATCTTCTTTACCCTGACTTACTCTCATTCTGACGTTGGCTATCGGAGGGCATCACATTTAGATGGTGTTCCGTGTGTTTGTATTCCTGATATGGCTAGGTCGCATTTACATGCGCCATCAATAGAATATGCGATTAACCAAAACATTGGCGATGGATCATAAGAGATGTCGGTCAATATGCGAGTGGAAATGTTCAATCACGCATACGAGCTGGAATGAATCTCCGGAGGATGGTTTCACGAATAGAGTAGTGTACCAAACAGGCTGGTGTTTGGAGGGTATCGAGAGAGACCCGACTTTGCGCGGGTATAGTGATATAAACGAGGACAAGTGTCTAAAGTTGAGGTGTCAGTTGTTGGAAGCGAGGCCAAGAAACCCAAAGTAAGACCTTTTGCACTTGGGAATTGACGCGGTTTATGGTGCTCAGCCAAGACCAAGGGAAGGGACGTGAATTTTCAAGGCAGAGAGTGGAGTTGTCTTGATCTTTGGGATCCTCGTAGACTGGACATATAACCAGAGCGAACCTGGTCGAAGAAGATGTCAATCGACTTGAGCTCATTCGTGACAGGAAAAAAAAGTGAAATCGTACTCTGCATGAGCGAAAACAGGACCTCGTTTATACAATAGATAATCTACGCAGAACTTGACGCCTCCTTTGATGACCCATCCGAGTGATCGGTAGTGGTGATAGACGATGTAGTTGATGAGGAATGGGTTATCGAATTGAAGTAAGGGAGTTGATGATGCAAGTGTAGATGATGTGGGAGGAAGATGGGCGAGTTGGAATGACTGCCAGATTTCTTGGAGGGACATTGGTTGTGAGGAAGATGGGTCGAGGATGGTTAGACAGTCGAGCGTCCAAAGGAGGAAGAAGGCTTCTTGGAGAGTGAGCTGGAGGTGCTCGATGTGGATAAGAGGATCTAGGTGTTCTTGTTGGAGTGGTGATGGTGGGTCGTTTGTTGGGGCAGAGATGAGTGAAGGTGGTTTCCACGTCGCAGCAGAGGGGATGGAAGGCCCTGACAGAGCTGGCGTTATGACCCGACCTTGGGTGGCAAATATGTGTTCTGCTTCTTCTGCTACGGCTGCTATGGCAGCTGCGCGATCGGCTTTGAATTGTTTACGCTCTGCTCGTCGTTTTGCCGTTACCTCTTCCGAGGTCATTTCTGGTGGTGACACGATGAGGATTAGATACTTGACATGGATAAGTAAGATTGCACGTACGCTCTCCGCCGGATTTTCGAAGATGGAGTTGTCGAGTATACCAGCTCGGTTCACTCCTCGACAAATCCCCTTTTCCGAAAAATCCGCATCGCCACAAGACCGATATATCCTCGGATCGGGAAACCCATACTGAGCGTGTGTGTGGGTCAAATACGCCCTCGCGGTGAGGGTTGGACGTCCGATGGAGAGAAAGACCGAGGAAGGAGAGGATGGATTGGATACGAGATTGAGGGTGTTCAGGGAGGAGGACAGGGAGAGGGTGTGCATAGACACGTGCTGTTTCTGTCTTTTGTGCACTCGATTTGCCTTTGCCTTGTGTGTGCTTTGCTGAAGAAAAAGACATTGATTATAACAACAAATGCAAATACCACTCGGACCGATTTAGTCGCGTCGCGATGCTCCAGTTCTTACGACCTCACAACATACTCCCATGTCGGATAGAAGGAGAGCAGAGATAGAGGCTAAACGGGCAAAGCTCGCTGAAATACGCAAGGCCAGAGCGGACAGAGAACGGCAGAAGGAAACCGACCATAAACGCCCCGAGGTTCGTCCACATCAATCACCGTCCCCAACCGCTGCGAGCTCATCCTCTTTTCCCTCAGGTTGTAGGTCCTTCCCCCCGAAGAGATGTATCGGAGCTCGTTGACTCCCTACTGGGTGGCACTCGGAGACGCAGGACGGATTCTTTCGGTGATTTGACGCCCTCACCGTCTATACCTGGTACACCTTCATTTTCTGGACTTGGTCTTCAGCCGAGAACGAACAGTAGGCAGAGCGATCGTACATCTGACCGGGGGACGAATGCGGGGCAGATGAGTTCGGGGACAGATCATATGGTGGAGAGGTGAATAAAGCAAGATTTTTGACCCACAGTTCTAATTCGCCAAATGTGGGCAGGGAGATGTACCCCCGTCCGGTGGTCAACTTGGTCGATATCGAAGAGGAACTATTCGAGCTGCCACACAAAGTACGTCTGTTGTCGTGAACTATGATAGCAGTAGAGTCAAGCATTACTGTCTCTAGGAACGTGTAATATACAATAAGGAAGTGCAGACGACTGCTCCAGAAGCAGATACAAACTTGCAAAATATTGAAGAACAGATCAGGCAGAGACTAATGCGAGAAAAGGAATTCGAAGCGGTGAACGTGGCGCAGGATAAGGAGCTGGAGGAGGAGAGTGTCAAACTAGATCAGGAGATTGACCAAGAGATCAGAGGTATGATTTGGAGCATGCTCGGTGAGTATCTAGGCTGATTTTATCCTACTACAGAACTAACTGAAGATGAACGTGCCAGTATTCTCCAAGCACCCGAGTTGTTGGATTTCGTTGAGCAATCATCAAAAATTGTCCAACGAGCACTTAATGACAATTATGATTACATTCGAGATTACACCATTGGAACGGAGTCGGGAGCGTAGGTTGTCTACTGGTTTCCAAAGACGAGGCATTGACCAAGTTTGCAGTGATGATTCTGAGGGAAAGCGAGTGAAAAAGGTGTGTGAGTTTGTTGATGAGAGAT
>Ga0153955_100373_pt1 | contig 24124 bp, 27 predicted proteins | sample TSFL039MetaG_FD_104744 | JGI IMG/M metagenome (GOLD analysis project Ga0153955, IMG submission 104744) | Attine ant fungus gardens microbial communities from Florida, USA - TSFL039 MetaG | ecosystem: Host-associated > Fungi > Mycelium > Unclassified | place: USA: Florida, Wekiwa Springs...
ATTCATAGTAACTGTTGGAGGCCTCATAAGACTTGAGTGTTATCGACGATTGGGCAGGATGTTTACCTTTGAGATGAGCATTCGAAAGGATCATATGCTTGTCACGTCAGGACCCTATGGTGTAGTTCGCCATCCAGGATATACTGGAATTCTTCTTGTAACCAGCGGAATGTTGCTTTTGCATGCATCGGAAGTGAGTTTATACTGACAGAAAAAATTACTACCATTAATAGCCATTCAACCTATCTCAGGGTTCTTGGTTGAGGGAGAGTGGCGTGCTGAAAATCACAGTGATGAGGATATTCCTAGGACTTTTTTGTGTATTAGTTGCAGCCATTATGCTTGGACTCATGAGACGTATGTCGAAAGAGGACAAGGCGTTATATCTGTTGGCCGGAAAAGAATGGGAAGACTGGGCTGAGAGGGTCCCATATAGGCTGTTCCCTTCCATCTACTGATCGCCCAAGCTTCTATCGATGGATCATCTAGGCTGCTTCCTTTTATCTATTGACTGTACAATATACTGCGTTAAAGTATATTCAATGTCTAATGACCTCAGATTCACCTCAATTGCAATTTACATAAAAAGCTCGGGGCTAAAATTTTGTCAGTAGTTACCATACCAGCAAGCCTAACGGAGGATGAAGGTGCAGGTAAAGAAGGGAAAGCAGATAGACCTATTGAGCAGAACTGGGTCACTTGTCATGACGTGACGTCTTCTACAACGTTCTTCTCTTTCTTTTTATCACATGCTGTCTTATGTCCAAGACATTCTGTTGGTATAAGTAGGTAGAATACTGTAGGCTCACTCGCTACCACACCAGGTGATGCCTGAGGTGAGCTTTAGTTCTATTTATATGTATCTCAGATACTCATTCACGCATATTATTATTATCTTAGGTTATGGGTCCTATTCTTCTGGAGTCGACCATCTAGTCTTTTTTTCATAGGAGAAAATTGCAGGCCCGATTCGAACAGGGACACCCTGGTTGAGGTAGATCTAAATTGGATGTCCAAATATCCAAACGCACGTTTCCGCGGTATAGTGTTGGCTATGAAAACCACGCCGGTTATGCTCCATGCATTTCAAGACCTAGATTCACGGATGCACCCTTTGGAGCTGCTGATGTACCTCTTTCAATGAATTAGACAGATCAAACAGGGTTCCTCGAGACCTCAAATGATATAAAACAAAGGCAAAAAGCAATGTGCACAATTTTATGTAGTGATTGTCAATATAGTCAATGAATTACCCATCTCTCATGACACTACCATGTCAAGTATTCATTCAACATGGATCAAAGGAAGGAAGAGTCAGAGTTAGAAGGCAGAGAATCCGTGATCAGTGGTTATAACAAAGATCCACTGTCAAGAAGAACATAACGCGAAAGGAGAAAAAGTATCAGAAGTGATTTGACAACTGACAAGACACTTTGTACCGTCGCACATCTCAAAGAAGAAATCGAACCGGATGCCTCACGTTTCCTACTTCAAGAAGTCTCTGTCTTTTTACCAAATTCAAATTTACTCGCCCTATTAGTGTTACAAGATCCCTTCAACACGCTTCCTCTACCCTCTTTTCCTCCGAACTGCCCACACTCCGCATGCCTACCTGCTTACTGCCCAGGCACTGCCACTCCCTATATCACTACCTCGTTCCTTAGTGTATACAAACAAGCCCTCACCCTACTGTATCTCTAGCTAGTTCTTAAATAGAACCTCATCCTCGAAACCTTGAACCTTGTCCATCTTCATCACTCTTGAACTAGTTTCTCTTCGAACGGCTGGCACTTTGCATAAGCTGTAACAATTAGATCTGCCAAGAATTGCCACACTGGCATTTTCATCCATTTCACAATTAATTACCAGGGACTATACACCTCGACCTTCACACAATTTGAGACAAGCAGAACATCCCATCTCAAATCACTGATATTTCGAGAGAACAAAGTGCATTACGTGCAAGAGACACCTGCTCTTGGGATGGAATACGAAAACTCGAGGGCAAGTAACAGATTCCTATTATGCGAAATCGCTTGCATTAAAGCATTTGGGTTGCCCAAGTTCCAATGGAAGTTATATCGGAAGGTCCGAGCCTTTGGATTTTGCGATGCATTCATTCGTTTCCATCGTCTAAATCACATCTACTGCCATCACAAACAATGCCCTCTCCTTTCCGTTCAGCTTTCCTTGAGCCTTTACCCAGTCTCCACCGTTCGTTAATCACATCTACTGTATCAAGTCTATTACGTCTCAAAATAGGAGTATATCTTACCGCCCGTTTATAAGCACCTCCACCCAGAGGATACGTCACCGCACCAAGATTCTGTGCTATCGAGTCTAGATCACTCAAAGCTATGGCAGAAATGGAGGAAACAGGGAGATCAGAGCGAGGAGGTCGATGATATTGTTCTGCAGCTTGTAGAAAATGTCGATCGAGCATAGTATACACACGAGAGCGATTCCATTTTGAGTGCAGTTGATGATACAGGTCCGTTTCTGTGCCCTGTCCAGACCGTCTTGCATCTATGTCCATCGAAGATGTGGAAACATCGATAGCTGACTGGCTCCGCCAACTGACATCTTCCTTCGCATAACCACAGTCCCAAAGCATGAGTGGTAAAGCATCAGCCATCTGATACTCAGGTCTCGTATCGACAACTTCCAACTCTTCGTCTTCCGTTGTCGGTTCTACATGAGGAGCGACGTTCATCAGTTTCGTCACTAACGAAGGTTTTTCGAGTCCCGTTCCAATGAGGAAAAGAATCGACACGATATTTCGAACTTGATGGTAAAGGAACGCATTTCCGATGAGATTGAACACATACATCATTTCTCCTCGTTCTCCACCAATGGACAAGTCGATAGGCTCGATATCAGCACGCGAAATGGTCCTCCTAAACTTTGTGATCTGTTTCTGAGCATCGATTTTGCACAAATTACGGAAATCGTGCTCGCCAACGAGATTCGCTGCTGCTTCGCGCATTACAGATATATCGAGAGAGTGAGAGGAGAAAAAATATTTGTAGTGTCGATATTGGCATGAAAATCGCGCTGAGAATGTCGGTGCGACTGGACCCCAAGCCAAAACTCGGATAGTGGGAGGTAAGAGGCGATTGAGAACACCAACGTAGTCGAGTTCTAGTCGCTGTTTCGCCTGTGCTGGTGGTCTTGAGAGGTTTAATGTCCCAGGTAGCTCAGAATCCTCCAAAACGTCTTCCACTTTTTTCTTCTCCTCCACCTCCCCAAGTGCACTCCTGACCCACAACGAAATAACCTGTCCGGCAGCACTTACGCCCTTATCCGTCCTTCCACACTTCTCCCATTCACATCCCTCCAATCCTCGACTAGGATCAACCAACCTCGCCTTCGCCATCGCATCAAACAACACATTCTCCACCGCCGGTGTTTGTGAAGCATGAGTAGTTTGATACGCAAGTCCACCGTACTTCCAACCTGAATAGCAGAATTTGAGCGCGATTTTGCGTTTGTGATGTTGCGCAAAATTGAATGTCTTAGATTTCGGTGAAATTATGGCAGGAAGATCGGGCAACACGTCGACATGGACGACGTTAGCTGTAGTGGGATTCGTAGGTGTATTTGTTATAGACGAGGAAGAATGCAGTAAAGTAGCAGATTTCGAATCCTCGAGGGCAACAAGCCTCTCAATAAGCTGTTCACGAGTCCACGTCTCGTAATTTGAGCGCTTGGTAGTCATAGCTCTTCGGAAAAGAAGAATAGATAAGCTGGAAATGTATCGAAAATTATATGTCATGCACTGCAGAAGTTGCCATCACCTCGAACCAGGTAAAGAATATAAGAGGATATGGAGGAGTCAGTTCAAATAACCTGGTAATGTCACTTCACCTACCAACTATCATATTCCATAATCATTATTACAGGCAGAGGGTACTAAGAATAAGAATTTGGGGAATGACCTTGTGTATCTGAGTGATAGATGTGGACACTTCAGCCAGACATTGGGAGTAAGTGGCAGACGCTAGAAACAATTGGTCTGTGTTACTTTCCCGAATTCTAGCCCACATTAATCATAGCAGATGAGAACCCAAAGAAATCTATGATGAAGCATGTATAGAAAAGTCAAGTACCAACTAAATCTAAATATCTATATCTATGTCTGTGTGCGAGTAAGTAAATAATCAAATCAAGTAGAAGTAATCGCACTACCACCATCACCACCCTCACCACCTCTCCCCTCATGAGAAGAAGTATGTGCTCTCCATGATATTTAGGACTTCAAATTTTCCCTTCTGCGGCAAAGGCGGTATCAAATCTGCGAGGGATACAAATTTGCCTCCCAATTCTACAATTGCAGCCCTCTGTTTCTCCTTCTTCTCCATCACAACCTTCGTCTGAAATGACTCTCCCTCTTCTTCTTCTGTTATTTCTGTTCCTTCTTCGTCCGCCTTGACATCTTGGGAATCAGACACCAGTTTTTGAGCATCGACGCTATCAAAATCGTTCAACAGATTTCGAACTGCATCTTGATCCTTGACGGCTCGCGATTCATCAACAGTTGATATGTCTTCCCCTACGACGACCAACTTTGACAATGTCGTGAGTGATTTGGCTTGTTCGGGCGTTGCATAGATCTGACTTCCAGCTTGGGCGAGCTTATTGGCAAGGCCGGAGGATAGACTCAGGAGAGGAACTTTATAACCCTGATATTGTTGCAGGAACTATGAAAAGTGAGATCTTTTTCAAAAAAAAAATGAGCGATTTGTACAACATACCTCCTTGAGAAGCACTTCCAGAATCGGCAATTGGTGAAGCGAAACGAACGTTTCTCGGATGATTGCCGACATCGCATCAACATCGTTCGCATGTGTCCAGTACGAATCGTGAACTGAAGCAAATGTCAATCCCTGATTCTATGCCAGGACCGTAATTTGTGAACACATTTCCATAGAACAGAGATAGAGCTACAACCCACTTTACACTCAAGCGCAGTCAGGATCATATGTGTCGCATCCAAACTATGGATGTAATTAGGTGGGAATGCGGAAGCTTGTTTCACCGAATTGACTGCAGACGCAACATTACCCAGACAGGAATAAACGCCAAAAACTGACGTACCTTCAGCTATCAGATTCGGATCCGAGATATACACAGTCTGAAGTGCCGTCATCACTTGCTTCCTGACTGTCTTCCTGTAGGGCTGAACAATCGGCAGCCCAAGCGGCGTAGTCCATCTCACACTCGCCATCTGTTCCTTCTTCACCAAATCCATGGGCAAGACGTGCCGTTTCTTTCCCCTCCGCTTCGGTGCTTTAGGTTTGTCAACTTGAGCCGTTTCCGATTTTGCTGTTTCAGATTTTGCTGTTTCAGTGTCTTCTTTCCCTTTTACTATTTCAGTGTCTTCCTTCGCTTCCTCTGTCTGTTCAGGAACTTTCGCCTGCCTATCGATTATTCCTATATATTCACTCATAAGTTCCGGAATACGTTCTTCAGGGATAGATTTGGATATGAGTCGTGCACAGAGGTTAAGCCAGTTCTGAATAGCTTTCGCTCCAGAGAAAAGGTTGCCGATACATCCCAACACAACATGAGCGAGATAACAGGCAGCAAGCCAACAATCTTCTTCTGGTATATTTCCAAGATCTTTGAGTTGTTTCTCGATCTGATCGCGCGCACCAACATAAGTCACTCCATACACCGTTGTCATGACCTATCCAACCCAACCCAACTTGTGTCAGCGCAAGAGCTCTTGAAAAATGAAAAAGTGAAGAAAACATACGGTCTGCTTAACAACCTTCCTCGTAATCTTTCCCTGCAACATTATTGCATAGTACTGCCCCTTCAACACATCCTTCTCAATAACCTCCTCGACCATCTTCCCAACATGACTATACACATCACTCGGTTTCTCTCCCGCAACTAGATTCACTTGTTGCGCTCCAATTGTATCTCCACCAAGCGCAGCATAATGCTGTAACCCATTACAGGTCCCATCTTGATGCACAGGTAAACTCGATTCATACGCTTCTGGATCTCCGGATTGATAAGCAGCATGTAAATCCATACACGCAGCGAGAAATTGCCATGGATCTCCTGCACTGAACCACCACCTCGGACCATCCAAAGGGTTCGTAGCAGCTTCAAGAATTTGATCTGTATGGTCGTCAACCCATTTCACGCGTTCCTCAAAAGCAGCTTTATCAAATCCATACAAATTAGCGATGTGGATCTTGAGCCATTGTAAACCTTTGGGCCCCAATACTTTGCTTTCACCGAATGTGAGGAGACCACGGCATAGATCATCACCAATGTGATTGAGATGTGCCGGTATAGGGTATGCACGACCACGGAAGTCAACGTTGTGAGGGAAGTAAAACGTCTCATTCAGGAACTATCAGGGCAAGATAAAATCACTTCCACGATCGCAAGGATGTGAGAACGACTTACTGCCCGAGCAATCTCCAGCTTATAATTCACACTACATCTGTCCGAATGATTGTTTGCTTTGGCCTGGTTATACGCTTTCTGTCTCTGGAGAAACACCTTCTTTTCCTTCATATCCGTAGTATAGTTGGGCGGAAATTCCGGTTCCGGCTTGTCGTAAACTGCAGGTGGGATTTTACCAACCCTCTCACCAGAATTCCACACCTGGATCACCACATCAAAAATTTTACGATTGATTTTCCATGGTGTAGAACCTAGCACATCGAGCCCAGCATACACGTATTCAAACTGACCATTTTCAGAAGCTTGTTTGATGTAAATGCGCTGCTCTTCGGAGTCCTTGTATCGCATGACGGGAGCTATAGATGTAACTTGAGTAGCAAGGAAGCAAAGGAAGGAAAAAACACACTTTTACTGTCCAAGTAACCTCCCCTATTGTAACTCGTCCACGGTTCAGGTTGTACAAGCATAGGTAAATGTCTAGGATGAAGAGTGTCTTTCAAATGATCATGCGCCAGTCGTTCAGAAACGGCCGGATTCAATCTTATCACGCCAATTCTGGAACCACGCTCATACTCGATTGTATGATAGAATGCGGGTTGCATCTCTGAGCTGTTCAAAGAAATGAAGGACGCATTGTATGGGATCAAATGACAATGACTTACATAGTCTTGCCTGTTTTTTTATCAATAGCCGTCCTCTCGACCTCCGCAACTTCCATCAAACAATCCACCAAAAGCCCACCCACTGTTGCTCTAGTCACTTGCGACCATCCTGGCCCCCAACCGTCAAGCTTCTCCAAACGCTTTGCAGCGGTCAGTCTCCTATTCCGCATCTTGTTGTACAGCACTTCAGAATAGATGCTCAGATCCGTTGAAGTTGCTGTAGCAGTGAACAGTCCAGGTACTATTTCATCTCGGGCCCACTCCTCATACACATCTGCAGACAACCTGGCCTTCGATACCTGATGCCGCTTCGAGGCCTGTGCTCTGTACTCCGCTTCCACTGCCTTCCCAACCGAAACGACGGCCCTTGTAGTCTTCATCCCATCCGTCAATCCACCAGACCCCTGTAACCTCATTATCTCTAAGATTGTGATCAAACTCAGCCTCTCGACTTTCACCAATTGCAAAAATGATCTCAGCAGGGAATGGTTTTTGTTTTCTTTGATTCGGAGCTTGTCTTGCATAGCATCTCCATGAATTTTTTTCTTCTTTTTACCCTTTTTTGCGGCAGAGGCAATCTCCTCCCCGATACGACTGCGGAGCTTTTGGTGCCAAGTCCACATCCAGGTTTGGAGAGAGTTGGTTTTGAGGGCGGGGTTCATCATACCGATAGAATCGAATTTTTCAGCTTGTTGTTGGAGACGTTCAAGAGCCACATCGTAAGCGGATTTCTCCAGTTGTCTTTGGCGCGCTATGGCATCTTCCGATAGGATACGGCGTGTGTCATTCATTGTTTCAAGATGGCGGCGGAGTTGGGCAATGTTAAAGGGGACGTCAGGTTCTTGAGTGAGGTTACCTTGGTCATCGTATTTCTATAGAGTTATGTTAATGCTGACGAGCCTTCCGGGAAGTATGGCTACATACAGCTTCACGCATGACAGGGTTGACCTGTGGAACATCCTTAAGGGCATCTTCTGACAGGACAAACACTTGAGCTTGGCCAAGCTCTGAAATCATTTCAGGGATGTTCAAATTAAGGGCAGACTGAGAAAGTGTTTTTATGGCTTGTGTCACAGATTTTTCGCTGTCAAACACGGTCTCTCTAATTACGAGGGTAGGAGAAATCTTGCGCGAGTGCATTTTGAACAGAAGCTCGGAGGCCATCGGCAACTTGACCTGTGTACTTGGTCGTGATGTCGGGTCGTCGAGATCTTGAGACTCCCAATTATAACTATTGGTCGGGGATAACTCAGGGGAATAGAAATCACGAAAGATAGTGAACGCTTACTGCATCCAGATCTGGAGCATGAGTCCATACGTCATCTGGTCGGGAGCTACATTCTCTGCTCCGCTCTCAAGAATTTCGTAGAGGTCATAAATTTCCCCTAGCCATTGGTCCTGGTTCTCAGGCTCTTTCTGGGTAGCCATACCAAAGTACGCTTCAATGAACGCATTGTACACACCGACTTCGAGCAGTGATTTCGTTTCCCGCTTCCTCAGTTGAGAGAAGATGGCCTTTGCACGAGGAACATCGAGCGAGTTATGCAGGCACGTCTCCATGATGCTCATGTTCTCCTGGGTCATCGTATCAGTGAACCATGAGTTGTCGCCCGACGTGCCCGGCGGCAGGGGTGGGGGCAAAACAGTATATTTTTTGTCCCGAGAAAGAAATTTTTCGAGGTCAGTGAGAATGTGTTCCTCATTTACTGGTCGAGTTGGAGGATGCTTGGTGTTGAGGAAGGCCGGGTAGGGGATGCTGGCATCCTGGGTCGCGAGGCCAGGAGACTTGGAGGGGTGAGACGGCGTCGTGTACAAACGCTCGGGACGGGGAAGAGCCTGTTTGGACAGCGCAAACACTGTCTCCAATCCTCGTGTTGTCCGTCGCAACATATGCGTCCTAGTCTGCAGAATCCCTTTTCTTAATTTTTTCTTTCTATCTCACGTGATACGCTGTAAGCGCACGTGCAGAGGCAGTTTGGGATTCAGCATTTCTATTCCGCAACAAGCAAACTAGTACTAAGACGCGGAGGGCTACAAAGAGCCCAATGTCTGGGGCATATCTACGGAAGGAAGGAGTATGGTGTGGGCGAAGTTGAATGGTGGAAGGGGGACGTGCAGAGGCCTGATGTAATCCCAACCCTTCTCAACCACCCAGCAAAGTGAAGGTTTTAGACTCGGTGAATTATCTTTCTTTTGAATGTCACGAAAAGAGAGGTATTATGTGATAGTAGATTTACTATCTACCATACAGAACCAGCTATCTCCAAGAAATGACATCAACAACAAATTAACCCAAGCTATTGAATCACAAATTTACGGTCATCAATTCCTTCCTCAGTCGACCTTGACTATATAATTTGGTATCACAGGTTGATATGATTGGAAAAAGCTTGATTGAGTATGTTCTCGGGAAAAGGGAAAAGTTCTGAGTACTGTGGAAGACTTAATGAAAGTAGAAGATATAGCTAGTTACTTTTTCGGACAGTGTCTGTAATCAAAAATTGTACATTGAGGCGACGAATAGCAGGGTAAGTCAACTTCTTAGAAGTGGTATGATCCCCACTGACAATTGTAGGTCGTTTTGGTGTTGTGGTTCATCTCCTACTTCGAGTCTGGAAACCAACACTGAGATCGTTGTCTAATCAACCATAAATGGTAATATAATCACTCGTGGAACCAATACCAGCAGACAGTGTCTTGAGTCACTTGTGTTCAGCTGACATTGATTCTGGAACTGATACATCTTTCTTCCATCTCACGGTAGATGGAGCCAGGGTGATAGACAGGTATACCGCCGCAAGGAAGGCATCAACGAGGAACAAATTCTCAGACATTGGATGCCCTGATTCATAATCGGCAAAGCCATCGATGGGGAAGTCCTAGCAATATAAATGGGGTTCTTGTACATTTCTTCAACTCGTTGGCTCATGTTCAGTTCTTTCATAACTTGTCCGTTCTTGGTGTTTGCCTTGCTGTGCTCTCAAACTTCGTTCGGAGCGATCGTGCACCAAAGTTTGGATGTTTTACCATCAGATATCAAATACGATTTCATTGTCGTCGGGGGTCAGTCGACAGTCTTTAAATACACGAAACTCTGTTTTGATTCGAATAAGGTGGCGCGGGCGGCACGCTAGTCGCATCTCGGCTCGCAGAAAATCCAAGCTGGAAAATCCTGCTAGTTGAAGCCGGAGGCTCGTGAGTCAGCTCGTCCTCGAGGACTGCACCCGCATACTTATTTGGATAAGGAATACTGAGGTCGAGGAAATACCCGTACCTGGACTCTGGACAACACTCGAAAATTCCAGCATAGATTGGAATTACACAACAGTCCCCCAAGTAGGCCTCGATGATCGAGTTTTGGTTTATCCAAGGGCTAAAGTACTTGGTGGGTGTACCTCCCACAGTAAGTTAAGGTCGTCGATGTGATATACAGAGCTACATTTAATTCGATACTCAGATTCTATGTTATACACCAGAGGATCAAAAGGTGAATGGGATCAATACGCGAAGATCGGCGGCAATGAAGGTCTGAGTTGGGATAACATTTTACCTCTCCTAAAGAAGGTGAGCAATCCTACAAGTCCAAGTGCTGATCTCATCTGTGAATGGATAGGCAGAAAAGTTTGTGCCTGATCTCCAAAATCATAGTGACGCAGGCCACTATGACCCAGCATTTCATGGAACGAAAGGGCAATTGTTCACACAGGCGACATATTCAGACCACCCCTTCAACGACATGATCATCAGATCTTCTAGAGAATTGAGCAAAGAATTCCCTTTGAACCTTGATTGGAATGACGGCGAGCTCATCGGAACCGGTAGATACCTTTTTTCTCCTTTTCCATATTGCATGAGAGAGATATTTAATATTTTCGCCTATAGGCTGGAATCAATATACCGTCGACCCAAATTTTGAGCGCAGCAGTGGGGCAACTGCATTCCTGAGTCATACCGGGAATAATGTACACATACTTCTCAATACACAAGTGACTAGGGTCATTCCTATCAGGCAGGACAGCACTGAATTTCGAGTAGTCGAAGTTGGTTCTGGCGTTAATGGTAGATCCAGAAGAATTGTAGCCGGGAAGGAAGTGATTTTAGCAGGTGGTGTATTCGGAACGCCTCATATTCTCCTGCACTCTGGTATCGGGAACCGAGAAGAGCTTGAGGTAGCAGGTGTTGAAACTCTCGTCCAAAACCCGAGCGTGGGGAAGAATTTGACCGATCATGTAGCGGTGTTGATGTCCTTTTCAACCAACATACAAAAGACAAGGTGCATTTTCTTCCCCTTCTGGAGTGCATCAAGTTCAATATGGTATAGCTTCGACCAGGATGTGGCCCTGGAAGAATGGAAGACAACAAGGACTGGACCTCTCACCCGACCTTTCGAAATGGATCATTTGACTTTTGTCAGACTTGCAAAGGATGCACCACCATTCAGGAAAGAAGGGTTCCACGACCCATCACCTGCAGAAGACTCTGCTCATATTGAAATTTCCTTTCGCACAATATCTGATCCAGATACAGATTCTACCCAAATCAACTCCACTTTACAGTTGAACGTCGTTAATATTCATCCTGTATCCCGTAAGTGTTTGCATATCTGTCATATACTCTGATCTCTTATAGTGCGTAGGCGGCTCTGTAACAATACAGAATTCAGACCCATTTATATATCCTTCCATTGACGTTCGTTTCCTCGCTGAAAAAACAGATGTATCAATCTTGCGCGAAGGTTGTCGTAGGGCTCGCAGGTTATTCTCTGCTCCCGCATTCGAAGGATCTGTTTTTGGATCAGTCATTCCACCTGAAAACGTAACATCTGACCAAGACTTGGAAGATTTCTTAAGAAACGGGGTTCGTTCCTTCTTGCACGGTGCTGGTACCGCTTCTATGTCCCCTAAGAATGCAAATTGGGGAGTTGTCGACCCAGATTTTCGGGTCAAAGGTACCACCGGATTGAGGGTAGTTGATGCATCTGTTCTTGTGGGTTTCTTCCGATGTACGTGTGAAATTACTGCTGAAAGGTGTTTGACAGCCCTTCCTCCCAAGTGGACATCCGCAGGCGGTAGTGTACGGGTTTGCAGAGCGGGCTAGCATTGTAATTTCCCGAGATTATATGTGATTGAGTTTGAGTTCTGCTCCTCTTGTTTTTGTTTTTTGTTACATCACCGAATATATTTCGAGGTTGTCATCGGACTCACTCAAATAATTTCAGAATTGAAAAAATCACCCCCATTTTGATGACTCCAGTCCTCTTTTCGATCGAAAATTTGTTTTTTGCATTGATCTTTTATGTACATCTTGACAAAGAGAACCTCACTGTATCCCGAGGTCCAACTTTCGTTGTCGGACTTCAAGTATGTACATCGATCGCTCGTCTCTTGATATATTCTAAACTTGTGTAGTTGGACTTCGGGTTGATCTACCCTTCTCACCTTACCGTCATTCCTTGTACTTCTCCCCTCCCATCAAAAGACCACAACATTAGAATTCCTTTGATACTTACCTTGTTTTAAAATTTGTACTGTTTTCGTGTAGGATAACCACTCAAGATCCTTAATCTTCTTGATATGCTCTTGATCTCCTCATAATTGATCGTCTGAGCATCTTCATCTGCTACATCATTGTCTAAGTCAAGAGAACTAGGCATGCCTTCAAGATTTGATTGCAAGTTGACATTAGATCCATGTTCGGACTGCTTAGGATCAAAGGAACATATCGTAGATTTTTCTTCGAGCCCAGTCGTATTTTGATAGTGTTTTTCAGGCCATCCGTGAGTCATCATGAAGTGACAAAAGATAATTGATGAGTTGTGTTAATTTTCTAGAAAAGGTCAAGTTTGTTGTCCGTATATGTATTTTTTTTATTATCAATTGGTTTCTGCCTTCATTTACAAGTTGGTTAAATTTTGCGATCATTGCCAATTATCAAAAAATTTAGCTTGTGGAAGTTGTCTAGATATACCCAGAAAAATCTATTCAAACAATTTTCAGCATTCAAAAGTGACTGTGAATGCAAAAAATTGGCCGTGAAAATTAATCTTTATGATACTTGTGGAAAATGAAATTTAATCCACATTAGGCAATCAAAGCCTCGATTTTGATCAACAAGCCTATTTTTCTACAATCCTTCAAAAACATAGAAAATGTCAAACACATACACTTTACAAGTATCTGGCAATGTTCAAGGATTATTGAAGCATTATTTTTTAATAAAAATTGAATCCAACCATATTATTTTGTTGGAATGCTGCATTTGTTGATTGCTAAACAAACACTACATTTGTGGACAATCAAACTCTATCACGATTATGTAATGGTTATTGCACCAAGTTTGATTTACCACGTTTTTATTACCCAAAAAGTCGATTAGTCAATAATGGGTGGTGAAGCACATTGTAGTGCCTTTACACTCCGGCTGAAAATGAGATTTTCCTATTTTCAGTCTGTGCACTGCTTGGTATGGACGACTACGTTACTCCAGTAATTGTCTCCCGCTTGAGTGATGCTAGGCGCGACCACGAAAGTTTCATGCAGCTTGAGGAATACACCAGACCCCAAGACGACCACCCCGGCTTAGAATGACCATTTTCCTCTGGCATCACGATATCTTACGGGCTTGGACGCCGCATTTTATAGACCACAATGTCTGACTGTAATGTCTTCGGCCATAATTATCCCTGAACATCAGATACATGATTCCTCCATTCTGTGTTCGGTTTAGCTGGCTCTCATCTTAGAGCTGATTACGAAACTGGCTTTTCCATGAATCCTAGTCGGAATCGGCTTACCTGCGAGAGCCAGGATCAACTTGGCGAATATGGGAGTGGAATAATACTACCAGGCGCGATGAGCCCATATGGGTCAGTGGTCGTGGGGCTCAATGGAACATGATACCAGCCCTCGCAGAATAGACAGAGAACGAGTGAATCCAGCCCTGGAGGTTCTGATTTGCAAGGAAAAGTGTGCTCATTGTTTGGTCGTCTATAGATATGATAGATTTTGCAGAACTGTTGTTGGGAGCCGTGAGAACGAGGAGTTACCGATGAGAAAAGGTGACTGCGAACGACAAAGTGATTCGGAAGACTCGGCAAGCAAATGAAACGTTTCCCTGAATGGAGGACTAGAGGTAGATTTGCTGGGGCACTCGCACATCGTATGATTGCTTAATGTATCCAATAAACTTCGTATTAATCATGAGAAAAAAATTGAGGCTGAGAAGTATGAATATTACCTTTATTTCTGATGTTAGGCCAAGATAACGAGCGTTCTGATCAGCTCTAACCATCCACTACCATCATACGGTTCGGCTCTTCACCATGGAATCCTTAATCAATGATAAATTCAACAGCAACTACATTCCGAACAGCGAGGAAGTTGCTGCTATCAAAGAGTTGCTCGTTGAGCCTGACAGGAAGATCCTTGGTATTGATGAAGAGATCGGGGATATCACAACCCAATTGGAGAAGTTGTCGAAAGAAAAAGAAGATCTCGATAGACAAATCAAAGCTCACAGGTTACTCATATCTCCAGCGCGTTGTTTATCCCCAGATGTCATACGGCGAATCTTCTTCTACTGTCTACCATCGGACCGAAATCCTGTCCTGAGTAGTCGGGAGGCCCCTCTCCTTCTGGGTCATATCTGCAGTCAATGGAGACATATCGTCCTTGCTACCCCCAGTCTCTGGGCGGCAATCCACATTACTATTCCAACAGATCTTGTGCCAATGCCACCACCACTGGGTGATGCTGTTCCTGTTCTACAGGCCAACCATGCAGCTCGCACCCAGGCTGTGACAGCTTGGCTTAGTCGCTCAGAGCCTTTTCCGCTTTCATTATCAATTTATCACTCCAGATTCGACAGCGCAACAGGTAGCCCCATTTATCAGTATCTTGACGTGATCCTGTCCTTTATGACGCGATGGAAACAAATTCATATATCCGTTCCTCATCAAGTCTGGAATGACTTTCTTCCTCGTATCCGAGCAAGCGATGTGCCATTACTGGAAAAGATCCACTTTGACAGTGCCATAGGCCACCACAGTGTGTTAAATTCACCTGATATGAGCCCAAGGAGGGAAAGCGGGATTTTCAGAGCACCAAAGCTCCGCTCAGTCTCATTGGTTCAGTTCGAGCCACATGTCTTTCACCTTCCTCTTTGTTGGAATCAACTCACCGAACTCAACCTTTCTGGATCAATCCCTACTTGGCGAGCAATAGAAGGTCTTTCTATCTCCGAAAGTCTAGCTGTTCTAACCTTCTGCCCTAATCTCGAGTATTTCAGCGTACATTTGTCGTTTACTGGGTTTACTGCCCTTACGAATAGCGATTACGGTCTACCGAGAGTGACAATGACCAAGCTCTTTGGATTAGCTATCACTGAGACCAACAATATTGATTCTTCTCCCTTCTTTTACCATATAACAGCACCAGTCCTAAGACATTTGAAGTTCCGTCGCACTTCACCGGGTTCATACATCAATCCCCCAGATTTTACGCAATCCCATTCGTTGAAGTCAATCCACATTCCTTTGGAGGTGTTCATCCGCCGCGTCAACAAACCTATCGAAGAGTTTGAGCTAGATGCTCTTTATATGTCCGAGACGGATGTACTAAAATGTTTATCACTAATGCCGGGTTTGAAAAAATTATCACTGTGGAGTGGCAGATCGACAGACACTACCGTGAGTCCCCATGCAACACCAACTATTCCATCTTGGGAGAATTCCTTGTTCAACTTCGATGACAGAAATTTGAAGAGATTCGTACCTGGTTTTGACAAGGATGACAAAAGAAATCGTTCGCCTACTAAAGAAATCATCAGCTGGGGCACACGGATGGAAAGTCGTCCGTCTCCGCCCTCACCTCCGGCTCCATACATACCCCCCAGCCAATTTGACAGCTTTCCTCTTCCTATTGTCATATCCACTCCTGCTTCTCCTGATCCTGATCCTGCTGAAAAATCGAGCGCAGCTGAAGGATCCATTGATATCACATCTCACAATACCGAATTCAACGTCCGTGGAAGTGATGGTGCCCGTGATAGGGCTCTCAGTGATAGATTGTCCAATGACGGGGCCTATGAAACTGCTTCACCATCACTACTAGATTCACTCTCAAGAGACAAAGGAAAATCATGCACCACAGGATTAAAGTCAGTTCTTGAGTCGGGCTCAGATTCGATAGACGTTATGGTAAATGAATCAGATTCGTTGTGTCCACTCCTTGAGAGTTTCCAGTGTTCCAGGGCAAACTTCAGTGATGAGATCATGTTGGCCTTCCTTCATGCACGATCATCCCTTACTTCCAATCTATCATCCTCTTCTCCATCATCACTGGTGTCAAACATTAATTCTGAGCCTTCATTCGATACCTATCAAAAGATTGCGCATCTTCGCGAATGTAAAATTTGGTTTTCGATTGGTCGCCAACAGAATAGTGGAACGAAGGAGAAGTTGGATGAAATTCGCAAAGCAACAGGGATATCTTTGGAAGTGAACTATCCACCTAATCCCATGGCTGCAGATTGCAGGAGGTATTCACCATATGAAGGGCTACCGAGTGCACCTATCCTGGGAGTGGCTCCTGGAATTAACGCAGCCCATATTCATACTGCGAGCTGGGGTAGTGGTGAGCCAGTATTTTTGTATAGTGCAACCTTCCATTAGATGTTTTATCGAACATCCTTTCCTTTTTTTCCATACACGTAGTCAACGTTTGAGTGATTTTCGAACCGTTCATTCCCCACAAATCAACAGCTCAACAGCTTCACAAACTGTATACGTAATAAATTGATATAAAAAATGGGTACCCTATCAGTCCCGATCTACACAAGTCACTGGACACAATCGTCCATAAGACATAAAACCACAGTCATTAGATAGTGTTCAAAGAACCATCAGGATAGTGTATGAGAGGATATCAAACATTTTTCCAGAGTACCCAATTGAGGGAAGAAACGGAAAATTGTGATCAAATACGATGGGCGGATGAATGCACACGTTCTCTTTAGAGCAAATGACATTCACTTCAACAAGTGGCATGCTCTATTCCGGAGCTCAGCCTTCTCGATAATGATATTTTATAGAAGGAAACCTTCAATTTTTGATCACACAACTAAGACGATTCTCCTGGCTTTAATCTTCCACTAGTTATCGCGGAATGACATCAAGATGTCATGGAAACACCATTTCTTGGAGTATTCGCTCAGATATAATGGAGAATGTAGGTATAAATCTAAGTCTTTCTTCCTTTCCCCCATTCCCTGCGCGCATATATTTTATTGTGCTGCGTCACTAGTGCTATCATCGAATCAGGTCCAATCCATGACCTACATTTCCTCTTCTTTTTTCGCGGATCAGAGAGTATTAAAACAAAAGGAAAGGAGAAAAATAAGTGACCCTGCCTATTTATTTGATCAGGGACCTGTATGTACAGAGCTGAGACCGTGTCTTGAGAACACGCATGGGAAATTTGAAGTCAAAAAATCGGCACTGAGATTCTGTGCCGAGGATCTACATCATGTCATTATGAGAATTGGTTGTAGTATGCGTGAAATTTTCTAGGGAGAGGCGAATATGTCAAGCCTATATTAAGCAATTGAGAAAGAAGGCTGCTGGATGTACTAGGATATGTCATATGAGGAGAAGAATACTAGATAATGCATCTACGATACCAATGCAAATTTGAATTGAGTCTCGAAAAGAGAGGAACGTCTTCATGTCAGGCGATTTCTGCCAACAAATTGATCAGAAAACACGAAGAAGCAGTAAAGACAATAAGAGCGAAAATCCTAGGGTCATAAAAACAAATAATCTCAAAATTAGTTGAAATTTCATGTGGATCCAGAAATGTTTGATCTCACAGAGAAGCATAATAACGAGTGATTGAGGCACTGTCTCGCGCTCGATTTCCCCTAATGATATGATCTTGTACCCATTATCATTCCAGACTTTGGCTACAGCAGAAGGCTTCTTGCTAATGAAGAATGCTATGGAGGTGTTCTTCAGTTCCATGCTAAAGCCAAGACATGGAGCGGCCATTCACAGTTTTGGTCAGAAGAAAGCTTCCGGACTTGAATTCGTTATGATGGACACTGTAGATGAATCTCTGCAAAGTTTAGTTGCAGAAGAATGCTTCCCAGTAGGATGAAATAGAGTCACTTGAGCCTCAGTGATTTGTGCTCAGAAAATCAGTTATGATTTGTGTTAAAACACAGATCCCTCCCCAAAAGAATTAAATACAAGTCAAAATCGAATCCAAGCGATCAAAGACATCCTTTTGCGCAGCAGCCGGTGCATCCTCCTTCGTATTCGCATCGATCACACTAACAGTCGCAAAACATCCAGCTCTCGAAACCGTCGATTCGTCCGGCAGATTATTCGTCTCACACCTTGTTGTATCAACACCTGAGGTACTACCAACCAATCTGGTAGCAACCCATCTGAAATTTTCCGTACTATTCCCGCAGGCAGTTATGGAACTAAAATTGATGTTGATGGTGAAACCTGTAGGAACGATAGGAGAGGAGGCACTACCAGAGAGGTAGGTTGAAAGAAAATTGAGGATGAGAGAACTGTAGATGTTGGCACTAATAGTAGAGGAGGAGTTGGGCGAGGAAGTGAGGGTGGTGTAAATCACGGTGGAACCAGAAGCACCGGAGAAGGCGAAAGATGGGACGCCTTCTTTTGCGGCTTCACAGGCAGCTCCGCTGTTAAATTGGGTGAGATCAAATAACATATACGATGGAAAGACCCTAACACTGTGCCCGAGCCAGTGATACCACTGCCCAAATTATCTGATACATATATCAGTCTCGCTAGGGCGAACGAGAGTCACACAGTTGACTGATTCTTACTACCAATGTTGGATCCACTGATAACGAAATCAGGATTGTCACCAAAGCGAGCTTGAGCGAAGTTTTGGATACCGAAACGCACGGCATCAACACTAGATAAGTTGGTGCTTTTCAATGTAGACGTCGAGCATGAATTTTGAGAAACGCACGGGAAACCATTCACATAATGGATATTAGCTGGGTATACACAATCAATCACTTCAATCACCACCAAGGGATGAAAAAGATACATACGATCGTTGGAATCTGTGCCAGTGGGAGGAGAACCAGAGGGACAAGTATTGAATTGGCAAGGGTTGGTAAGGGTAGTAGGAGTGGTGGTACTAGAGCCAGTGCCGGATTTGTCCACAGCCGGAGCGGAGAGAATGACCTATAGATATCTATCGTCAAAGTGTGTGTACGAAATTGTTCAGGGAACCTATACCTGATAACCAGCAGTCCTCAACATATTGTACTCATCACGGAGTTGAGCAACTGCCCAGCCATCATCGTTAGTGAGTACGATATTTTGAGCGGTGGCGCCTACGACAAGGGTAGTTAAGGCGAGGATTCTAGCGAACGTGAATTTCATATTTTCGATACAATTGATAATTAGTAGAGACCTCTTTTATAGACTTGAAAAAGGCGTGCTTCTGATTCTTGACAAACTTTTGGGGACAGTTCAGCAACGTTCGTCCTTATGCATGGGAAGGCTTCCCACTGAAATTTCAGCTGGCAATATATTCAGACAACGTAACATTCTGAAGAATGAATCTATCTTTATACGGGCATAAATCAGATTCTTCGTGCGGTATTCTGCCTCTGCCCGCCTAGACAAGGCCGAAGCACAGAAGGAACGTGCAGACCGTGACTTTATTGAACAATGAATGACCTTGAGAAATCTTCCATTCGAGAAGATGACCCAACTTGACACATCAACGAACGCTTCCACCCCAGCAAAAAAAATCACACGTAGCTACAATGCTGGCAAAACAGATCCATTAATTTCAATATCATGGGTAATCTAGTGATGGCCATGATCTGGCTTCGGAACATCAGCCTCAAGGAATGTCAGGAACTCGTCGGCACCGCCAGCATCCTCTTGAGCAGTCGCAGAAGACATGGAGACAGGAGCAGAAGTAGGTTCTGCAGCATCGTAGACGTCGAGCTGTGTGGAGAGGTCGGCAGTGACGTTGGGTATCTGGGGCGAAGGAGGAAGAGAGAACTGTTTCACCACACCGACATGTGCATCCTTAGCCTGATTGTTCTATCAGTATAGTAGAATCTGATTGTATCTTGTACATACTATGGGTGGAGGCTGGTAACCCTGAAGCGCACGGATGTAAAGATCCTGGACAGGATCTACGGGTATATTCGGGATTGGATCTTTGCCATGAATTAATAACACTTACCCTTTCGTGCAACAGTAGACGAGTAGAATGTACGGGTGCGTGACGCTTGACGAGCCTGAGATGATCCTGTCAGCTACAAGAATTGTAGGGAGACCGACAACGTACGGCAGCGGCCGTAGCTTGCCTGAGGATGGTAGACATGGTGAAAAGCAGAACGTGACTGAACGTGACTGAGACTCGCGCTCCAGAGTAAATGTCGCGAATAATCCCCAACTTGGACCACAACATGCTTACTCGTCTCACCGTTGTTCGTCGTCTTCCTCAAACCTTCGGCACTCGCCTCTATAGCAGCATCCGCCCTGAGGGAAGTGTTGCCCAATCTAAGGAATTCAGGTATGACGGTCAAATCAATTTACGACCCTTCCGGTCTGAGATTTCATAGTAAGAAGGAAAAAGCCCATGAAGGTGAGTCTGCTCCTTGTTCTTTTACTTTCAAATGTTCATGGTATTTTGCAGATCAATTTATCCGCCAACACGAAAAAGAGCAACTCCGAAAACTCAAGGCCGATGTATTTGACTTGATTCCTTCTTTCGTTAATGTTATTCTTACCCTTTATTTACCCAGATCGACAAAAAGAAGGCTGAACTTGTGCGTGTGTCCAGGCTTAAATCCTAACTCGGATACAAGCCCTTTTAAATTCTTAGGACACGCTGGAGAAGGAGCACGATCAACTTGCCAAGCAAGACAAGAATTAGATACAACAGTAGGCCGCTATTTCAGTCTTGTGCATAGCTCCTAACTTTGTATCATCTAGGCAATAGTCTGCTCTCACTTGAGTCATCGTCTGAGGCGAAGGGAATTTCTAACATTCATGTGCATGTCTTCCCAATTATACTTCAGAAATTGATCAATCTTCTGCTGGGTTTCTGCAGTCAAGGGGGAACTACCCGATTTTTGAACTCCTGAGTGCAGATTCGAGTTTCATTTGAGCCTTGACTTACGTCAGCACTCCGATATTATGTCGCGGACTGTTGCGCTTACTACAAAACCAAAACTGTGATGGCCAATGCAACGGTCAATGTTCCCAATAACATCTTGATGTTGATATTCCAGGATTTTCAAGTTGATTATGATAGTCTGCGTCAATGTGCTCTGGTCAACCGTGCATTCTGGCGAGCGGCCTCGAAATTCCTCTATCATCGAGTGGTGTTCGCACCCCAATTTTCGGTCATTCTTTCTCTACGAGAAACGCCTGCCATCCCGGTACATCTTGCATTTCCATCTGCTTCTCGTGTCTTATCTCAACAGTCGACATCAAATTTAATCTCAGCATGCCTCCCACAATATGCTCAGTTTGTCGAAATAATTGAAATCGCTGGTAAGCATATTGTGTATCTGCTGTGCTGACAAGTGTCATATTTCCTTTTGCCTCGACTTCTGCCGCGGCGCTGGGATAGGCTATTTACCATGTCAACCTTCACCCGATGATATACTCTCCACCACCATTCTGAATGCAATCAAGGCATTCCGGAATCTCCGTGTGGCGATTTTCATGGCCATAGCCTTCAATCCAGATACATTTACTCATATCCTTCAGCGTCTTGTAACTCTGAATACCCAAATTCCTTTCAACTACTCACCTGAGGTATCACCCTGTCGACTTGTACGCCATGACACTCCATATCTACAAGAAATCGCTGTCAATGCGTCTTGCACAAATGAAAATAATGCACCCATCCTCGCCCAAATCTCCGGCCTGTCAAAGTTGTCGATATACAGTCCTACAAGAGCAATTCTTGACCTTCTCCCGGGCTGGCTCCGCAGGTTGTCTGATTCACTCAGAGAATTACATTTAAAGGTGTGTACATTTGGCTTTCCCGTTGGCTGATATTTTTCACTCTCCGGTCTGTCTTGCTTCCTCTTACCCCTCCTCCTTGCTACTTCATTGATGCTTCCGCCTTCGCTCCGTTTCCCTTTTGCCTTTATGATTACATGCTGTGATTACGCTTCTCCTGCAACTCTTGATTTCCGGCCTTATCAATCACCTTGGCCTGTTCGACACCCTTCCTTCACCCGATTATCGCGTGTCGTGATTTTTTATTTACCTTTTTAACGCACTCTATCCGCTCCATTGCCACTCAGCGCTCATGATGGTAATTGAAGGACAATTGCGGCTCCGTGACACCGGGAGTGTTAAGGTTCATCGTACCTTTAATGGAGCGGAGCATTCGAGCTGTGTCACTAGGGCTATCGTATTCACTGATGGATGAAGATGTGTTTTTATTTCTAAGAAATTTGTATGGATTAGAGAGCGTTGAGTTGTATTATTACTGGGTACGCGTATAACTTGGTTCCTCATTTCATAGCTTAAACCTTCTCTCTTCATTGTTCTAGCAACTCAGGTCTCCAAAAGTTTTCCCTGACCTCACTCACCTCAAATGCTTTACCGCACGTTACGCCAATTTACAAACGCGCAAAGAAGCTTCGAGTCTGTGCAAATGGATTCATCGCGTTATTTCAGCGTCTTCGATACAAGTGCTCCGTATCCTTCAAAACGAAAACGAGGATGACCTTCCGACGAGTCGATATGGGGCAAACGTCAGTTTTCGGAGCATCATTGATCATTTATGTTCCCGACATTCTATCTCGCTGAGAATTTTAGATATGAAGAACGCGTATGTCGATGTTGGATCGTTGAAGAAGTTGTTTGTGAGTTGTAAGGCGATGGAAGAGGTGTATCTGTGTGCGGGTCGTCATGCTCTGGTTTGTCGACATGCTTGCGATTTGGTGTCATTTGTCAACGAGGGATTGACGTCAATGTCTGCCTTGTTGTAGACGATTTTCAAGAAGTACGGTGCACTGCTTACGCAACTCCACACTGCATCTTTCAACATTAAAAATATTAGACTGAGCAGGTGGCATGTCATTGATCTGGAATTCGTTCAAGCTGTCATAAAGCAGGGTCCAGTCAGGTTGAGGACGTTGTCCATCAACGGCCGAACATGGGAGGTCGGTTCCCATGTCTCTGATGTTTGATTTTCGTTTATACTCTATTGTTAGAGTGCATGGAAGTACACGAAAGAGGGCTCAGCTGTTCTGGCTATTCAGAAGCAACTTCGCGTCGTGTTGCCATGGGACCGCGAAGAAAAACTATCGTTTCGCCAAGCTGAAACTCTCTTACCTATGGAAAGTTGTCTCAAGCAGGAGCCTACTGTCAATTCTGCTACTGGAGAAGACAAGAATAAGACGACTGATGCAGGCACACATGGTCCTAGTGGTCGACTGCGTGTGAGGTTCAAGTTCTAAAGCCCGGGTTGGTATTTTGGTAGAGGAAATCCAAGTTTGGGTTCCAACCACCTCCAAGAACACGTCCTTTGAAAAATAAAATAAAATTCAAGAAGGGCCTAGTCATGACGTCTTGGGAATACTTCATCTTCTTCCTCTTCTCTGACGATGAGATTGATCTTTTCCCGGAGGAGGGAACCCAGATACAGACAGGCTTCTGTATTTGATTCACATTTCATTCCCTGTCAAGTTGTGATTCTGTGACTTGACTTTTATTTCGCTTTCGCTTCGGTCTTAGATGAAAGGACGTTGGTCGGCGAGGAGAGAGAGGGGGGGAAGAGGAAGTTTGTGCTTATGGGCCAAAGCATATACGTATAGATGTACAAAAATACACCTCCGAGTGAAAAAAGAAATAATCATTATCATACATTAGTTTGAGCTTGACTCAATCGTAATCTTCAGAAATTAGAAATTTAAAAAAAGATTCATACCATCAAGGTTAGGTTTGTAATTCAAAATTTATGGTTTATGGTTTATGAAGGAGTAAGAAGGGAGAAGGG
>Ga0153955_100374_pt1 | contig 24089 bp, 18 predicted proteins | sample TSFL039MetaG_FD_104744 | JGI IMG/M metagenome (GOLD analysis project Ga0153955, IMG submission 104744) | Attine ant fungus gardens microbial communities from Florida, USA - TSFL039 MetaG | ecosystem: Host-associated > Fungi > Mycelium > Unclassified | place: USA: Florida, Wekiwa Springs...
AGCACAAAGCTGATAAAGTAAAAGAGGTACAAGTAATTACTGAGCACCACCTGGTTGTAAGGTCTGGTCTACACTGGGGCCCAGGTATGGTCCCAGTCATCCACCTCCGGAGTCTAAACTTTCCGGTCAGTCCACTTAAGCCTGTGGCCTGGCTATGAGGAGGTGACTAGTGATCAGAGTTGATCACCGGTCGAGGGTCGATTGTATGAGAGTAAGATTTGCTCAGGACCGAGGAGGTCAGGAGCTAGTGGTGAAAATGAGTTCTAGTGTAGTGAACTCAAGTTAGGGTTAACTTAAGTGCACACTCTTTATCAGAGTTGACAAAGAGAACTCGTTAGAGTCCTCGCTAATTGGTCTAGCTACTTATACGCAAATCAGTATTTACTAGTATTTGTCTACTTGAATTATCCCACAGACTCCTTTTGAGTCATAGTATCCCACGCACTTCAAATTATTACATAATAAAGAGAAATGAAAAAGAAATAAAATAATCCGCCGTGGCGGATGCTCCAGCTCACCTGCCGTTTTATTACACACTAGTTTAGCTGGAGTGGCCCTGCATCCAATCATGGGTAAGAACAAGTGGTAGAGTATATAGAGTAAAACATCCCTCCAGAAGTCTCATCCTATTCTCTGAGGATTGAATGTAGCTATGGAGTGTAATTTACTGAGGATTCTCCTGGGGTTATCTCTACTCTGGTCATTCTTACAGCCACTGCCATAGTAGCCATACTTTTTTGAATATTTCTTAACAGTTGGAATCAGTGAGTTTTGGAAATTGGACATGTTGATATATGAGTTTCAAGGGTGGGTTCCATAACCTCTCAAAGAGGAAGAGCAATAGAAAAGAGTGTTCTGGGTAAAACTTAATAGTCAGTCAGGCAAGTGCCTAAAGTCTGAACAAAGTGAGTCAATATATCAACTAAATGTTGTAAATATGAACTTGAAGTCTGAACAAAATGGGTCAGACTTCAGCAAAGGTATCAGTGTGGATGCGCAGGTAAGTCTTCAGATGTTAAGAAGAGAGAGATAGAAACGACTTATTTGATTGCTTTACATACAAGTTCTTTAAGTACTGTATTTTACTGAGTAATAAGGACAAACTCAGGGTAGTGGTATGCTTCGCTAAGCAAATGAGCAAATGAGCAAATGAGTAACAGGTGAGCATGTAAGTCAAGAAAATAAGCGGAGCAGGGAGCATTAGAGGAATGATAACGAAATGAAAAAAGATCCTTAGAATATTCTTCGTTAAAAGGTGAGTACAGAATTTTATATGTTGTGAGGTGGATACAATGACTGATAGAAAATTTTTGTTAGGAATGAAAGCAGAATGGAGTCGGTTACCTGAAAATACCAGAGCCGGACTCTGAAATACACACAAAACGACAAAATCTTATCCCATTCAATTTAGATCAAATTCCAGTCGTGCTTATAACGTCTGCTGGTCATTTACTACAACCTCATCTGATATCGCGGGCCAAAAATCCCTTCTTCAATGGCTTTAACTTCTGCCCGATAGATGAGCACGCGTCAGCTAATATATAGGGGCAAGACTTACGAAGCGAGATTCGCTTTGAATAAAAGCGACTCAGGGCGAAGCTACCTAGTAGATGGTCAGCTGACATTGTTTTGAAATGTCTTCATGAAGTCGAGGCTTACCCATCATGAACCACAAATTGGGGACCCCAATGTCTCCCCATACACCATTGAACTCTCCTTCACTATTAAGGCCCCATATTTCACCAACCCCTTTGAAGGTCTCGGGATCTACAAGGCCCTGAACGACATCACGGGCCTTCCCAAGGCTGAGGCATCATCAAATGAATGAATCATCATAATGTGTGGACTGAATAGATTACCCAGTACAAAATACAACAACATCAGCTGGAAGTTCACTTCCATCAGCAAATTTCAGGCCCGTCTCAGTAAAACCTTCCAGGGTTGCGTTACTTTTCAACTTGATTTTGCCGTCAATCACGTATTGGCTGCCTCCAACGTCTGCTATCATTGAGTAGTGAACAAGGATCATTGACTCGTAGCTTTACCTAGGTAGTATCCTCCGCCTGCTGTATACGCACCGAGAAAAACACCGGCATCCTTGGGTCCTCGGTTCAGTCTGAAGCCGACCCGACGGAGCCCATCCAGAGTTTCTCTGTATGGGAGTTAATTCAAGATTTACAAGGTGTGATGAAAGTACTCATACCTGTCTACCTCTTCGAAAAGGCATGTGGCACGATGCCACATTCCGATGTTCAGAAGGCCAGAGAGGGAAGCAGAGATCCTGTCAGCCACGGTAATTGGTGGCCCCGTTTCGTCAAACAAGCCTAACAACAACATGAGGATCTCTTTTATGATTTCAGTCCAGATTACTTCTTTCCTTTGAATGCATTTCTGAGTGCTTTCTGCACCGATACCACACACGTGGAGCTACGTTGATACATAGTGACGTCTAGTAGCCGATTGAAAGGATGTCGCAAACGCTGGGAAGAGATGGCAATTTACCGACTCCATGGTCATAGTAATCCACACCGAGGTCGTGAGCTAAATGATAGTTGTCAGAACCGTAGGTGGCAATGTACGACCTAGTTGTACCGGAAGTGCACGAGCCGATGAGAACCACTTTCTTTCCGAGATGGTCTGTTGCTGATTTGTGTTGCGAGGAATGAAGAACTTGGCCTTTGAATTTATCCTAAAATAATTTTTGTCCGATCAGTTCGATTAGGTGTGAACTCTAGAGCCTACCATTCCAGGGTATGTCGGCACATGTATTGCTCCTCCGCTGGCAAAACCTGTCGCCAAAATGACATGTTTGACTGTGAATGTACGTTGTCCTCCCTTATGTCGCACCAAGACTTTATATAAGCCAGTTGAGTTATCTCTTTGGATGTGCTCAACACTTGCAGAAGTCCATACATTGACTTCCATCGCCTCCGCGTAGAATTCGAGCCAATTAGCGACCTAGACAAAGGTTGGACCGGATTTTTTGGATGAAATTCGCGTTAACTACCTTTTTAGCGGGAGAGAAGGTTGGCCAGTTTGGTGGGAAACTCAAGAAATCGTGATGAGGCTTCTAAATGTTGGAATGAAAACATAGCTCACGGGATATAAGGCATATGGTCATACCCTATTAGAAAGACCAAATTATTGACTGTCGTAGTCAAAATAGTGTTCACACTCACAGACCGGGTCATGGAGACACAAAGCTTCATAACGGTTTCTCCAGTTATCTCCGATCCTCTCGTTCCTTTCAACAACCAGAGTAGAGATATCAGATAGCTTCAACCTAGCAGCGACCTCCAACCCGCTATGACCGCCACCTACGATCAAAACGGTGGGGTCAGAATTCTCAAATCTCCGCTCTTCCTCTCTAAGGTGCTCCCATTTCCCATGATCTGACTGCTGGTTCCGTAGATGGCCAATCTTTTCAGGGAAGCCCTTCAAATCTTCCAAATTTGTGAAGACAGAATGTGCCCTCCACTGAAGGTGTTGTTGTTTGTCGAGAGTAGGAACAAGCCTGAAAATTCCGGATGCCAGTCCTGCGTCTGTCTCGAAAGTGAAAAAGCCCATTATCCATGCAAGGTCAGGATAAGGTTGGACAATGGAAGGTGCCAGTCCCTCTTCATCATTTGTTGTCTTCAACCTTAAGTTGCTGATCTTGACGGCCGGAAGAAGGTCAGACAAGAATTTATGGATTCGAGTGGTACCCTCGAAAGACCTGAAATCCCATGTGAGAGCGAGCACATCACGCCAGTAAACGGAGGGTTGATCATGAGTTTCTGGGAGAGCCGAATCAAAGGTCGATTGAATCATCAAATTTGTGACGCCATCGATATCACGAGAGTCAATCTTCTTAGCAAACAAAGCAAACCAATCGCTTGCTATCTTGAGGGCGTCAATGTTATCTGGGAGAGAGGAAACCCCAAGCTTGTTGAAAGTGGGTAAAGACGCCTCGGAAGGGTGAGGTGATGAAGAGGACATAGTCAGAGGAAAAAGGGACGAGTGCCTCGGCTTATGCTGCGAACTTATCAAGGCCTATCAAGACAAAGCATCATGATTGCTTAAGTATGTGGGACAGACGACTGGCTTACTATTTATTTCGGACCTTCTATTTGTGACTCAAGACTCAAGAGGAAGCAAGTCACAGAACTTCTATCGGGGTTTTGATGAGTTCACTTGCAAAGGACAAGAATAAAGGCAGAGTTATCTGAAAATATGAGTTAGGGAAAATGTCTACAAGTGTCACTTTCCGACATACTATCATGGTAGCTCTCTAAGGTCCCGTCATCTATCTTCCGTACAATAGAGCGAAGCCGTATGAGCACTGCAAAGATTAGATAAATCACTCCTTCACACGCCTTGAAGGGCTTACTAACGCAGTGCGCAATATAACTACATCGGGGCCTTCTCTAAATTCCAATTAGGGCAAAGGAAGCAACTGATTTATCAGTTTTGACCGCTTCCGACATCTAAGGGTAGGATGTCCTAGTCAGTCTATCATATAATGCATACCAAAATCACCCAGACCATACCCTATGCTTGTGCCCTTGCTGACATGAAGAATCTATGATCTTAAAGAGTCCAACCCAGCCATAGTCCATATTTTCCGAAACTATGTGGGTGTTCACTGCAGATCGGGACATCACTAGAAGAAGCCGCTTGGGCAGGATTCACATACATTCACATACGCGTGGTCGGACTCTTGATACGACATCCCAATATTAAACAGGTAGCCAACAAAATTGACGTTCCGTTTCTCTAGATCCCATGCAGAGAAGTGACAGAAAAGTTGTGACTTAGCGATCTTCGGTTCTATTCACCAAGTGTCCGTGATTCCGACACATGCGATGGCATCGATCATTTACTGTGGTGTAGCGAGTGGCAGGATACTGAAGTGCAAAAGAGTACTCAGTGACATAGACAAACAAATATGATACCTTAAGTGTGAAGCATCAGACCTTAAACAGGGCCAACTGCCTACACACTCATTCTACCGTGACATGATGCAATAGCTCAAAGCCAGATGCCATGCAGACATTCCTAGAGAGGAGCAGGCAGATCAACTAGCGAAAGAGATAATCATACCCCCAGCGACAGTAGGACCAACATACGTCGAGTGCCCGAGAATAATCAGTTGATCCCGTCAGGCACTCGAACCACTATGTGGTCTAGCTTTTCCCACAGCTCTGTGGGGGGAGAAATCGAGGGTAAGTACCGCACAGAGAGCCCCGAGCTCTCACATTCGCTTCCCTTCATCAAGTCGACCTCGCCTCGTCGCAACTGCCGACCGACCAGACTAGCTTAACACCTAGTTCTATGTCACAAAAACTGTCAACTTGCCTGCTAACACCCCATCTGCTGCCCACCTCAGCCTCAAACCCTGTTGTTCCGCCACCAGCAACATCCAGTTGCTTTCTACCTATGGCACAACTGCCTTCAGTACCAACTTCTAACTATCAACCCCAACCTCCACCGACCATAGAACCGCGATGCACCGACAGCAAAACCCACCCAATGTACCGATAATCGAGCTTGGGGAACCCATAGGACTGGGAAGAGATATCTCATGAGGGAGAAGTAACTGTAGAAATACAGCGCTATCGCGCCTGTACCGAGTTTCCGTGGCTCGCCGGGGTGGGGGAAGGACCTGTCTGATTGGATGGGAGACCTGGATACTGATACCTTTGTGCCGCTTTCCTTTTATTTTCTTTGCTTTTTACCAGTCATCACTGCCACTCATGCTCCTTCAAACATACCGCTACCCTACCTATCTACTACCAAACTCCGCCCACACCTTCCTCCATGCCTCCTGTAGACATATCCTGGACATTGGATCCTATTTTAGGCCCTCCGCGTCTTAGCACTAGTTTGCTTGTTGCGGAATATAAATGCTGAATCAAAAAAAAAACAGTTGATCCCGTGATCAACACCGTCCTCTTCAGCTTCTTTTCACTATGCGCCAGGCGCAACATACCCGACGTAAGATTTTCTCATCTACACATCGCATACATCATCCTGTCAAACTTGCAAGTTTGAATAATCAGCCCACGGGAGATGTATCCACAAATTCTTCACTCATCATCCTTCATGGCCTCTTGTGCGTCAATTCTACGTCTACCTGAACACTAAGTACAAAAATCCTCTCGTAGTGGCTCGAAAAGGAATTGGATATCTCTTCATAAGGCTTTTTGCCATTCCTTACCACAGCATTCAATTCACGCCCTTGATCTGCGGAACCACGGAGCATCCCCACGTGCCATCCCAATGACATACGATGCCATGGCAGAAGATGTTCTACATTACATTGAACTTCATAAATTGACCAATATCTCTCTTCTTGGCCATTCAATGTTCGTTCTTTCCTTCAACGTTCCATTGTCTTGGTTTAAGTAAAGCATTGTAGGGGAGGCAAAGTCGCCATGGCTCTCGCCCTGTCACTTGCTGCCAAGGGGCGAGAAGACCTCTTATCACATCTGCTCGTGTCAGATATTGCACCTACACGCGCTCAGCTCTCGCCTGTCTTCGTCAAATATATCGACGCAATGAATGAGGTAAATGACTTACCACTAGGAAGTGCACGAACTCGTTCGGATATTGACCATTTGCTGCAAAAATACGAGCCCGTGAGTGTCTAATCACCATTATATATGATGTTCATCACCACTATGTCCTAGGACGTCAGCATCCGTCAATTTCTCATGACGAACTTGGTTTTTTCTAGTGCCCAGCATATTCAACAGAAACCTTATTTTGTACTCCCACTCGACATTCTCAAACAAGCAATACCTGAGCTGGGTTCTTTTCCTTATGATCCACATGACCATCAGCGGCCGCAATGGAATGGAAAAACTCTTATTCTCCGAGGTCTTAAGAGCACGTGAGCGATGCAAGTCTCACTGTGGGCGAGAGTTCATTTGTTTGGCAGTTACATCAACGATGATAGTCAAAAAGTACTCATGAACTTCTTTCCCAATGCTAGAGTTCAAACTCTTGATACTGGCCACTGGAGTACGCATGCTCTTTCAATTCGACGTTCAGTGTCACTCACAGTTCTGAAATCTAGTCCATGCAGAAAAACCTCACGAGTTCAAAGACCTTGTGATAAAGTTTATCCAATCATGAAAACTTGGTTCACTGGAAGATTGCTTTTGAGTTCACAGCTGTCCTTCAGAAACAAACATATCCGATCATTTTTGTCGTTGTTCATCCAGAACTCTTCCGGAGTGCCGTTCCACGTTCTACTCTAGTTCTTGTTGCCAAAGCATTAATATGATGACCGTGATGACCTCTGTACTGGGTTGAATAGAACCTATATCATCAGGACAGAGCACGAAGATGTTGCCCATACATGTCATGTGAATAATGAAAGGGCCTTGTATCACTGGCCTCAGTCACATACGAATTGCTTATCTGAGCGACCGAAAATGACTGACAACATACTAATTGCCGGAATTTATCTACTATGGAAGAATGCTTATTATCTAACCCACGTAGAAAGGCTCCATCGCTCGCGAGGTCTTTCCACCTCCACCAGGGATCACCGGCACTACCGCTAGATCATCCTCCAGAGCCAGTTCAATAGCTACAGATCAGGCTGACAATGGCTACGACGGCCATCCTAGTCCCCATGATTCCATCCCTGAAGACGACACCAAACAAATCGCCGACCCTCTCAGGCCTACCGTAAAGAGGTTGGCTTCCACCCACTTGGGGTCATCTCAATTTTTGATTCCAGACCAGGATGTCGACAATTTGTCTGTGGGAGGTGGAGGTCGCACGATGATGCCGCCTCCTGTCGATCCTTTCGCGTTTGACATGAACTAAGCAATTAGTGTATGATTATACCGAGGGATTATGAACGAAAAACAACCGCGGATATAGAGGCTCGTTTTATATTGGGTATTGTATATTATTTTGGTCAAGTTGTTCCAAACTCACTCTGAGTTCTGGATGACCGATTTTGCCATACAAGTTGAATCTTTCTATCACCATTGTCAGGTATCATCTGACTCATCACGTGTCATTTCCAAAAGCCGACAGTCGCCACATGGATCTTCTTGTACTCTTACCCCAACTCAGAACATCATGAGCTACCAATGCCTCGGTTGTGACCGTACTTTTGCCTCAGCAGGCGCAATACAGTCACACTCAAGAGCCAAAGGTCATGGTATTCCGAGGTGTGGGTTATGTAATAGGATCTTTGTCGATCAACATGCCTTGACGCAAGTAAGTACTTGCACCCGGTAATAGTTCCCAATTCCATTGAATCGCATAGCATAACAAGGCCATCCACATATATTGCGCCCCTTGTAAGCGCTCTTTTGGGACATCCACTGCATTTCAACAGGTGTGGTCTCATTCCTTTATGCCTGTAGGCTGCGATTCCTGATTAAAATGGTAGCATTTGGCAAAATCACGAGTACATTGAGTTGACTAAGATACTGGATCTGTCATCCGATCCGAATGACGTTGAGGACGTTGAGGACGAGACTTACTGCTATGGCTGCAATCGTAGCTTTATCAGTAATGCTATCCTCGATAACAATGCAGTTGATATGAAACCACGTTTGAGAATCTTTTCGATCGCCCACAGATGGTTACGTGTTGAGCGCTGTTGACTGTTGACTGTTGATAGAGTACTGCCATGTCCCTGAGAGAGGAAACCCTTTTTTGGAGATATCTTTCAATGCCTCATGCTCATAGGAAGCGATTCGAAGTCTGATCGACTGTTTGTGTGAACGTGGCTTTCATGAAGACAATGTAAGCACAAGACATGTCCCTAATGGAGATAACGAAATTGTCTGTTTGTTCTTTAAAAGGGAATTTCGTCCACATATGGTCAGTCTTTACTACTTACTCCATTAAGAAAAGGCATTTCTATTTCGGTATCCATCGAAGTGGAGCTGGAAGGCTTAGACACTATATAACAGCTTGACTCTGAGCAGGAATAGTCAGACCCAGTCCTAAAATCTTTTCCCTTGCTCTACACCTACTCTCTGAACATTTCTTATTGCATTTGAAATCAGAATGCGCTACTCATTGATCTCAACCTTCATTGTCTCTTTCAGTAAGTTTACAACATACAGATCAGCTCAGAGATAATAACTCATTCATCATGTTTATTTAGTCGTCATCCTTTCATCAGCATCACCTGTGCCACATAGCGAATCCATAATGGATGTTGCCGCTCGGGAACCTGTGAGTTCAGGCATTTTTTTTTTGCTTTCCAAGCTGACTGGCGCTACAGGAGCCTGAAGCTGAAGCAAGGGCATGCAGGCATGGTTGCCTGTAACATCATATGAAATCCAGGATTAGAGATTTCATTCCACACAACTGTAGAAACGATCACCACTATCTATCGTGCTGTTCCCGACGCAGGTAGTTGGGAGTATATGCGCTATTCTTGAATCTGTTGTACCTGATACTTTGTATAATTTGATGTGACATTGTCGAATCTTGTCGGAGTTTCAATTTTCTCTGTAACAATGGTCGACCAAATTTTCTGGAAGTTGGCCGATAACTTTTGTGTCTTACTCACCACATGGCAGTCTTTCTAAAAACTACCTGGTTTCGGGTCCATATGCACTGTGAGCTTTTTGCATAGTCCTTTACGCCAACATGTCCATCTTCAAAATTTTGATCCGATCTCCTATCCAAGCTCCAATGAACCAGAGTTACCTCTAGGATAACCCAATGATTGCAAAACTTGTTGTGGATCAATAAGTAATTTATTGAAGGGCAATCAGAACGTTGGTATGGCCTCAATGGAATATAATCTTAAAGTTTCGAGTTTGACACTGACCAGGCTATCAGACTCTACATGTGACATCTACCGCTGTTAGAAAAGTTACGCAAAGGTCATGGGAGTTAATTTCATTTGGTTGGTGATATATTTGTCAAGTGGTTGACTATGCGAGAGTAAGGCGATTGGCTCGAACTGGAATACGAAAAAGCATGACACATGAATGAAGGAAGTGAGGGGAACAATATTTAATGCCAAAAGTTTCAGAGGGTATGCAAGTAGCGTGTAAATAACATACAAGTACTAAGGGCCACCAGTCAAATTAAGAACCTTCTGAACGGCCTGCTCAGCCATGGACATGATCATGCCATGCGGATTACCCATGGGTAAACCAGGAATCTAAGAAACAACGATGAAATCATACATCAAGGTATGGTAAACTCAGGCCTTACAATGGATGCCTACACGATAGGGGAGTTAGGACACAAGAAGAGTAATAAGATCAGCGCACGTCGATGATAAAGAGGTTGTTTGTGTTAAAAACTTTGGCATTCTCATCAACCACTGCATTGGAGGATGAATTTCCAATAGAACATGTCCCAATCCAATGGTTGGAGTTGAGAGAGCCCTATAAAGTGAGATGAGATAGACACGATGAATTGACAGGATATCATTTAACGTACAGGATCATAGTTGTTAACTGTTGATTGATTTAGTGTGGACTGAGACGCTTACGCTCATTGACTTACCATAGTCTGTAATAGTAGTGGTGTTGTCGGGAGTAATCAGGGTCAATCCGGGCACTTCAATGATTCAGAAAATCCCTACTACCCTATGATAAAAGGCTCACCTTGATTCATGGTGGATAGCAAGTCATTGATGCCCTGAATGAGGATTTGTTTGTCAATAGGATCAGTAAACCAGGGGTTCACTAGTGCACGAGACGTCATGGCAGCGTCAACGCCGATGCGGCCACGAGAGGAAACTCCGGTAGACCTAAGCGATATCCGTTCAAATAACGTTGAAACCCATGATATGAGCTCACAAATAAACAGTAATTGTCATAATCTGGCTTGCATTGTAAGAGTAATTTGTTGTCACGGACGCAGCACCAGGGCGAGCAGTTCCTTGCATCTAGTATGCATCAGACAAGTATCTGATATTTGGATCTACATAGGTTCTCACCCAGCGTGTTCTTCCGTCTTGTGCTCCATATGCGCGCCAAAAGTTCATGCTATGGAATGTTGCCATCAGAGAAGTATTTACACAACTACGGAAAATAATTTACCGAGGAGATGCTTGAGCGAAAACCCCAGATTGATCTTGAAGGTACTGGGATGCATCAGCAGGCCGAGGATCTGTCCAGACTTCTGCCCAATTATCATAAGCATCAACAGAGGGATGAGTGAAAACGAGCTTAAAAGGTCTTAATGAATATTGTATGAAAATATAGTTAAAAAGGTTTTACATTGATTGAAGGATTATCTTGTGTCTGGAATAGACAATGGGTATGTATCGTGGACAGGGACTTACAAATACTCACGTTCATTCCAACTGGCAGATTGATCCACTGGTCCTGCGGTGGGACATTTGGGCCTGCGTCAGCACTGTTTTGGGCGATGCTGATCATGTCGCTCGGTCCAATTCCACTACGAAAGAGGATACGGGGCGTGCCAAATGAACCTGCTGATAAAACGACTCGACCGTTGGAAGTAAGTGGAATGACGCCGTCAGGTCCGAGAGAGGTATCATTGGTCTTAACGCCGATAATTTGGGCACCATTTCGCACAACATTCAGAACGTAAACGTATTGCTTGTATGTAAAGTTATCCCGTGTCTTAGCGGTTCTGAAGTAAGTTGCGACAGGTCCAGCACGCTTTCCATCCATAAACTTTACACGAAACACTATCAATGACATGATCTACCATGTGAAGACATCATGAGACTCACATCGTACGCGCTATACCCGTAAGCATGGTCCTTCCAATCAGGGTTATCATTGATAGTAATTTGTGAGTAGCCCTGAGAGTCCAGAAGCTGGGAAACAACACTAGAGACTTGTTCAAGGTAGCGTTTCCCATCAGTTGAGGGGTGGTCCGTTGGGGGGAGCCGCGCTCTGAGTTTATTCGTGTAGGGTGTATGATATGCCCATGATGCAGGGAAGCCGACGTCAGAAGAAAAGTCGGATGCAGCAGGTAACCAGTAGAGGCTAATCATTTCTGTGAGTGAATCCAGATCTGCCGAGTGCTGTAGGACTCACGCTCCATTGATAGCTGTACCTCCACCGACCAGACAACCAGCGAAACTATTGACGTCTTTGCACCACCAAAATGGATTTGAATCCGTAAACATCGATTCTCAAAGTGGCATTATTTTCAGATAATTGCATACTGTCCCAGAAATCTCACCGAATAATCCTGGAATGTCGAATTTAGTGAGCTACCAAGAATATAAGATTAGTGAGGTAAATTGCATGAGATATCTGTCTTGATCTTACATTATACCCTTGCGCCCATGTCGGTCCATAAGTACCGCCTGTTTCAGCTGTGCTGGGGCCGCCGCGCTCAAGGAGAAGTACCTTCTTTCCAGTTTCGGAGAGACGATCGGCCGCCACCAGTCCTCCTGGACCTGCACCGACAACAATATAATCATATGATGTCGCCTAGTGAACATTGCGTCAACTGTGTGACGATGATGAAGTGAAAAGGGTAGATTACAGAGACAGTATGGGTGGCGGTCGTAGTGGTTGTGGCGGTCGTAATAGTTGGGGAGATGGTAGGAGTTCCATTTCCAAGACCGCCCGTGGCCCATTGATTATAGTCTGTAGCGGATGCATGGGCCTGAGAGTAGTCAAGTCCAAAAAAACCAACTGGAAGGGTATCAGGGCCACAGAAGCTTATATAGGCAGGTAGGCCACAAACAGTCCGTGTGCTCTTGAAAGGTGCTCTGAGGGTCCGTAGGATCGTCCACACCAATAGAAGAGAAGACCCAAGCGGGGACACCGAAAGAACTAACGGGAATGGAATTAGTCCCTGTACTGGTGGACCACGCTGAGGTGTCGTCAACAGTTAAAAGGAAGGCATAAAAAATTAGATCGGCTGCTTACTAATGCAGTTCTCGCATCTATATACCCATTTCCAATGGGTAGAATTGACTTTTGTAAATGGAAGGTCGGTGAGAATAGGCCCTGACATAAGTCTATGGTTGGACATCAGATTACTACTCAACAGAGAAAAATCCATTCTTACAATGGCTGTACATAGTCACTGTCTTTATGTAAGTCTCGTATCCTCTCAATCAAGATATCACTCACGTTGCATAACGCGCTGACCGAACAATGGAATTACCATTTGGCCAAGCTGTAAGAAGCAGATTCTGCAACATTTGACCACCGGGAGATACTCCGGCCCATTTTGCATCCAGAGGGGCCACAATTTCACCAATGAATTCATTTGCGAGACTCCCGGTGGAATCAAGAGGAGGGAAAATGTAACCAAAAGTCATCCCATGGACAGGTTCCGTATAACCCCAGAATGGGATGCCGTTATCGGGATCAACATACTGACCTCCAGCTTGCGACAATACTGTTTGATTCAAAAATAAAAAGTACAGAGCTTGATATGAATGCACAACTCACCAGGTATTACGAACAACAGAAGCGATAAGAATGCTCTTACTAACATCTTGTCCTGAAATCTGGTGGAGATAAGTTGAACATTCTGGATGATCACTGCCCTTTAATAACTGCTCCATTCTTCATTCCATGCTAATTATGCGACTGCCAAGCGATAAACTTCCGGGGGAGTTGTGTGTGACCTAGAAATCCCGGTACCGTAGACGACCGACCATAACGACTGTTGAGATAGATAAAAATAAGTTAAGAGTACCATTTGACTTGAGCTTACAGAGAGGAGGCAAAGCAAAAATACAGTGATAATCGTGATTGAAGCACGGAATATCTATCCTTGTGATCCAACGACAGTGTCACCACACCAGACCTCGAGATAGGTCGAACCTAGGCTGCTGTAAATTGGAAATATGAGAGTCCGAAAAAAAACCGCGATATTCCCAGTGGAGCATAAGCTGTTTCTTGAAGTTTAGCACACGAGGTGAGAATTCGTATATACGTAATTTGATTTATGGTACTGATGGGGCGCAAGCAGGGTCATGGACATCACTTGGTATAATGCGTCAAGCGAAAAAAGACCTCTAGCGCCTGTAACGTAGCACAAATGATGCATCGTTCATTAGTGAAACACGGAATCAAGGAAAAAAGGCTTGCTTATTTCGAATGTACCGTGATTACAATGCAATGCATTACGAGTCAGATAGGGCACCCTGTATCCAACCCCATACGATAAAAATGGCATCAAAAGACAAAACTTGGACTTTTGATAGAAGAGGCGGTTGGACCACGGCTAAATGTCGCTTGAGCAGAAAACATTATCACAGTGACTTCGTAAAATGTTTTCATCAGAGGGAAACTGGGGTGTATCTGCCATGCTTCTGCATGTTAGCTCCATTCTTAAAAGTGTGAATCATTTCTGATGTCATCTCTTCATATTGACACATCGCAGGCCATTCAACCCGTTGTTGCAAAGTAAAGCCAATGATCAAACCACCAACCTACCAAGCGACTTCAAATAAATCTCTGTATAATTTATGTCATAAAGGAGGCCACATCCAGCCATGCAGTGTGGACAAATGATTAGAATGCTCACTCAATATCTAAGTGCTTGCATTGGGGGACTTCAGATCAAATACACTGCATAAGGGATCAAAACTTGAGTGCAGGTTTGACCTTGATGCAAATGCGGGGAAAATGGATGAATACAGAAATTTCACCGACTATTTTCCTTCCGGATATGTGTAGAATAATATGTCAAACAACAAACAATGAATGCTTGATCTCCCAGTTCCCTGATGTTTCGAGACAGCATGTTTCTCCAAGGATGCGTGTCATCTGGACCTCTGTCCAGGTCTACAACTGATGAATGCTTGAATAAGCCAAGGCAGAAATCCTTGGTTGTTGAATTAAAGAGTACGCCATACTCTGCCCAGTTCTAGATGCACGACACAGACTCACAGGAAATATATGGCGAACAAGACGAGACTAATTCTCGATACCAAAGCATGTGGAGTGCTGCTCCAAATCTACAGATGCTCATGATCTGGTAAGGCCCAGTCCCTACCACAACCCGTTGAGATACACCCAGATGGAGGTTATTAGAGTTCACCCTATGAGACATTGTGAGCATCGTCTCTGTCAAATCTGCAAGTAATCCGGGCATTCGAGAAAACTGCTGTTTTTTTATGTATTCAAATTTAGCAACATAATTTCAATCAAGGTCTGAAGTTGATATAACACCTGTAGGCTGAAGCATACGTCGGGCTGACTGTCCTGGAGCTCCACCCCCGAAGAGGGTGGACAGCATATCGCCAAACGGATTGTTTGCTTGTGTTCGAGGCGCAGGTATTGCGAAGTATAATGTCGCAATCTCATTCAGGACCTGGGGAATAGAAATCATCTGATTGCGTGAAACTCATACCATGGATACATACTTTTCGGACTTCCGCAGCAGCAAGTGGGCCGCCTTGACTTGAGTATGTACCACAAAGTCGCACCCAACTCTCACGAGCAACCTTATTTTGATCGCCATTAGCTCGTTGACACGTGAGGACAGCTAGCTGAGAGAAGTTGATCAGAGGATCGGTGGTCATTGTAATTTCATCATCTCCAATTTGAATTATTAAGGCAGGGGTAGCTACAGTAGCCTTGGGTAGTCCAGATATGAAATGCTTGATGAATGTTCGTGCTGCAAGGATGTTGCCATTCAAGAGATAACTGGATCACGAGTGAGCATGAGGAAACAACATATCAGGATGACATACGGAAGACTTCCTCGTAGCGCAAACAGTCCCAATTTATCTCCCCCTGACCACTGCAAAAGCATCTCTGCAAGTATACGTGCACTGTCTCTCTGACCGGACGCCAATAAATGGGGTTCCGCAGAGATAAAATCTCCATCTAGAGAATTCGCTTAATTAGATTGCTCCACTGACGCAAGTATAACATACCTTTGAAAAAGAGTTCGCCTATGTAACGTTGCAGGTCGGGATCACCAGAAGGGCAAGCACCGAACTTTGACGACCATCTGCGACGCTGATAAGCCAAAGGAAGAATCAGGAGCTATACGCACTCACGCTATTGCCTTATCTGCTATTGTTTTCCTCCAAGTTCCATCGGACCCAGTAAGAGCGAGTAATTGTGTTAGTCTGCCTAAACCCAACTCCATGCTCAATGACGAGGGAGAGATTTATACACAGTACGCAGACCTCTGCTCTCTTCTGTCACAATTTCCTTTTTATTATCGTATACTTCCAATAAAAATCCTGCGAGATCAACGCCACTGCCAACTTGTCCTGTTTTCAGGAGTTCGCGAGCACTTTGGAAAAGAACATCGATTGCAATGTCATGCTGACTCGACTTGACATATCGCGAAGCGAAAGTTCGAGCCTTTTGATGAGCTTCATAGGGAGATTTTTCGACTTGAGGAAGGATTACATTCAAGGCTCTTGTCGACATAGTATGAGTATTGAGAAGCGTAACAAGTACAATTATGATATCATTTCAAAGATGATCGGAGTTTCAGACGGAGTTGTTTTCGGCACCCTCTAAAAGAACGACTTCTTTCTTCCGGACACATTAATGTTTCAGGCCTGATTCCTTTCTCATTTGTTTTCTTGGACGAAAAAAACGGATTTGATTGGTTAAAAATGATATTATCTAGGTTTCTTGAATATATCCTATGCGAACAGCTGTGGGATATAACGCGCTCAATTTTTGCAGCTGGTAAGCGAAAAAATTGGCGGCCAAATTCAGCAATCTAACAAACAATACGAGGGCTGAACGGGAATTTCAAGTTGCCTCTGGTATCATAGATGCCGTAGCCCGGTTCCTGACTATCAGAGTAAAGATGTGCAAACCAGCCGATTCCACCTCCAGGAACCTCCTTGAAAAATTGGCAGTGTGCATCTAGCAGATTGTAATAATCCTGGTGGTGTTCTAACATCTGATCTCAACAAGGCTTGAAAAATACCTACATGTTCATTCTGGATATTGGCAACAGCTCTGCCACTGTTTGGTTCTACTCCTGGATAAGTCTTGGACGGCCAACCGCTCTTTGATCTTCGGTTGAGTTATATTGGTCTAGATGTGCCATTATCACCCTCACCTGACTAAGGTAGATTTTCTTTCCTTGACCATTCTCTGTAAACCAATTGACATCCTTTTGGACAAGTGACCAAGCGTTTCTTGCTATGAGAAAAAAATACCCAGCAACTGGATTTCAGATTGACAGCCCTTGAAGTATATTTAAGAGACGGACCTGTTGAAGCATCCCGTGCGAAGAAAGGTAAAATATGCACATCGAACATGTCAACTGCAGAGATCACAGAATGTGCTCCGCCATTCTGAAAAAAAAAAGACAGACCAATATAAACACAAGAGGTGTTACTTCTTTCGCATCACTTACTTTCTGATAAGAGTATGCCAAATCGCTGACCGTAACCGGGATATGCAAACTAGAAAGCCGTGTTCTTGCCTCACGAACTTGATATGCCAATTCGTCGACCCCCAAAACACCGTCAAAAAGCGGCTCCGAGCCAAACTGTAGAACTCGGACAACGAACTTGGCATGTTTGTTCGTGTGAAGAGTGGAAATCAACTCATCACGGCGCGCCTCCCATTTATTGCTTCCGTCAAATCCGAACTAGAAGCCCCTCCCCACACCCATTAAAAAACTAATTAGACTACTCCGAGATCTGTTTCCGCCTTTTGATCAAGCACTTACCCAGATTAGTGCATGTACGCCAATCCCTGCTTCCCAAGCCGCATTGATCACATCATCGCTATTAGAGAAGAAGGGAGGAAAAGAAGTAAGGCTTCTTGATCCTGCCAAGTATTTATGGTCGGGACGTACTAGAAACCCCGCTTATCGCAAGCTCCATATATTCGGACGTAACGACCTCGAAATCGTTGTCTGATATCCATAAAATCTCTCTTCAAGCCACTAAAACTTTGACCTAAAGAAAGTCACGCCTTGCGATCTTTTCGAAAGCTTGAACTCACATTCCGAGACTTCATAACTGAATCCGACAAATGCGTACTCATTACTCATGTCACACCACCATCCGTTCAATGATGAAGGTGGTTCTCGAGGCATTTTGAACCCAATGGCAGGGAAACAGTTGGACTCTTTTTTTCTGAAGAGGGATAGAGCCCTGTCGGAATCGGTGGCTATGATGGAGTCGCCAATGTTATTTTCGGTGTCTGGGGTAATAGTATATCTATGTTTCTCTTTGTTATCGATAGCAGAACCTCTTGCAAGATGAGTGATTAAGAAAAACACTAAAGATAGTTGGACACAAGTCTGGAAAATTGGTTGATGCATGGAAGACACGGATTTTGAGATTGTAATATTAAGAACTTAGAGAGTGGGAGAGAGGTGACACCTGACTGGCGCAGCTGCCCATGTTCTTATTTAAATCCTTTGCCATAAAGCCTCACCTTTGAATCCACCTTCCATCTAGGGAGATACTAGTCCTATACTAGTCTGAAAGGCTTCAACATCCCTCCTGTCCCCTTAAGGCTATAGTCTTTAAGAAAGAATTCATCCTTGCAGGCTTTCCTTCTTCTCCTAATGTAAAATGTGATGTAAGTACATCCATTCCATCTTATGACGCCACTGAAGTAGGATTCACGGGAGTTGCTAATGATCCACTTCCGCGTCAAAAACATCACAGAAGTGAGGAGAAAGATGGTAACTTGATTACTACTACCTCCGTGGGTCCACCAGTTTTCTGATAGAAAAAAAAATGATAACTCAAGCAACAAGTTTCAAGGATGGGATATTTTGTGTTAGTCCATTTTCATTTTCTTCATTTCTCAGAATCATCCACAGATCGTGAAGGGCCATATTTAACATCAGGGTTTAGGGGAAACTTCTAATTTCATTGATATTAATTGGTTCAATCAATAAACGGGCATCCGAAGCCTTCATTGGGCACGTTATCCAAGAAGCAAAAACGAAGTCGAAGAAAAGCTCCTAACTCAAATTGAGATATGCACGGTACCGTGTGCAACGGTGGCTGACCGTGATCATGATAAATGATAGATTTTTTATATGAAGATAGGACAGATGATATGCTCAGCAGGAGTCCAAGATATAAAGAACTGAGACCAGACATGTCCTTTCCTCCTCATGCCGTACAGGGCAATTAAAACGACATTTGGAAGAGCTGACCATACCTACCCCAGTGGTCCATGCCGTTATAAACCGCAGATTATTTACAGCTCGTGGTCTGACTTTACTCTGACATGCTCTCAAGCGGGCTAGTCTATCAAACTATGTCAGTTGTATTGGTATTATCTGCTTGAGGCGTTGTTCTCCCTCCATCTCCACATTGACTAGCAGCCGCATCAACCACGCCATTCACATTCAGATTTGTCTCTTGGAATTCTTGTGAAACCCTATCATGGGCAGTATTTATCTCATCATGATGAGCATGTACATGTTCACCGACCAGCACTCTCAGAGGATCATCGGGTGACAGTTTGGGATTTTCAGCTGCTTGGCCAGGGTTGAGACGTAGGTAATGATAACTAACGGATCGTTAGAAATGTAGGAACATGTAGTTAAGACGTACTGTTTCAGAAGGGCGTATATGGCTGAAGCTAGGAGGGAACCTAAACCTGGACCCAGCCAATACTGCTCATGGTAGGATTAGTGGGCTAATTGATACAAAATAGGAAACGACTTGCTATCCAATGGTAGTTTGGAAATTGTGATAAAACAGCAGGACCAAAAGCTCTGGCGACGTTCATGGCACATCCGGTGTAGTATGTGAGCCATCTGTGCAAGTAAGATAGAAGATTTTGTAGATGAAGAAGGACGTACAGTTGGCCGGCAAAGAGTGTTAATCCGATTCCGACCGGTGCAAATGGCGTGGCTCTGTGTTTTTCTGCTGCTAACATGAGGACAACGAGACAGAGTCCTGCGGTCGCAAACATTTCCATAAATAAGCCCTGGGTTCTATTTATATCGGGAGCCAAGGTTGTACTAGAAAAGCAACAAATGAGTCCCAAGTATACATAAAGCAATGAACTCACTTGATAAACAATGGGCCTTTTGTCAAGGCTTGTATTATCGCGGCTGCAACAATGGCACCAACCAACTCGGCAACGACGTAGAGGACAAACCTGACGAAGCCAATAGCACCAGCAAAGAACAAACACATAGCAACATCGGGGTTAAACAAGCCGCCTGTGACGCGGAACCAGATCCAGGCGGATATCAACAAGCTGAGGCCAAAAGAAGCAGATATGGAAAAGACTTGAATAACCTTGTTATTTGCGGAAGAGGGAGATGAAGCGACTTGGGCAGAGGTGGCCTGGGTAGCACCAAATGCGAAGAGGAGGAAGAAAGTTGTGCCAACAAATTCAAGAAGAGCGGCAAAGAGGTCGTTTTTGAGATTGGTGAATAAGAGGGAGGGATGACGTAGATGACGGAAAGAGGGGCGACGCATTGAGTGAATGTACAAAGGAAGGGCGAGAAAGGAACCACTCCTGTTCGATTGGATAAGGGTAGAAAGGAGAAGATTACACTCCTTTTGATGCCAGTATTGAAAATGTTTTTCTGACAACCATCTGAGACCTGTTTGACTCCCCCTCGAATTACCTCGGCATGCAAGTCCCGCGCTGCTTTTTAATAACATGTGCTGACGTTCGAGCTTGAATACAAAGTCACAAGTGATCACATCTCTCTTCATGTCACCAGTACCGTACCGGTTTTCCACAAGTGAATGCCTGTTCCCGACACTGGGCCGCGCATTCTGCCTGAGCAGCGACGTGGACTTCTACGGTTCATTCGAGGAGCCAGTGATGATTGATGTCGCACACAAGGCACGGGTTCAAAGCCTGACAGGAGATGTCTGGAAAGCGATTGGGTATCGCTTCACGTGCGTGTCTGCTGAATTCCCCTTTGTTTTGAAACGCATCAAGCTGAATGGATTGCAGAGTAAAAGACCATCCACCGATCAAAAATGGCTATAAAACTCGTTTCTGGTGCTCGCAGGATGAGGCACATCGTTCTAAATCAGACTGGCCCATCCCCCACGCTTTTCTTGTGGTCAGACCGTCGCTCTCGTCTGCTTATTTCATGCTGCGACTCTCTAACTGGACTCAGAATTAATCACGATCCATATGCACCACCATATCGCACATGAGCGTTATGCTCCAACACTAGCCGGTAGGAAAGACGAGCCACAGCCACAGCCATGGAAACCCACTCCCGTCGTCGTAATCTGATTCTAGATCCAAGCAGATATCTATACCAGGTTCCGCAAGTTCAGGGACTGCAGACGATACCTCTCCCACCACGGCTGACTGGCTCGGCGACCTCCACTAGTCTCAACATAACACCCCTAACGACACTGCATTCTACTTACTATCATTGCAACATATTTCCACTGAGACTTTCATGAATATCAGCTACATTTATCATAAACTGCTAGATCAGCTGGAGAGGGAAGGTGAGGGTTTTCTGTGTTTGAGAAAGTAAGGCAGAGATAATGAAAGAATGACTGTCAAGATAACAAGTAACTGACTACACAGTAATTAGCATTATAAAGAGAAACTGTGAACACATAACTAGAAATGAAGAACCAAAGCTATGATTTAATAATATATACTCACAATAGCTAGAAACTGTTATAAATCACCACCAGACTAAGTCAATATTTATTATTTCTTTTATTTTATTTTATTTTCAGGTGTGCAGGAAAAGGTTGCTAAAGTTGGACATGAAGTTGGACATGTAGGATGTAGTGACTCAAAAGGGATGCATGGTAACTATAAATGTATACAAATAGTGAAATGTGTATGAGTAGTGTAAAATATTAACAAGAACTCTGTTATAAAATGGCAGGCAAGCTAGATGATCCATGGTGGCAGATTATTTTATTTCTTTTTCTTTTTCTTTTCTTATGTAATATTGAATGTGCATTGAGACTCAAAAGGGATGCACAGGATAAAAATAGTTAGGCAAATACTTGTAAACACACATTTGTATATAAGTCTAGTGCTAAATCAATTAGTGAGAGCTTTAACAAGTTCTCTTTGTTTACTCTGACTTAGAGTTGAGAGCTGCCTACCTGAGTTACTTGGGTGACCATTCCTTATACTAGAACTTGTTTTACACTTCTAGAATACTGATCACCTTGATCTCTGTTCAACTTTACTCTTATTACTCCCTCAGTGTATAATCAACTTAAATCACTCCCAACTTTCTCATAGCCAGGCCACAGGCTTAAGTGGACTGACTAGGAAGTTTAGACCCCAGAGGTAGACAGTTAGGACCAAACTCAGGTACTAGCCCAGATCAGACCTTACAATTGAGTGGGCTTTATAGTATACTTGTACCTTTTCATCATATCAACTTTGTACTACTGGTCCATTGTGATCAGTCTATGTAGAAGAATAGTAGTCGCTCTTTAAGAGGCTACTTAGAGTAGGGATCTTCTCTGCAAAGTAATAGTCTACCCTAATATTAGGGCAGTAGTTAGTATGGCAGTAGGCATCTGGCTGGATGAAGATCTTGCACCTCAGCAGACGTAGAAGTGAGACAGAAGAAAAATACAACAAGAACCTCAAAAAAAATAAAATCCTTTTTTATATACACAACAATCTGCTCTTCTAAGAACAGCACACTATGTCCTTAGAAGCATACAACAAACTCATGAGCGACATGCTCAACCAAAGGCATGTCCTTGCCAAATTAAGGGCAGAGTTGGAAGGGAGAGAAGGGAAGCTATGTAGGTGATGTGGTAAGTTCGGATACCTCGTCCAGAACTATAGAAGCAAAGGAGGACAGAAAAAGAAAACAGAGGAAGGAAATAGGTTTGAGATATTAAGGGGTTGAGTGATGCAGTGTGGCATAAGGGAGGTAAGTAAACAGAAAGTAGTGGAGTGAAGAGTGAAATGCTTTCAGTATGGAAGGGAGGGACACAAGAAGTGGGAGTGTCTGGAAAGGAAAGAGAAGAGAATAAGAGAGGAAGCAGTACTACTGTGTGAGATATGGGAGAAGGTGAAGGAGCATTGTGAAGCGAGGGAACTACCTTCAAGGGGAGCAGCAATGTGTATGGAAGGATGGATGACACCCAGAGATGTGGTGACATTTGTGGAGTGTAGGAGATATAAGTACAAAGGTATGAAGACTTAGGAGAACAAAGGACAGGGTTTCCTAGGAAAGGAGCAGCAATGCAATATGTGGTATGGAGGATGTAAAGAGGTATGGAATTGGAGAGATAGAGAAGCCAAGGAAGGAAGAGCAGAGAGGGTGAAATGTAGTATGTTGATGGGGATAAGTAAAGAGAATATTGGATTGTGTGTTTAGATTTGATTTGTAGGGGAGGGAATAGGATTTTGGATAAAAATATAAATGTGCTTTACTATTCTTACAAAAGTGGGTACTACCAAGTTAGAGAATCAAAATCTCTAAGTTGTTCCACAATTGTGTGCAATTGAGTAGGCACTGGGGAGGTAATCAAATATAAAAGGAAGGAGCTCATGAGATAGTAAAAGCTTATTATTAGACACTAGAATGAAAGAAATGTTTTTAGTTTCCTCTCAAGAGCACTCTCACCAGTTGGATCTCAAAGGTATGCATTCCTCTCACACTGTAGCACTACCATCCAAGGTACTAGTCTAGTAGGCTGGCTCACCATTGATACAGCAGTCCTACCTAGATCTCATATTGCCCTCATGCAAGCTCGCTCTCAACTGACCATACAGTTGGCAACTTACTCCAAAAACACATAGTGAGTGGTTCAGCTCCTAGTCCAAGTGAATATCCAAGTCCTCCTTTAGAGTGGGTATCCCTTGAGGGAAGTTTCATAGAGTTTTATAAAAAGAAAGGAAGAAAAAGAGCTCTTAGTCACTCAAGTCAAGTTTCAGTTCTAAAGCAACAAAGGGCAAAGATGGGGGTTCTTCTTCTTTTGCGCCTCTCTGTGCTACTAGAGTATTATATTAGTATTCCAAAGCCCAGAATGCAACAAACAAGATAAGAAAGAAATCCTCCAGATTACTCGAAAAGGCAAGTAGAATAAGTCGAGTCCACATCTGATCATACAACAGCCACTCTCTGTACTCTCTGTATCACAAATGGTCACTTACTAATTTGTGATTGTTGAAGGTGTTCTTCAAAAGGCTCAAAAATGCGAAGTAGATAAGCAACAAAAGATGTTGTTAAGTCTGAGGTCTAATCCTCAGACTATGAAGCCTTATATACAG
>Ga0153955_100375_pt1 | contig 24037 bp, 16 predicted proteins | sample TSFL039MetaG_FD_104744 | JGI IMG/M metagenome (GOLD analysis project Ga0153955, IMG submission 104744) | Attine ant fungus gardens microbial communities from Florida, USA - TSFL039 MetaG | ecosystem: Host-associated > Fungi > Mycelium > Unclassified | place: USA: Florida, Wekiwa Springs...
AGGAAATGATGGTCTGTGCACCTGGACAGAGCATCACATGTTCTACTGCCTATTGTTCTACATATGGCAGTCCTTTTGTGTCTAAAATAGCGATAACTTAACCATATAAGGGGCTGTCCTTGTATTCAAGGATTGATATGTATCTATGGGTAATAGATCAGTGTCATGCTAAACCTTGAGGTCCTTGTATCTCCACAGGATCTTATCACCCTAAGGTCTATTTATGGTCGTCAGAAGCATATTGAAGAGAGCTTCCATGTGCACATGGAAGCAAATGTCTGCGTTCGGCGGTTCCCAAGATATCTGCCGATCAGTGTACAGCACTGATTAACTGATATCTCGATGAGTACTGATCGCTTTGACACGTTTTGGGCATTGTTCAAAAGGTCTTCTTGAGGGCTTTCAGACGCATCTTAGACCGTGGGAATCGTGCAAGTATTCGTGGAGTTATGGCTGAATGAAGTTTGTGACAGACATATTGATGTTAGCTTCAAGAGCAGGGCCCATAACTTCTTAAGAGGTATAGGTAAGGGAACAAATGTGCATGTATAATGTCATAAATTGCCTGTCCAAACCAAAAATAGTGCGACTAGAGGGATGGGAAGAATGAGAACTATTCTCGGACAGATTGGATGAGGCATGCTAAAAATAGAATGGGAGATAAGATGAGATGAGATGAGATCACATGACTTGGTCACATGACAAGTCACATGATGGAACCTTCTGAAAAGATTGGTAGTTACTCAAGCATACACATAGACAAATAGAAATTGTGTATAAGTAGGTAGCACAATCCACCAAAAGACTTCATTGAGTTCTCTTCATTCTCTCAAATGTTGAGTGTGATAAGTCAGTCATCTCGACTAACTTACCATTACATATGAACCTCAACAATCAACAGGATGACATCTGAAGTCCAAATGAAGTGAGTCAATTATTAACAAAGGAAAAATAACTAATACACACCTGAAGTCCAAACAAAGTGAGTCGGACTTCAACTGAAGGTGTGTTTACATTTTGAAGACTAACAAAAATTTATGCTGACAAAGAAGAAATTTTTGTGATAGGAATGAAGTGATACTGGCTACTGAAACTCTCCAAAAACCAGTCTCAAATTGCAACCTTCAACAACCCACTCAATGTACCAATACTTGAACTTGGGAGTACTCGTAGTGAGAAACCTCACAGGGGAGAAGTGACTGTACGAATACAGTACTTTGTGCCTGTACCAAATTTCCATGGCTCGCCAGCATGGAGGATGGACCCATCTGATTGGATGGGAGACCTGGATACTAAGGCTTCCTCTTTTTCTTTTCGTCAACGACCACCCCGCCAATTGTGACAATGTCATGCCCAAACATAAACTTCACTCATCTACCATACACATAGACTTCTGGACATTTAGACGTAATTCTATCCCGTTGATCCTTGGCCTAGTGTTTGTCTATTGCGGTATATAAATATAGAACTCTCTCTGTGTGCAGTACTCGGCAGTACTAGCCACGTGGACATATATGCTAAATGTTTAACCTAAATGTTTTCACTCCTATTTCGCTCTCATCAAGTATCTCGAAGTTCAGACTACCGATATGTGTTGTCTAGTTGTAAATGAATCCTTTCATGAAAAAGCACATGGTAGGAAAGCTTTACTCTGAGCGGGTTTCTTTCTCATCGTTCCTTGGAGATAGATCTCGAGTGGAGCCCTAGCTTATCGCCTGCAATTCTCCATCGAATCATCTGGTTTGAACTCTTCCCTACATCAATATCCGGAACCCAGGGGAATAACAGACGTTTCCTGAAATGGAAACCCCTTCTCGAAACATTCTCAAGGGGAATCTTTCTCAAGGGGGTATATAGGGTCTGGAAAACATGGAGTCATGTCATGCCATGTTTCTCTCTTATCCTACGATTGCTCTATGGGGCGGTGGTCTGATAACAGGATGGTGGCTCTCTCGCCTACTCCGGGATCGTGGAAACAACCCGAATAGATTGCCTTTACCGCCTGGTCCCAAAGGCTACCCAATTATTGATAACCTTCTTGATTTGACCACCGACAAGTTATGGAAAGTGTTTGATAAATGGTCAAAGACATATGGTACATCGTGTATTGAGCAGAGACCCACTCATTCCTTACATGGAATCCATAGGAGATATTATATTCTTCAAGATACTCGGGCAGCCATTTCTTGTTCTCGGGAGCGTAGAAAGGACCTTTGATTTATTCGAGAAACGCTCGTCGAACTACTCTGATCGCCCACATTTTCCTATGATCAGTGAAATGTTGGCGGTCTTCTCTCTGTTTATGTCGAATCACGCTCACCAGAAAGCAGGATGGATTATGCCTGGAACATGGCATTCATTAGGTATGGACTCAGATGGAGGAGCCACCGCCGTACCTTCCATGATCATTTCCATCCAAACATCGTCCACAAGTATCAATCAGTTCAAATAACGACGACCCGGGTTCTTCTTCGTCGCCTGCTGGAGCCTTCAGATGATTTTATGCACCATATTCGACAGTAAGTGTACATCATACGGAAATCAAGCAAATGTCTGGATTTGCTTGACCAGTGCATTCACTTCGACGATACTCAAGCTGACTTATGGAATGAACATACCTGAAGACGGTGATTCTGACTATGTCAAGGTTTCTGAAATTGTGATGGCCGCTTTTGCGGAGGCAGGTCATCCAGGCTCATTCCTCGTTGACTTATTCCCTTGCATGAGATTCATCCCTGCATGGTTTCCGGGTGCCGGATGGAGAAGAAAGGCCAACTACTGGCGAAAGCTCGGTGAATATTTTTCGCATACGCCTTGGGACACAGTCAAGGAACAGTTGGTATAATACATATTTTCATTGGTCCTTGGATGAGCTCTCACCTCAGAGTAGAGAGAAGGTACAGCTGAACCTTCTATCGCATCAAATCTCATCGAGAAACTACCGGATGAAACTTCACCTAATCGCACTGAAGAAGAGATTACGGCTCGAAATGTATGCGCGGTTGCTTTCGCTGGTGAGTTCTTTCGCTATCATCAAAATTCAAATCATGTTGAAGAATGTCTACAGGGGGGGCGGATACAGTAAGTCATCAAGCATTCTTGTTTCAGACCTTCCATGAACGTTATCATATCAGACGGTTTCAACAATCCACTCATTTTTCATGGCAATGGCCCTCCACCCTGAGGTCCAGAAGAAGGCTCAAAATGAGCTCGACAAGGTCATTGGCGATCGTCTACCCGAATTCAACGATCGACCAAACCTCCCATATATCAACGCCATAATGAAAGAGTCATTGAGATGGCAACCTGTCGTTCCTCTTGGTGTGTATCAATAATTTGTTGAATCATCTTCAAATTGATGATCTAATTCAATCCAGCTGTCGCTCACAGTTCAAGAGAAGAAGATGAATATAATGGGTATTACATTCCCAAAGGGACTATTATCTTCGGGAACTCATGGTCTGTCCACTCCCTTCGGTAAGATCCTTGACTCAAGCTTCCTGAAGGTCAATCCTGCATGATCCAGAGACCTATAAAGACCCTGTCGTATATAACCCTGACCGATTTCTAAAAGACGGAAAGATTGATCCTACCGTACGGGACCCCAAAGTTGCAACTTTTGGGTACGGAAGGAGAATTTGTCCTGGGAGGTTCCTGGCCGAAAATTCCTTGTTTATCCTCCTATGTCATCTTCTGATTGTCTACGATATACGACCTGCTCTGGGGGATGACGGAAAGGAAATTGAGATTAAGCCTGAGATGACGGATGGCTTGATCTCGTAAGCTTTGTCTCTGCGTTTAATATACACTTGCTCATAATCGTAATAGGTATCCCATGCCCTTCGCATGCAGAATCACACCCCGCTCAGACAAAGCTGCATTCTTGATTCGCAACTCTAACTTGATGGACTAGGTTAGGTATCCAGGTTTTGTAAATGACTTGCGCTTGGAGGTGACAAGATAAACTTTGTGAGGAGAGTACGTAAGAGTGGAATCAAAATTTTGCACCTCATTTATCCAGAGTGATTTAATACATCCAGGGTCATTCAATCCTATCTTTTGAGTGAATTAGGTTTGAAAATTGCCTTTCTACTCAAGTTAATGCTCATGGAAAAGTGACATAAAAAACATTATCGGAATATATTACCTCATTATTACTTCAAATTAACATCTATATCTTTCCTTGTAAATCTTCTATTGATTTGATACCTCATTCCTCGAGCGCTGTTGATTTCCATTCACACGAAGCTATTTTTATTAAACAGTTGACATGAATCTGGGTCAAATCACTCCAACACATCTACTCCCTCCTGTCAAGAAGATACCTTTGAAAACTCTGAATATCTTGATAAGCTACCTACGTTCCCTCTACAATCCAGAAGTTAGAGGATCAAGACAGCGACAGAAGTCTTTCCTTCTAAACGAACGTATAGCATCTGCTGTAGCCCAAAAACCAACTCATCCGTTGACAGCTAATCTCAACCACTTATGTGCCGATTTATTCGAGCGAACCCACTCTATCAGGTGGCTCACAGCCCTTATCTTTGCTCTCGATGCTGCGGACGATAACGAAACTATAGATTCACAAGAGAAAGAAAAAATTATTCAAAATGCTGCTGCTCTTCTCGCATCGCTTGCAGGGCCTCGGCCTCGGGGACCATCGCGCTGAATTTCGAATTTGTTGAGATAAAGTCAGAACTCGTATCACTGGTGTGAGCGTGATAGATAAAATAGATAAATGACGTATATTACTGATCGGGATTGCGCTATCTACATTACAATCCTAGTATAGAAGGTAGGAATAGTATATAAGGACTACTAAAATGTCGAGTATAATATTCTACCGAAGGCCTAATAAGACCCTAGAGCACATCCACTGCGTTGTAGGATGCTCGCTCTTCAGAATTCACCTACTATGTTCCGCCGAGCAGTGACTCTGAACTCTCCAAGTCTATACCTATCTCGATAACGATTTGCCGCTGAATAATAACTTTGGTAATATAGGTGTGCAGACATGGGGTAGTGCATGTGTGTTGTCAGAAATGTTAGTGCAAGATCCAGGGGCATTCGGAATCAGCTCTGACCAATTAGATGATTGGAAACAGAGTGTGTTCGAACTTGGAGCAGGAATTGGTCTCGTCACTCTCACAACTGCAAAACTTTCACAAAAGATCGTTTTGGATATAACATGCCGGATTCAAATTGTGGCAACAGACTATCACCCATATGCCCTCGAGAATCTTCGTGCAAACACCCGAGCTAATATTCATACCGACGAGAATCCAACTGTAGCCGTCACAATTCACTCTTTAGATTGGTCGCGTTAACGAAGAATATTCTAAGGATCTTTTTTCATTTCGTTATCATTCCTCTAATGCTCCCTGCTCCGCTTATTTTCTTGACTTACATGCTCACCTGTTACTCATTTACTCATTTGCTCATTTGCTTAGCGAAGCATATCACTACCCTGAGTTCGTCCTTATTACTCAGTAAAATACAGTACTTAAAGAACTTGTATGTAAAGCAATCAACTAAGTCGTTTCTATCTCTCTCTTCTTAGCATCTGAGGACTTACCTGCGCATCTACGCTGATACGCGTTCGGACCAGGAGATACCAAATCTCATTCTTTTATCCACCCTTTTGATCTAGTTTTTGGGGTTGATATCATTTATGAGCCAGAGCATGCTGCTGATTGATTGTGATTATCTTCCAGTTATTCAAATACTGCGAGTGCACTATCTTATTGGAAGAGTTGTTTGAACACTAGTACAACAATGTCAAAAATACATTTCTGCTTGAAATAGATCCTAGATCCCACAACGTGGTTTTGGCCACTTTCGGGGTCCACGTGGGTTTTGGCCAGTCACGTCTAGCCACACCTTAGACATCAACAAACTTCGAACTCCATATGAGGATCGACAGAACGATGAAACCAGTCAGTCCTTTTGGAAGGCAGAAAATCACGTGTTCAAGGCAGAAGATTTATTGACTACTAAAGAAATTATTATTATAGCCTGAAGGTGGACTTGGATTTGATGGGTGGGAGTGAGCACTACTCTGTATCAAGCTACCCTCCAATGCTAGTGCTGGCATGAGTGCTTTGCAACGTCTTGTGCTAATGAGGCTGCTTGGTGGCATGCCGAATGAGGCCATACTCGATGCATTGATTGGGATCAACCAAATTGAAACTCAGACATGCTTAAATGGCAAAGTATGATCAGCTCCCTGTCCAAATTGGGTAATCAGAGCAGATTGTACAAGATCGTTATCCTGAAGCAGATTGCTAGATATTCTTATACGTTCAACTGTAGGATACACCATAGAGTATATGTATAATTTTATCGCTCTCAGAAGTGACTTCTGCACCTTGAATCTTGTAATCTTCAAAAGTGGCCAAAACCCATGTGGACCCCGAAAGTGGCCAAAACCACGTTGTAGGATACAAAAGGAATTTGATGGTTATGGGCAAAACACATGTGACACGTGACGTTGATCTTCATTCACTCAAGCGTGGCCAATGACCTGTGTTTCTAATGATCAAGACATGTCGTCTGCATCTTCGACCTTCCCAAAAGCTATCTAAAGTTTTCTTCGAAATTTCACCATGTGGTTATTCTTTGAGATGTCGTAGATCTTCATTTCTGCCATTCATACGACCCCCAAATTTTCAGGCCTTTTCGACAGCTCCTCAACGATGCAAGACAGAGAATCAAACACCTCACCGAAATTTTCGGAAACCAACCTTTCGAGAAAATATCTATACACTACCTAATCTGTTGACCGTTTCACGAATTTGTGCTTGTCCAGTTCTCAGTTGGTCAATCCTCCATGATAACTTCTACTTTGCGACTGGCCTTCTTGTGTATGCTGGTTTGACAGACCTTGTACGTGCTTCTTTTCACTGCTTGGTAGTCCATGTGATCGCCCATATGCTCTTGGTCTGGTTGTTCTCATTCTTGTAGATTGACGGGTTTCTTGCCCGAAGATTTAAGATGAACTCAGTCCTCGGCACAATTCTGGACCCTGCGGCCGACAAGATTCTCATGACTACACTAACGATCACTCTGGCAATTCAGGACCTTTTGCCTAGTATGTTCTGATATCACACATTCATGGTTTTCTTCATCTCTGTCTCATTAGCTCCTCTTGCGATCGTCATCATTGGACGGGATGTTCTGCTGAGCCTTTCGGCATTTTACATACGTTATACTTCTTTACCTCATCCAGTATGTTCCGAATCATAAAAGATCCAGTTCTTTTCACAAAACAATCGCCAGAAAACGTTTGCACGTTACTGGGACTTTTCAATTCCGTCGGCCGAAGTTCACCCGACTTTCATCAGCAAGGTTTGCCAAAAAAAACTGACTTCATTTGTAAATCGGAAGTAACAGGTGTAGGTCAACACTGTATTGCAGCTACTTCTCATGGGAGTCACTACACTCCATCCCATCCTACCGTTTGACTTTGGTCTTGAGCTCCAAGGTTTACAGTACGTCAATCAATCACTGTCTCGTCCTCTCAATTATCCCCATCTCGATCATAGATTGATGGTCGCAACAACAACTATCTGGAGCGGGCTTTCCTACATATTCTCAAAAAATGCTGTCCGCATATTGTCCAAGCGGGAAAAACTCAGGCCATAATCAAAGATTGAGTTCTCAGGCCATGCAGCTACCTATAATAACTGGCTTTTGCGATCAACAAAGGTTTTGTAAACTACTACCATATTACCGAAATGAATATGATGGATTAATCCTACAACAAGGTACTTGAAATAACAGTTGTGAATGTGCAGACGCAAAGCAAATTGTACAGCAACAATCAATCAAAAAATTCGAAGTCAAATTTACAAGTCAAATTTGAATTACGAGGCAGCATTAATTGCACGTCGACGGTGCAACTTGTCAAGTGCTGTTACCACTTCTTGTTTCAGGACGCTGTGTTCTCGCCAAGCAGCACTTGCTCGTCTGATAAGAGACCTGACTTAATGCTAGAGGTACAATTAAGAAGAGTGATACATACCGCACTCGAGACAGGAAGATGATCATAATTCCAACGGCTCTGAATTTATTCAATTTCTTCAAACGCGGTGCTACCGGATATCCTATGCGAGCGATCGCCACAAGTATCTTTCGTTCCCTTCACCCAAGTGAGTCAAGACGGAGTAGATAAAGAGAATGATAGGACGCCTCACCCTCGCTCAAATTGAGATAGAATTTCAAGCAGATACTGTTTCTGATAACCCAGATGGTCGCGGAAGAGAGCTTCTCTCGTAAACTTTGCCTTGAGATAACGTATCTGCACAAGCAGACCTTTACACTCTTTGTTGTGCTGTAACTTGAGAGTTGACACCCAATGCTCATCCCTGTTTCTTTTTTTTTCTCTTTTTAGCATTCAACAAGGAAAATCAACTGGAAACCTACACGGTGCACACATGGTCCCTCATATCGGCAATCTCCTGCTTTTGCTGGTCCAATTCACCCGTCAGCAACTTCAGTTGTGCCTGCGACTGCCTCTTGTTTCTGTCCAATCGTGCAATTTCATCTTTATATTTCTCTTCTGCCCTCTCCTTCTCCGTCTTCAGTCTCCTCAGGTCGTGACTAAACGTCTCTGCATCTCTGCGCACACGTCTAAGGTCAGTTTCAAGCGCAGCAATGGTCTTCGAGACGTCCTGCTTTTCCGCAATAACCTTCTCTTTCTCTTCCTCCGCTCGTTGGACCTTGGTACTCTGCTTCTGCAAAGCTCTCTTAAGATCTTCAATTTCAAGGAGACGAACATCAAGCTCGCTTTGACGCTTCTCGTGGGAGTTGGCGGAAGAAGCATACTCTTTCCGCAATTTATCCGCTCGCTGCACGACTCGATTGAGTACTGGATTTTTTTCGGTAAAGCGACAAGAATATCTACCTCAGACGCATCTGCATAACGTTTTTGAAGGTCTTTGAAATCATTAGAGAGGGATGATCGCTCTTGTCGGAGGTTTTCAATTGCCCTCTGATTCTCTGAGACCTTCTTTTCAAGCAACCGAGCCCTCTGTTCTGCTGTAGCGTTCTCCCTGAGCTCTTTTTCGAGTTCGCTGTTCTCTTGTTTGACCCTCTGGAGTTGTTGTCTGACATCATCTATGTCCTACGTTCGCTCATTCAACCTTACATAGAGCGTACGAGGGGGGTGGGAAACTTACCGACTCTGTCCTTTTCAGCTGGCTCAATAAACTATCCTTATCTCTTTGCATGCGGTCTTGTTGGGTATTAAGATTCCTCAGGCGGGAACGCTCTGATTTCAGTTCTCCTTCCAGCTCCTGCATAGTCTTACGAGCGTTCTCGAGTTCCTGCGCAATTTCAGAATTCATGATCAAGTATATGGGGCAGAGCTTACATTCTCGACTGTCAAGCGCTTCCTTTCACCCTTTCTCTCCGTCTCGGCTAATCGTCTAGCCTCTTCTTTAACCTGAGCATTCAATCGATTCGCAGCATCCTGCAAAACGGCATTTTCATTGACAAGCTGCTTCTTCTCTTCCTTCCATTTCTTTTTGAGCTCAGCGAGTTCTTCATTTACAGTCTGCAAGTCTCGGCGGAGGACTTCTGTTGTCGTGGTATGAGATACGGATGGCTCCAATGATAATCTCGAATTGTCCAAGAAACTAAAGGATCAATAATCGAGCAAATCCTCACAATGATGTGGACCTTACCTATCATCCTCTTGTAGGATATGATAAGCATCAATTCTCATCTGGCATCTCTTGCACCGGATACGCTCGAGACGCTTACTTCGCCTTTCTTCAGTCCTCCTGAGTCTTGCGATTTCGTCTTCAAGGGAAGTAATATGACCTCGTGCATCTTCCAGTTTCTGTGCAAGGCCGACAGCCCCTATGCCAGCATCCTCGAGCTTGTCGATCTTGTCATCGATGCTCTCGTTTGCACGATCAAGCTCTTTCCGAAGACGGCTGATTTCTGCAACAAGAGGGGCGACGGAGGGATCATTCATCGTCGAGTTCAGCCATGAAAGCTAAATCAAGAAATCAGTCATCCTGAACAGTAGCCACTCACGCTCTAGAGAACTTACATCTCGTAATGGTGCACCTGGAGTTCGAGGAGTCCGTAGAGACGTCGATAGCACATGTCTGTGGATAGGTGAGATCCCACTCGAGTTTATTTTCTGCGGCGTGGTCATGTCATTGACAGTCAACCTCAACATTTTATTTCTCCCTAGCAACTCTTCTTTCTCTTTCTCTAACATTTCGATCCTTGCATCCTTTACTTTCTCCATGGCTCGACGTGCGGGAGATTGCACTAGAAGAGCATTCAGACGTGCAATCTCTTTATGTGCACCATCCAGCTCTAACTCAAGAGTCTCGAGATCCTCCTCTGAGGGACCAACAGGTTCTACACTTCGGGTTACATGCTGCGAGGCATTGACCATTACCCGTTCTTTCTCGCGTTCAAGCGAGACGAGCTCGGATTTCAGATTCATGATAGTTCCACCGTCGTCAGTTATCTTCTGCTCGGCTTCCTCCAAAGCTTCCTTCATCTGAGAGTTGGCTTCTTGGGCTTTAACAAGCTCTTCCTTGAGTTTCATAAAATCTTGATTATCTTCTGAATTGTCAATCTCGAGCCTCTTGATCGTAGTACGTGCTTCGACAATATCAGCCTCGAGAACTTCCAAACGCTCGGCTGCAATCTCGGTGTTCTCTTCAAGTTCATCAATATACACCTTCGCTTCTCGGAGTTCATCACCAGAGCCTTGGATCTGGTCTTCCAGTTCTCGCACTCGAGCCTTTTCAGTCTCGAGTCGCTCTGTGGCAGATTCAACATCTTTTCCAAGGGTTGAGATCAGCTCTTGGTCTTTCTTGTGTAGCTTTTCCAGCTCGTCCGCATGGGATTCGACCTCGACCACTTCCTTCTCCAGCTCCTGGATGTGAACATTAGCGTTCCTGAGTTCCGTCGACGTCTGGACTAGCTTTTCGTTCACTTCATTGAGAGCTCCTCCGAGATCTTCGCCGCTTTCCAAGGCTCGCTCAGCTTTTTCGGCCCGATCATTTACAGCTTGAATCTCCATTTGCAAATCATTGATCCGATGGTTAAGCTCCTTGATTTTGCCTGCCGATCCCGTTGAAACCTCATGAGCTTTCTTCTCAGCCACCTCCAACTTCCTCTCCAAATCTCCTACAAGCTCGGAAACCCCAGCCTCAACCTCAGCCATTCTCTCTTTCCATCGTTCCTTATCCCTTTCACGTTCCTTCTTTTCCTTCTCCAGAGCATTCTCTGCGTCCTCCTTCTCTGCCATGTATCTTGCAACCTCGTCCTTGAAGGATTCAATCATTTCTTCCAATTCTGCTTTCTCCTCTAGCCACTGCTCTGCCGCTGGATCTTCTTCTACGTTGTTCAACGCCGTGCCTGTACTTAATCCCCGATTGCTGGCATCATCAAGGCCGAGTCGACGATTTGAGTCGGATGTAGCAGACGACCCTTGTAGCTGCTTCTCTTCTTCAAGGACCCTGATTTGTTCTATAAGAGACTCGTTCTCCTCTTGGAGCCGGTGGTTCAGAGTATGCAGATAACTATTGAGCTTCCCGGTGTTAAATCGTCCCACCCCATGCCCTGCAGCACCTCCACCGAAACCCATGGCAGGGTCAAACGAGGCATTGGCATGAGGATGACTCGTCAAGTCCTGGGACGAAGTTGTTGAGATCATCGACATACGATCATTCTCTAATCCTGCAACAAATTCTGCGTCTGAAGCTGCAGGTGAAGGAACAGATGTCTGTGCCAATGGATGTGATATGCGCCGTCGTCCGACCGGTGGTCGGGGAGTGATGCCGGCAAGTACGGTTCTCATACGGGGGCGCTCAGTGACTTGTTTGTATGGACCAGGAGTTGATTCGGTAATACTGGCCATACCAGGTGTCACTAGATTATTACGAGGATGGGGTGTACCCATCTTCAGACGAGGTCGAGCAGTTGAATTGATCACTGAGAGCAGAAAGGAGCGCCGACGAGTGTGAGGCGTCATGATGTCGTCAAAAGGTTGCTCATCTCCTTCTGGTTGAATTTGAGCTGGTGTGCTAGGTATCTCGTCTTTTGGTGGGGAGGGGAGGTTGAAACGAGTGCGAGGACGAGGGAATGCAGGAGTGGGCGTGAAGGCCACAGATGCAGGCGAGGAGAGATGTTCCCTTCCATTTAATTTATTTGAATAGTGGATAGGAGCATTGTTGGAGATGGTAGGCTCAGCCTCTTCTGCAGAAGTATCGTCAGCTTGACTAGGTAATCCACTTTCTTCGCGTAGATCTTCATCTTGTGAGCTAGCATCTTTCCTATCAGTAGATCGGATAGGAGAGGAACTATGAACATCAGTGATGTCCATGGAGGCGGCACTTGACATGCTAACAGGATCTGACTCGGAAGCGCCACTCGTATTTGAAGGGGATTCATCCCTCACGGCGGGAGGTGATGCCCTGGAGCGTGGAAACGATACCTGTGCAGCTACCGTAGGAGATGCAGCATGGAGTCGAGCAAGAAGAGGTGAGCGGTGACTCTGAGGCGGAGTTGAATTGGTAGGAGATGTCGTTTGGGAAGAGACGGTGTGGGTCAGAGACGGTGTGCGCACTCTGTTATTGGTTCGACGGAAAGCGACATTTTGAAATCTGTCAAATGGAGAGGGCTGTGACAAGATAAATCAATAAACTTCCGAAGTATAAACAACACTTACCTTGGACTCGGGGGAATGATTAAAGTTATTGTTTGGAACATGGTCCTCCTCAAAGGCGTCGACAGAAAATGGTGCAGGCGAATTTGAGCGACTGACAGATTGTAATGCATCTGAGATTGAAAGCCCTTGAGCATCAAGCTCCTCATCTTCTGGTGGAGGCAAATAGGCATCGGGGACACTGGATTTGCTTTCCTCCTCGACGTCAGACGCAAATTCTTGGGCATTTCCTGCTGCTACATTGATACGCGGAAAAGATGGGACTTTGCTTATATTGAAGGCATCATGTTTGCTGTTTCGTGATCTAATACTAGCACCCAATGACCTGCGAGATGTTTTCGAGGACAAACGTGCAGTAGCACTTGCACTAGCAGATGGGCGAGCTGTATGCGACGAGCCAATGGGTGTTGAATATTGCGAGGAAGAAATTTTTTGTGGTTTCTCGTCTTCGTCGGTATTTTCGTCGCTTTCCCCAGGTAAAATTCTGCTTGTCAAAGGTTCAGCCTCTGAGTCATCTAAAGCAGGCACAGATGGAAGAGAGGGCATGTCCTGGTCCTGTCTTGCCTGGATGCGCCGCCATATCCGAGAAGGTGTTTCCAACGGCAACGCCATTGCGATGTCGTTTGTTAAACACACGCGTGACGTTGTCGCTCGACGCGTCAAGTCACGTGCAAAACATAGGACACTGGTCAGACCCTGATGATCACCTGATTTTGGTAGAATACTCCAGCTTGACTTTGAGGCATAATGTGAAATTCCCCCTGTCCTCGCCACACCTCACATTTTTGTAATAGCCGGATCTGTCCAGTGTGGGAGGCGGATGTGTGTCATAAAGAGTACATTCATTGAAAGAAGCCTTCGAGAGTAGCATCATTGGTATCCCCGATCGACAGCCTCAGCCTTCACTAGAAGAATAGGATGTTTTTATCCAACGAAGTCAATTGACGTGAAATTTCCAAACAAGGCTGATGGAGCAAAGCATCTCCCCAGTGCGTTGTCACGGATGATGTCATCCCACCGTAACTTACGGTCTCTCCGGCTCTTGGCTACTGAACGCCTCTACCCCAGAACGTGTGGATTGACCAAGAAAGAACCTTGCGTCGGATTAAAATACTTCCGGAAGGTCATATCTCCGGGGTTTGTCTATATATATCTCGAGAATGAGTGTACTCTACACCCAGTAATTGTCCTTGGCCTTGATAGCATCTCTAAGTACGCGCAGTCCCCTTACCGGAGTTTCGGATTCTTTTCCAGCGCTCAGAAGCTATCCAGCCTGTCCTCCACTTTTTTTCCAAGTTAAGCTTTCTCACTCCTTACCACGATCTCAATTCCATCTCATCACTGTCTCAAATTAATTGTGACCTAAATATATCGGGGCAGGCAGTTCATTCATCCATCCAGCGTAATCAGTCATATGCTGGCTGACATGACCAGCATTGCACAGCTGACCCCATAATTCATGAAGAGTCTATCAAACTGGGATTTAGTACGAGAGTCTCATCGGCTAGGACGGGGAGTCCGAAGCAGAAATCCTTTCTTGTACCATTTGCATAGATACATTGCGTACACTCACCGGGCGAGTTTCTCCATAGTGATTACCGACTGCGCCCCTGGGGTACAGACTATGTATGGTTAAGCTACATGCCATGAGTCGGTGTTTTGCGGAGTTTGTCGGGGGTAGGAGAAGAGTAGGGAAATAAGTCAGTGGGTAAATCTATCGTTGCTTCGAGAAGGGCACTATTGACCAGGAGGTATATAAATCAGCTATGCATAGCGATCAAGTGGAGCATAAGCTACATGTGAAGGTGGCCCAAGAGTCCAGCTGCACTATATAGTTTGCTTCGATACCACGCCAAGTGAATGCCATACTGTGGGTCCCTGACTAAACGACGTGAACCTTCTTCGTTCGCACTGACCAACAGAACTCACACTGGGTTCTTTGCGGCGATATAGACCTTGGTGGTACAATGATAGCCTCTGCGTCATGATGAAGTACTGGCAATAGTGTCGGTGGCGTCCGGGTCATTCCAGTCAGATGACGTAGAGCGTTTACCATGTTGGGTAGATACTTGACACTCTTGTCATGCTGCGAACATGAGTCAAGATTTCATGGCAAGCCCGGGCGACTTCGGAAACGGACAATCTGCTGGTAAATATGTTTCGTGTCACATGGAATCAGCCACGTTCGGAAGAAGAGAATGGACGGAAAATGAGATTGCGGAGAAGTGGGCGGCCGGGACGGGCCGGGGATTGGAGAGATCCGGGATTCGGATTCGCGATTTGATTGTTGGGATCTCGTCTGACCTTTTCTTCCTCCTCCCCCCATGGCCTCCTACCTCCCTGTCCTCCTCGTGTCTGTGAATGCAAATATCACACCAGACGACACTGTCCTTGTCAACGCTCCCCGTGGCCAGGTCGACTACCTGTCCCATGACTGGCAGGAGGAGGATGTTTGGCGGTCGTGGCGAAATATGACCCGGCAGAAGAACGAAATTCAGAACGGTCTGCGACTTGAGAACGCGAGTTGGCGCACGTGGTGGAAGCAGCGCAACAAGCTCAAGACTATCTCGCCAGAGACGCTCAACTGGTCAGTCGCTGTCCTTTCCCTGCCCGTTTCTGCTTACTCTTTTTAAGGCTCAAAGACTCGGACGTGACCTGGCTCTACGGTCCCCTTCACACCGCCATCGACTGGTCTGCGCCTCCGAAGCCAGCTCCTGTTCCAGATGAGGTCGAAACTATCAATCTCCCTGACCGCCTCGATTTCCACGAGACTCCCTGTCGTCCCCAGCCCCCACGCACGAAACCTATCCTCAAGCATCGTAGCATCACTGAACTCCTTTCGTTGAAGTTCCCCGCATTCGGTCCCCCTGAATCTGATATCGATGACGACGATGCTGTACAATCTAGTACACGGTCACCTAAGCGACCGTGTCTTTCTCACATCAAGAGCGATACTCATATCATTCGTTGGGGTCCTTCTCGCGCTTTTCGCAGAGATTCCCCGCCACGCGTGCCACCCTCCACAAACAAATCCGCCGCTGGTGCCCCAGGAGGGGTACGGGTTTCCCTATCCCAGGACTCAGCTTCGAGTGCCAGTGCAAATGGGAGTACAGAGCGTCCCCCTAAGAGGAAGTACATCAGTTTCAATACCTTTGTCGAGCAATGCATTGCCATCGACAAGCACCCCCGTTCGATACCAAGAAGGTCAGGCTTTGGCTTTGGTGATCAGTTTGGTCACGATGGTCAGCGTGAGGATGGGGACGATCTTAAGTGGGTAGATGACGATGGGTGCGTAGCTAATCTCTCTCATAAATCTCGGTTTCTGACATTCAATACCAGCTACGAAGAGGACAGGGAAGACAATTTGTTTGACGAAGACGATCCACTTTGGCTTGCAACCCACGGCGATGCCCGCCCCAGACGTCGGCATCTGAACGGGAGTGCTATCCATAGCGACTCTGACTCTGACGATGGTATGATCGAGATCCGACCGTCTTCATATCGGCATCCCAAGTTAGGAACGCCTTGCATCAAGAAGGCTCCTCCCCGATCTAAATCCGCTTCTTCATCCTCATCTGCCACAACATCTACCACAGCATCCTCAACGTCCTCTTCAGCTGGCTTTCGTCAGCGTCGTAAATCGGCTTCGGCGGCATCCGATAACATTTCCCCCTCCAATTTCCTGTCAGCTCCCTCGCAGACTTCGGCTTATCGACCTCGCCCTTCACATGCTGATCTACCTTATCGCGATCGAGTAACTATCGCACCCATTGCACCCACCTTTCTTAAGACTACTGGTGCATGGGATGAAGGTTTCGGTGATGAGGATGGCGTTAGCGATGACGACCTTTGGGATTATGGTGTTCCAGAGCGTGGTGCTGGCAGTAGATCCGGACGAAGTGGTCGAACAAATAAAAAATGTGACGAGGAGCAGAATTCAGATAGTACACCGGTGGAGCTTGTTTATGTGCCTCCATTTGGAGGTGTATACGATTACGGGGCACAGGCGTATTGGCGCAACCGAAGAGCGCAGGCTCAAGGCATGGAAGATGAGGAAGATGAGATGACTGAGGATGTCGAGAGATTCGAGTCACAGCTTGCACTATTAGGAGGGCCAGTGAAGATGAACCCTCAGAAGGAGGATTCTCTCCCATCCCCACCATCGATACCCCAGGAGTCTGTCCCACCATTTACAAGGTCTCCCATTCCTGCTGTCGTTGTTGATTCCAGCTCCGATTCTGAGTTAATTTCTGGTGGATCATTTAGGAACGATTGTAATTCCGGTTCTTCTACCTCCGCTATCAGCGCCCCTCCTTCTGTTCCCCCACGCAGAGTTCAATCACGGGAGGAAGACAGAGGCAGGAGTAGAGGACGCAGTTTATCGGTATCTCCCATTGGTGGAAACAGCAGTGGCAGCAAGGCACCTATGCCTTCTAACCCCGGTCCAAGCGGCGATCTGTTAACGTCTAGAGGAAGGTCCCGGAGCTGTCAAGACCTTCAATCCATCTACAATGCCTCTGTTGCCACCACCTCGATCCAGAGTACCGAGCGAAGAGGTCGCTCGAGCTCGCGTAGGTCATCAGTCGGCTCAAATTCAGCATCAATACCTGGCATTAATTCAAGTTTGAGCAGTCAGAGCCATAGTAGTGGGGGGAGTGTCAGTCCGTATAACTCGAGTACGTCACCGATCAGCGGTAGTATCTCGCCTGATGGAGGTGATGCAAGAGTAAGTCGTGGTATCGGGAGTGCCTATGCCGGTGGAAGAATGGGAGGGCGAGAACGTGAATCACGGTTTGAAAGGAGTAGTTCAAGTTCGGCTGTGAGTAGTAGTAGAGTCATGAGTGGTAATGAGAGGAGAGGGAGGGATAGAGGGACGAGGGATCTTGGCTCCGGGTCTGGATCGAGTGCGAGTCCAGTCCCCGGTACACATATATTGGAGGAAAATAGAGGAAGAAGTGGAAGAAACATACGTGACAGAGGACAATGGCCCAGTCCTCAAGCTGTCCTCAATAATGAACCTACTCCTGGGTACCAGCCGTCTTCCTGTGGGACTATCATTGCGCCCGGTGTACCCGATGGGAACGCCCAGGAATTAAGCACCTTGTCAGTTGAAGACGGTCCCTTGGCTAATGGTGTTGCAAAGATGGACATGGAAGCCAGCATCTGTTCAGTGTCATCTGAAAGTTCCACAGCTACGATTGTACCAACATCGAATATCGTCTCACCTAAGCTCAAGATTGTTGGACAAGTCAGTACATTGGATAACTCTCCCTCCTTGCAGAGTGATGTGGAGAGGCAGATGCAGCCTGACAGGGAAGCATTGGAGAAAGCGGATGGGTGGAGAAAGGACATGCCTACGCCTTCGAATTTGCCGACGCTACCCATGACTGCATCCATCGTCATATCTAGTTCTGCTCCAGCGACAATGTCTATTCCCTTGATACAAACTTCGTCGATCGAATGTGCGCCAAAGCACGTCCGGACTGCTTCCTCCTTGTCAACACAATCCTTGAACTCATCGTCGAAATATAAACCTAAATCCCCTCCTATTGCCCCTTCTCCACCTCACCCAGCGCTTCCATCTACTTCGTCATCACACGCACCAGGTGAAGTCGGTGCGATTAGTATCCTTAGCACTAGCGATTGTATACGAAGTGCATCAATGTCGTTAGAGAGAGCATCGTCTGGATCTCGAGAACGCCGGTCACCATCGTATTCTCCAGTAGACTCTACGTCAGGTGGTAATCCAACATCTTATACGGGTTCGGGGTTGAGGAGGGAGATTGCACCTGGTAGAGAACTTGAAAGGGAGTTAGCGGAAGCGAGAAGGGGAAGGTGTGGAAGTGTGAATGGCGGGATAGCGGAAATATGGGTGAATGGAAATGGAGATTCAGTGAAGGGGGCGCTGACGGAGCCTACATTTCCAGTGGATGGAGGACATAAGGAGCGGGAGACGATCATCAATAAAGCGATGGGCATGGTGTCTAATGCGTATCTGAAGTTATGGCCTGGTCAGATGTTGAGTCCTGGTGCTGGTGCTGCCCAGTAAATTCTCGTTTTCTTTCTACTTATACCTCCGTTCTCTCTTTCTCTTAGTGTTCGGTATACCATATCACTGACTCTAGCCCTGTCCTTTCTTCTGCTGTTTCTTATAGATATAGTTTTTCTTCTTTCTCTCCTTTTTTTTATATCACGATGAGTGTTGTTCTTGTCATCATGTTGATACTTTTTCATTTTTTTTTGCCTTTGTGATATCATAATCGACTCCCTGTCGAATTCACACTTTTTGTTCCTCCCCTTGTTATCTTGTACTGATATGCATATAATCCCTCTCTCTCCCTCTCTTCCTCTCGTCTTGCATCAGATTAGTACTATTTAACTCTTTGTCTTGATTTTTATTATCTTATTATATCCAATCAATCAAATCACCTTCTTGGTCAGGTCTGCATTGAAAAAGAGTAGACGTCGAAATGGGCAAGAACATGGTTCCCATTTCATCGAATCATATCGGCTTCTTGGGGTATAGTTGCTGAATGACCCACTTGCATGCTCGCTTGTTACTCAAACTAGACAGCCTGCTGCTTTTAACATATGCACTGGATAATTCTGGATATCAATGAAAACATTCAATAACTTAGACCTATACTCGTATGCCCCCCAAAAAATGTTGTTCCATGCAATTGATTGGTTCTCAGACCACATGAGCATGTAGTCTTGAATCAAAGAGAACGAAGCTCAGGAAAAGGTATTTATTCTATGAGGCGGAGCGGAAAAAAGACACTCAGCCTCTTTATATCCTTATCTATACGTTGAAATGTCAATTCACTACAAGACTAGTTGTTGAAGCACATATGAGACCCGGGACTCGAACCACATACTCCCCTGGATTCCAAGCATGATTTCCAAAACTAACTAGTATGATTCTGGGCAAAAAAGAAACGAGGGTATTCAAGCGGACAAATTTTGATCGATTATAGACGCTATTTCGGCCCTGCGGGGAGTGATACGACATGGAAATGGATCAGGATGGCTGCACAGGCGTGAACTCAGTATGATTTGGTCGATCAAATTGAAATCCGCACTCACATAAATGCTCCACCAGTATATTCTACTTCTGGCATTATCGCCTTACCATTCTTATCCACTTCAGGGCTGATATCGAAGGCGAAAAGCAAAGTGACCAAGGCAATAAAGATCATATTTTCTGCAAGATGGCGCCCCACACAACTCCTATGATTGCTCAGATGAGACACCACTCCCTATTAGATGCGATGTCCGTACCTTTTTCCAGTTCCAAAAACCAGATTGCGTGGATCCAAACATGGCTTAGAAGGATCTAGAAAACGTTCGGGCTTGAAAGCGTAAGGTTCGGAATATATTCGGTCGTCGTGGGTGATGCCCCTATGTACTGATCAGGACTTGTCAAGACATATTCATTAGAGATCTCTACCAAACATTTGCCATTACCAAAGTACCTGCAGGTACAAGATACCCACGATATATATCATCCTCCCGAGTTGTGCGACCAACTAAAATAGATGTTATCATCTAATCTGCTAAAATGTAACTCCTTACTAGTTGAAATTACTGGGTTCCATCTCATTGCTTCCTTGACCACCGCATTCACATATGGAAGTGCGCCGCGATCAGCGAAAGAGGGAAACCTGGATAGTCCCACAATAGAGTCGATTTCTGCCTGGGCCTTGCGCTGGACTTCTGGGAAAAAAATCATAGCAAGAATGAATGAAGATATGATACTGATCGTCTGCAATTTATTATCTATTGAGATGCTTCGTAAGCCCTGTTGCTGTACGAACCGTATCAGAGCCAGCTGAGAAGTAATATCAGTAAAGCCAAGGTATACAGAGAGACACAGACCTCCATATATCTCCCCTGCTGTCCAGACAATCAACTCTTCATCTTCAGGGCTCAGACTACTACCTGAATTTTCTATCAAGCTTGATACATACGAGGGCAAAGCAGAGCCTGTAGCCTGTATGATATATCAAACATTTCAGAGTATACAAAACAGGTTAAACCACTCTACTATTTCAGCCTTGACTTGGGAAAATGGTCCATACATGAACTGTTTGACCACCGCTCTACAGGCGGCTGCTTCTTTCTTGAAATTAGCTCCAGGGAACCAGTCAGGGACAAAACGGACTGAGAGGAGATAAGGCCACACTAGTCACATGAGTGATGTGTATAGCTCACGAATGGGGATAGCGTCAACCCAGTAGCGATTTGGGGCAACAGCTTTCGAGATATAGTGCATCACCTGTTCAGCAAGCGTTACAAGTTGGTCATCTTCCTCCTTGACCTTATATCCATACGCAATCATCAGTATCACCGATGTCACCATGCTAATAATTCGATGACCTTTCAGGACGTCGAGAGAAAAAAAGAGGACGAACCTGCGTATGGATTTGCGGAAATTATCAGGATGATGCAGCAAGTTATGGGCCAGGCCGCGAGCCCCTGTCTCTTGAATGGATGTATATACGGAGACGGCACGAGTGTTGAGCTTTCCTTGGAGGAGTCTGCGAGATCGTCTCCCATGGTCGTCCTGTTTTCTCAATAGCAACGTCCGTCCAAAGCCACATCTGTTCCTGGTCAGGGGTGGCACTACAGCGTACAAGACAACTCATACAAGGTTGCCATAGCTCGCTGGGGTCTATCGGAGTACATTTCAGAACGCTTCTCGAATAAATCAGCGATTGCCTCCATTGAATGTACCACGAGGACATGACGACCGAAGATACGCAAGTATACGAGATCACCTAATGGTATATTCAACTACTTTGTCGGTGCATATCTCTGGGACGCTCACCATAAATACGACTCCAGCTAGCAAATTTTATCCATGGCCTATGTGAAGGAACATCAAAGGCATTGCCGGCTATAGGCAAGCGCTTTGGACCAGGCGCATACAATGGTCTGCGCACATATCGATAAGAAATTGCTAGAATTAATAATACGATGAAGCACGAGACAACTAGTGCCATGATGCTCTATATGATAGTCCGGAGATCTATAACCGGGTCCAATGGTTCGATAGCGCCAACGATGACCTAAGAGATATAGTTTGACAGGGAACCTGCTAAAGACACGGGTCCGTGTAATTATATAAGCATTGGATAAGCATTAGATGAGTATCATATGAAAGGAGAGATCCACCTCTGTCTGCACAGGCATCCTCTCGAGTCCATCGATCCGTGTCTCTAGTAGGCCCAGGTTGACATGAGAAACATCTCTATGGTCCATAGAGGAGACCCCGAAACTTGACCGTTGACAGCTCCTGTGAAGTGCGGTAAGGGCGGAAACATGTGGGACATGGCAGGCATGCGTCAAGGAATACATCCGTCCACTGCTGGCGTGGGTTTTGAGATGCAATTAGTTAAGGAATACTCTTTACAATAAGAAGTAATATAGTTGGATCACTTAGAATAAAGGTTGTGCTCCATTTAGCTCACTTCCTGTCCCTTTCTGTGGGCCCATCCTGTTGTACAACCCATTTGATTGCATTGAACTCAGCATACTTTGTTCATTTCATAGTTATGACATCTGATTTACCAGACACTTTTTAATCTCAACCAAACAATCAGTTATAACTTTGTTTACATATCAAGCTTGCCTTTCCTTGTAATTCATCAAACCGCAGATTGCTGGTATTTGAATAGCCATTTGAGCAAATACCATGAGGTAGGCAGGAAGGAGCAAGAAGTGAGTAAATCAAGCTGACTGCAACACAATAGGATGGACTGCACCATAGAAGCAAATTCATAGTCAACAACATTCAGAATTAGTAGAGGTTAAAGTCTATGCCAATGGCATGGTGAAAACCTTATCTATAAGTGACAGGTATCGGTACTATCCCAATGTGCATCACTATGGAAGAATATCAGGTCTGCATGACAATCCGATTTTGATTATACCAGCTCGTTATAGATAAATTTCCATTTTCATCAATCACAACACAGAGAGTGAGATGAGCAATATCGGCTGCAGGTACAGAAAAGCTGTCACATGTGATGAGCAAGAGATCTTCAGGTATTATTGGTCCTGTGACAAGACAAGCAACTGACAATGAGCCCTGTTTAATGGAGAGCTGACCTCTTCACATTATCCTCTGAATGCTATCATTGATCCTGATCAGACGGAATAACAAGACAACCAAATCAGGAAGCTGTGCCAGAATGTACGCCTGTCCATCGCTTATTCCCGTAGTTTGTTTAAAACATCCATTCGCTTCGATGGCAACGATTATTGCAAACACCCCATGTCCCAAGCAGCAGTACCAAATATTCAATCTATCGTTGGCCCCACTGTCGGTGCCTTACTCATAGGTGTTTTGTTCTCTGTCTGGTGATCGTCCATTTGCTCTCTCAAGTCGCCTATTCTCACCAGTTTTTGCGGGATAGTCTCTTTGGGGCGAACACTCTACAAACTTGGTACTACTACCAACACTACCCAAAAGACAATGCGTTTCTCAAGATACTAGTACGTGTAGTTGTAATTTGTGATATCCTCCACATCTCATGTCTTTTAGGTTGCGGGCGTCTGGTATGTTTGTGGCATGTCCTCAGAGCCTTCATAGACATCTCCTTTTAGGATTTTCGAGGTATTGCATGCGATCTTCGAGTGTCATGCAATTTACTTCTATCTGGTTCAAAACTTCAATAATATACCTGGATTGGATGTCACCGCATGGTACGAGCCGATGTTCACGTCTACCAAGGTGGTTTATATGCTGACCTGTCAAATGACAGGAGTGCCACCGTAAGCTCATAACTCATCTAATGCTGCACACATATTAATTTCTTTGGCAGATGACCTTGGCTATCACAGTAAGTCCTTGCATAATCCATTCGGAAAGTTATGTTGATGGCTCAGGGAATCCTTATCTTCATCATTCATTTATTCTTTGCGTGGCGAGTATATCTATGTGAGTTGCTTTGGCTGGACCAGCTGGCCCTCATGTCCTGACGTCATGCCCAGTGAGCGGGCGGCAGAAATCTGTCCCTATAATAATCGTAAGTTGTCCTCTTTTTTTCAGAGACAACCTTGACCTGGCTCCACTAGATTGGGTTTGCCTTGGCCCATTCAGGTAATTAGTACGATCTCGAAACAAATGACATTATCCTTATCGCCACTTCTGCAGGCATGACGTGGGGTATGTTTACTATATATTTAGACATCTTATACTTCTCATCCTAATCCTCCCAAGTTGTGGTTGGTCAAAGGTGCACGATATTTCTGCATGACATACTAACAAACTCACTTTTGAGCGTAGCTTTGCGGCTGGGCACTACTCTAAGTTTCCTCACTCAATTCAAG
>Ga0153955_100379_pt1 | contig 23901 bp, 36 predicted proteins | sample TSFL039MetaG_FD_104744 | JGI IMG/M metagenome (GOLD analysis project Ga0153955, IMG submission 104744) | Attine ant fungus gardens microbial communities from Florida, USA - TSFL039 MetaG | ecosystem: Host-associated > Fungi > Mycelium > Unclassified | place: USA: Florida, Wekiwa Springs...
AGATCATGAGGGATCTCATAAATGAAGGGAAGGTGGCAGTATTTGTGGATGATGTTGTAAGGGGGCAAAAGAGGATGGAGATTTCGCTGCATCAAGAATAAGAGAAATATGAGGCAGCCCTCAATCATGTGCTAAAGAGTTGGTGGGGGAGAGAAAGGAAGAAGAGTATTAAAAGAATGATTAAATGAAGATAGCTTAGCTGTAATTCTAAAATTGGCATAAAGATTGTAAGATCAATCTAGATCCACCTAGTAGCCAATTCCTCTAAGGTGTCCACCTTTGCACACCGTAATGAGCTCCCTAGCAGATGTAGTCAGTAAATCACTCCTGGATCTTACCACACTCAATCCATCCCTCATCTATACCCCCCATACCAAACCTTATGGGTGTGATATAGTCTGAGTGAAGGACTAGCCAGGCTTTCCAAGCCTGCTACCCTACCAAAGGTCATCCAAGTTATCTTCACCATTGGGTCCTAGAATAAGTAGAATATAGAATACAAGTGTCCTAACTAGTCTCTCACCAAGATCAACTCTTACACTCATAGAACATTGCATACAATGACCTCTAGAGCTTCTGAGATGAAGGCAAGAGCTAAAAAGGCTCTCTCTTTTCCTATCATCCTCCACCCTAAGTAATATATTAACTCTATAAATGGAGGAGACTCGATTAGACTAAAAGAAGAAAAAAGTGATCTCCCCTAGTGTAATGAACTCAAGTTAGGGTTAACTTAAGCACACACTCTTTATCAGAGTTGACAAAGAGAACTTGTTAGAGTCCTCACTAATTGATCTAGCTACTTATACGCAAATTGGTATTTACTAGTATTTGTCTACTCAAATTATCCCACAGACTCCTTTTGAGTCATAGTGTCCCACGCACTTCAAACTATTACATAATAAAAGGAAATAAAAAAGAAATAAAATAATCTGCCACCATAGATGCTCCAGCTTACTTGTTGTTTCATTACACCTAGCCTCCCTCACTGCTCTCCTCTGAAGTATTTCCATATGGGCACTGACAGTACCACTGCCCAACTATGTATCACTCTCCTAAATCTATCCATGTGGTACTGCTCCACTACTACCTGACTTCATGGTCTGCCTATTCCATCTCCATCAGTTGGCTTCTCCCAGCTCCGAACACGATCTAAAAATAACTCTAGTATCATGTAACTATGTCCTTGTCTTGGATCCATGTGTAGCATCTACTTCTAAATATTAGGCTATATGTGATAAACTCACATACCCATAATAGACTTCTGATCCGTCGCACCTGTTCTAAGTTTATCTAAGTCCATTCTAGATCAAGGTTAGCTAGCATTCCAGAGAAGAGTCTAAAGTCTTGGTGTCCAAAAGCCCAGTAAGATGTTCCAACTCCAAAGACCCTGCTGCTAGCTTATCTATCTTGTCTCTTGAGGTAATAGGCTATTTCAGCCTATGACAGCTTGGAAGCCATTTAGTAAGAGTACCCTGTTGGAAATCTAGGGTATGTTTGGGGCTTGTAAGAGAGTTCTAAGAGCACATCCTAGTTAGAAAATGGGATTATAAGTCTTATCCCATGTCACAGTTCTATGGCAAATTTGCTGGTGGTGTAACAACGTGTTAGTGGGAACAGAAGATGAGGAAGGTCATGATGAGATTGTAGAGGAGGTATTGAAGAGGTTGGAAGAAAATGACTTATACATAAAACCAGAAAAGTGCACATGGAAAACAAACAAAGTGAACTTTTTGGGAGTAATAATGGGTCAAAAAAAAATCAAGATGGAGGAAGAAAAAGTGGAAGGAGTATTGAACTGGCCAGTGCCAAAGACGGTCAGAGATGTCAGAAAGTTCTTAGGACTCGCCAATTATTACAGGCAATTGGTGAAGAATTTTGCAACAATCGCAAAACCTTTGAACATGTTGATACAGAAGGAAAAGAAGTGGAAGTGGAAGGAGCCTCAACAAAGGGCATTTGAACAGATGAAGGAAATATTCACCACATGACCTTTACTAGTAACACCCGACTTAGATAAGGAGTTCAGAGTGAAAGCAGATGCTTCTAACTTCACTACAGGAGGAGTACTCTCTATCAAATGTGCAGATGGCAAATGACAACCAGTCACTTACATTTCAAAGTCACTAAATGAAATGGAACGTAACTATGAGATATACGACAAAGAAATGTTAGCAGTAATAAGATGTTTGAAAGCCTAGAGGCATTTCCTGGAAGGCGCAAAGGGAAAGTTTGAGATTTGGTTGGATCACAAAAATCTAGAATATTTTATGAGTAACCAAAAGTTAAATAGGCGACAAGCAAGATGGGCACTCTACCTATCTAGATTCGACTTTGTCCTGAAATGTGTGCCAGGAGGAAAGATAGGAAAAGCAGATGGTTTGAGTAGAAGACTGGACTGGGAAATTGGGATAGATAAAGATAATGAGAAATGGATGCTGGTAAAGAGAGAGTGGCTAGAAGTAAAAAGAATAAAAGTAGCAGAAGTGATCATAGAAATGAAGTGAGCAGGGATGAAAATGTTGAGAGATGAAGAATGGCATTAAGAAGATGGCCTAATGCTGAAGGAGGGAAAAGTGTATGTTCCTAGAGATGAAAAGTTGAGAGCAGAGGTAATCAGACTACACCATGATACGCCTGTAGGAGGACATGAAGGATAGTGGAAGATGGTAGAATTAGTAACAAGGAATTTCTGGTGGCCCGAAGTCACTAGAGAAGTAAAGCGGTATGTGGAGGGATGTGATGTGTGCTAGAGAAATAAGAATTATATGCAAGCACCTGCTGGCAAGTTAATGCCAAATTCAATACCAGAAAAACTGTGGAGCCATATATCTGCCAATTTCATTACAAAATTACTATTGGCACAAGAATACAACTTGATTCTGGTAGTAGTAGATAGGTTGACAAAAATGGCTCATTTTATACCTACTATGGAGAAAACAACAGTAGAGGGACTAGCTAGATTATTTAGAGATAATGTCTGGAAGTTACACAGCCTGCTAGAAAGTATTATCTCCAATAGAGGGCTGCAATTTGCAGTGGGAGTAATGAGAGAGTTGAATGCAATACTAGGGATCAAAAGTAAACTATCAACGGTATTCCACCCACAAACAGATGGACAAACTGAAAGAATAAACCAAGAACTAGAACAGTATTTAAGAATGTTCATAGATCATTGTCAGGAACAGTGGTCAGAATAGTTGGGAACAGCCAAATTTGCTTATAATAATAAGATATAGACGAGTACAAAAGTGTCACCCTTTAAAGCAAATAGTGGACGAGATCCCCACATGGAATTCAAACTCAGGAGGAAAGGGAAGTTTGAGAAGGTAAACAAGTTTGCAGAAAGAATGCAGGCAATACAGAAAGAAGCTAAGGCAGCATTAGAGAAGGCACAAGGAGATATAAAGAGACAAGCAGATAGGTACAGAGGGAAGGCAGAAGAATATTGAGTGGGAGACTTGGTACTACTCAGTACTAAGGACCTCAAGTACCAGATGGTGGGGAGAAGAACTGAAAAACTTATGGAGAGATTTGTCGGACCTTATAGAGTCAAGTCAGTAGTCTCGACAAATGCAGTAGAATGAGAACTACATAGCACAGTAAAAATACACCCAGTAGTTAACATAAGTAGAGTAAGAAGGTATATGGGACAAGTAGAAGGACAGAAGAAGGAAATGCCACAACTGGTGGTAATTGAAGGAAAAGAAGAGTGGGAGGTGGAGAAGATTATGAACAAGAGAAAAGTATGAGGAAGGTACAAGTACCTGGTATGATGGAAGGGATGTATGGTAGAAGAAGACACTTGGGAGAGTAGAGAAAACCTGAAAAACATGATGGAGCTAGTCAAGAAATTTGAGAAGGAATATTGTAGGGAAGAGGAAGAGGAAGTAAGATGACAGGAAGAAAGAGAAGATGAGAAGATGTTTAGTAGAGAACTACCAGGGAGATACATGGTTAAGTTGCTCTATGGATGGGGCAATAAAAAGTATGAGTGGGAGTACTGGAAGTGAATGGAAGAAAATTGGAGACAATGGAAGAAATTTCCATTCTCTAGATATAATAGGAATCCATTCTTGAAGAAAATGGAAGACAAAAAGGAGGAGCACAAGAAAGCAAAGATTAAAGAGTAAAATAAAGAAGAGGACAAGGAAGACTGACAAAGAATAGAAAAAGATAGGAAATATCTGGAGGAGCTGGAGGATGAAAATCAAGATATGGGTGATCTAAAGGACCTATACAATGAATTATAAAGAAGTTCTCGGGACAAGGACTCTTGAGAGGGGGGTGGTGTTATAAACCGCTCAAATTCTCTAAGTCATTATTTAATTTTTCTTTTCATTTTCATTTCTATTTCTATTTAATTATATAATAACATCAAATCAGTAAACATGGACAAATAGTTAAACATGTATAAGTAGTGTACAAAAACTAGCAAGGACTCTAACAAGTTCTCTTTGTCAACTCTGACTTAGAGTGCGAGTGAGATTAAGGTTGCCCAACTGAGACTTCAATCATTACAGACAGGGTTTCTTAAGTAAAGAGCAGTTATGTAACATGTGGTGTGAAAGTTGTAAGAAGGTATAGAACTAAAGAGAAATGGAGGCAGAAACAAAAAAGGTAAAGAGAGAGTAAAGTGTAAGAACTTAAGTCTCAGTTAAGTAACCTTAAGCTTAGTTCCACTCTTTATTGGAGTTTGACAAAGAGAACTTGTTAGAGTCCTCGTTAGATTATGTATACTACTTATACATGTCTGATTGTTTGTCTGTGTTTACTGATCTGACTATATTACATAATTAAATGAAAAGGAAAGAAAAAGAAAATAAATATTGACTTAGAGGGAATTGGGCGGTTCATGACATAAAGTATAGTATGGAAAAAAGAATGCAGTAGTAGAAGAAGTAGAAAGAAAGAATAAAAAGAGAGAGATTTTCTATCCACCATATAGGACAGAAAAAAAGACACCTTAGTAGAACTAGAGAAGAAAGTTGGAAAGGTTGGTGTCTAAGACCCAAAAGAAAAGTGCTAGAATCACCAATCTAGAAAAGAGAGTAAAAGTAAAACAGGTAATAGAAACTATTAATCAAAAGATAGAGCAGAAAAGTCAGGAGAATATTGAAGCTGTTAAGAGAAGTATAGATAAATATAGGAATAAAGAAGATGAATATGCATGAGAAGAGGATAGTAAAAGCATTGCTCAATAGTGGGCAATGAAAGTATTCATGAGCAAAAGTTTGGCTCAAAAAAAAGGATATAGGTTGATAAAGTTAGATTGACCTTTATTAGTAAAGAATGTCAATGGTACTGGTAATAGTAGAGGTACAATTACATATAAAATGAAAGTGAGCATATTCTTTAAAGAACATATAAAGAGAGTCCAAATAGATTTTTGTAGATTAGGGAAGACAGATATTATCTTGGGTATACCATAGTTAACTGCCTACAACTTAGAGATAGATTAGGAGAAGGAAGAAGTCAGAATAATAAGGTATCCACTTGTAATGACAAGCTAGTTGTGACGACCATTTTATCACACTCAATGTTAGAGAGAAACAAAGAGAACTCAATGGAGTCTCTCTGTGAATTGCTCTACCTACTTATACACAATTTCTATTTGTCTATGTGTATGCTTAAGTAACTTCCCATGATCCTTCCAGAACATTCTATTATATGATCTATCATATGACCAGGTTATATGATCTCATCTTATCTCATCTTATCTCTCATTCTATTTTTAGCATGCCTCATCTAATCCATCAGAGAATAAGTCCCATTCTTCCCACCCCTCTAGTTGTACAATTTTAGGTTCGGGTGGGTTTATAACATTATCCCCTCTTTTAAGGTTCTTTCTCCAGAAGAACTTTGCTCCTTTCCATTTTCTCCAGTTCCTTTCCAACTTCTTTAAATACTCCCAATCAAACTTTCCATCATCCTATCCACATAGTAGTTTTGCCATGAATCTTCCCAGCTTTTTCTTCCATTTTTCTTCTCTCTCTTCCATATTCCTTTTTGTATTCTTCTACCACTTCTTTTGCATTCTTCAGGTTTGCTTCCCTTTCCCACAAATCTTCCTCAGCTGTATATTCCTTTCATCTCACCAGATATTCCCATTTCCCATATCTTTTCCTCTTGTTTATTATTTTTTCTACTTTGTACTCTTCTTCTCCCTCTATTATAACCAGAGGGGCTGGTTTCTTCTTCTGCCCTGGAATTTGTTCTTTATATCTCCTGATCCTGCTCACATTTACCACCGGGTGGATTCTGACTGTTCCTGGTAAATCTAGTTCCACTGTGTTTGCCAATATAACCTTTTTTACCCTATATGGCCCCATAAATCTTTCTGCCAGTTCCTCCCCTTCATTTGCCACTTGAGATCCTTTATGCTCAGTAGTACAAGATCTCCTTCCCTATATTCTTTTGCCTCCCCTTTTCTCCTGTCCACTTGTTTCTTCATTTCTTCCTGTGCTCTTTTTAATATCGCTTATGCCTCTTCTTGCATCTTTTTCATCTTTTCTGCAAATTCTTTTGCTCCTTCTGACTTTCCTTTCCTCCTTATTTTGAAGCCCATCCTTGGATCTCTACCGCTGTTTTCTCTGAAGCGGTACTTTTGTTGAGGTGTTCACCTTATTGTTATAGGTAAACTCTGCCGTTCCCAGCCATTCTGACCACTGTTCTTGTTAATGATCAGTGAACATTCTCAGGTACTGTTCCAGTTCCTGGTTAACTCTTTTGGTTTGTCCATCCATTTGCAGGTAGAAGGCTGTTGATAGCTTCATTTCTATTCTCAACATCTGATTTAACTCCTTCATTAGATTCATTGCAAACTGCACTCCTCTGTCTGAAATGATGCTTTTAGGCAATCCATGTAATTTCCATACATGATCCCTGAACAGCCTTGCGAGACCTTCTGCCAATGTCTTTTCCATTGTTGGTATGAAGTGTGCTATCTTTGTCAGTCAATCGCATACCACCAGTATTGTGTTATATCCTTGGGCCAGTGGCAACTTGGTAATGAAGTCTGCTATTATGTGCATCCAAGGCTTTTCAGGGGCTTTGTTTGGCACCAGTGTTCTGTTCTTGTTGTCCTTCTCTGTTCCCTTCCTCCAATCTGGTCTTCTACTAAATCTATCCACCTTTCCCATTTTGCTTTCTAGGATGTGTTTTAGTATAAAGTTGAATCTCAATAGGAATAGTGCCCATCTCGCTTGTCATCTATTCAACTTTTGATTTATCATGAAGTATTCTAAGTTTTTGTGATCTGTCCAAACTTCGAACTTGGTTCTTGCCCCTTCCAGGAAGTGTCTCTACACTTCTAAACATCTAATTACTGCTAACATTTCCTTATTGTGAATTTTGTAGTTCCTTTCTATATTGTTCAATGATTTGGAAATGAAGACCACCAGTCTTTACCTTCTATCTTCCCCTTTTACTGATAATACTCCCCCTATAGCATAGTCCAATGTGTCTGCCTTAACTCTCATTTCCTTATCCAGATCTGGTGCTGCCAGTACTGGTTCTGTTGTGAAAATCTCTTTTAGCTTGGCGAACGCTTCCTCCTACTCCTTTTCCCACTTCTATTTCTTATTCTTCTATCACAAACTTCATTCAGCCATAACTCCACGGATACTTGCACGCTTCCCACGGTCTAAGATGCTTCTGAAAGCCCTTAAGAAGATCTTTCAAACAATGCCCAAAACATGCCAAAGCAATCCATACTCTTTGAAATATCAGTTAATCAGTGCTGGACACTGATTGGCAGATATCTCAGAAACTGCTGAGCGCAGACATTTGCTTCCATATGTACATGGAAGCTCTCTTTAATACGCTTCCAACGACCATAAATAGATCTTAGGCCAATAAGATTCTGTGGAGATACAAGGACCTCAAGGTTTGGCATAACACTAATCTATTATCCATAGATGCACATCAATTCTTGAACACAAACAAGGACAGCCCCTTTTATGGTTAAGTTATTGCTATTCTGGACACAAAAGAACTGCCATATGTAAAACAATAGGCAGTAGAACATATGATGCTCTGTCCAGGTGCACAAACTATCTATTCATGTATATAAGGCTTCCTAGTCTGAGAATTAGACCTTAGACTTAACAACATCTTTTGTTGCTTAAACTACCTTGCTTGAGAATCATCAAATCATCAATCACAAATCTAGTAAGTAACTATTTGTGATAAGTTCCTGTTATTTTGTGTATGCTACTTATACAAGTCCAATTATTTGTCCTTGTTTACTGATCTGATGATATTACATAATTATATGAAAAATAAATATTGACTTAGAGAGAAAAGATGATTCATAATATATATCAAACATTGAGGTCTTTGTATCTCTACAGGATCTTATTGCCTCAAGGTCTATTTATAGCTGTAAAAAGCATATTGAAGAGAGCTTCCATGTGCACATAGAAGCAAATATCCACATTTGGTAGTTTCTGAGATATTGGTAGATTAGTATCCAGCACTGATGACCTAATATCTCAGTTAGTACTGATTACTGTCATGAATTGTGACACGAGAACTTTTCTTTTCTCTTTCTTTTCTATTTTTACTTTTCTATTTTTAGAATGGACTTACATAATCAGGGAAGTCACATGACATGTCACATGACATGTCACATGACATGTCACAGGATAACCATGGGAAAGTAGTGCACAGACCAAGTAGAATAGATATAAGTAGTGTACTCAAATCCAGTGGGAACTCTAACGAGTTCTCTTTGTCTACTCTGACTTAGAGTTGGGATCTGCCTACCTGAGTTACTTGGGTGACCGTTCCTTACAATTACTTTGGCATGTTTTGTATATCATATGAGAGGTCTTCTTAAGGGCTTTCCAATGCATCTAAGACCATCAAAATTGTGCAAGTATTTGTGGAGTTATGGCCAAATGAAGTTTGTGACAGTAGTGACATCTGAGAACATTACTTTGTTATAATACTTGTATATAAGTAGGTGGTTGAATCTAGCAAAGAACTTCATCAAGTTCTCTTCATTCTTTTATAATGTTGAGTGTGATAAGTTCATTGTCACAACTAAGCTTGTCATTATAATAAATTATACTTTTAGAATAATACTTCAAGTTTATTAAAGGTGAAGTCTACAAAGTAGAGTATAACCATAGAGGTATTAGCAAGAATAAGAGTAGTTGCCAACATAACCTAAGGCTACTCTAGTTATGAGACCATCTTATGCCCTATGATTATAATATACCAATACTAAAATTGTGACTGTAGCTAACCACATGGGATAACTTGTGTATTTGTACTCAAATTTAATCACTATTACTTCTGCTACTATACAACATAGATATTCAGTGCCACCAAGTCATCATGGAAATGATAGTTGCAATAATGATCAAAGAGTAGAAATGAATCTGGACAAGATTCTGTGTTACTATCATGTCATTATTGCTATTGCTTTTCAGAGCCAGTAGGATTAATTAGGAAGAAACTAGGGATATTGCACTGTTATTGAATCATGCTTCACTCCACTCCGAAGTTGACACATTCTCATCCTCATTCCCGCTCACATCTCCCTCTGTATCTGCCTTCATTTCACCCTCTGTATATTCACTACTCTTCTCACCCTCCACAGCGCTCACCTTGGCAACTATCTGCTCAAGTCCCTCTTCCTCTTCTTTCCTCCTCTCTTCCTCTTTCTCTTTCAACTGCCGCCTCATCTTTTCCAATTCCTCATCTTTCTCTTTCTCTGCGAGTCTTTGTTTGATCTTTTCGAACTCTGCTTCTTTCTTTTTTAGTTCCTGCTCTTCACGGTCTCTTTCTGCATTGGCTTTCCGACGGCGCTCGCGCTGCAAAACAAAACAGATAAATGAGCGGGAAAAGATGAACAGTAGAGATAACGCACCGCGGCCTTCTCTCTTTTCTCCTTCGCCTCCTTTTCTCTTTTAAGCCTCTCCCTCATCTCTCGCTCGCTTTCAATCCACTCGACAACACCGCGCGCAGCCTGCTCAGGCTGTGTTTTGTTTTTCAACAGATCTATGCGTATTCATGAGTCCACACTTCCTCACAGGTAACAAGCATGACAAGTATGACTCACACCCTTGCAAGGCGGCAACTGAAAACTCATCTTCAGGGATCCCATCCGCAAACATCTTGGCAAATTCGTTAAGCATCTTCTTATCCAGAGGAGCCACAGATTGTCGACTGTTCGCTGCGTTTTCCGCAATTGGAGGCAAGTGATGGGCAATGTTCGACGCACTAAACTGCTCTTCTCCCTGTAACCCAGCCGTCGTCGCATCATTTTGTACTTGACCATTACTGAGCCCAGGGGAGGAAGGAGAAACTGTTGAATTAGTACCTGAGTCACAACCGCCGTTCTCAGAATTGGAAGAGAAAGGAGAGAGTGAAGATGCAAATGACCACAGAGAGGATACACTCAATGAAGATGGAGTACGAGTATAAGAGGAGTTTATTGTAGGTGTAGGAGGAGAGGCTATGAACGATCTCGGTGACGCTGAGGAAGAACTGGGTTTCTCGTTAACTTCGACCTTCATATCCATGTCTTCTAATTCCGACATATCCGATGGCACTTGGTCCTCGACACAAGGGAAAAAATTCCGGAACAAAGCCTCTGCCTGCCACTTGCTAGCATTCCTGAACTCTATCCACACGTCCATTCGTCCAGGTCTCGAAAGGGCAGGGTCGAGCTTCTCAAGGTGATTCGTAGTCGCGAATAGAAGCCTGCCTTCCGCTGCAGCAACACCATCCAGAGCATTAAGGAGACCACTCAAGGAGAGCGTATTAATATCGCTAAACTGGTCACGCCGTTTGCGGGTCGTTGAAAATCCAGTAGCGGCCTTATCACCCTCCTCCCCGTCTTTCTTTTCCTTGTCTTTATCATCATCTTGTGCTGAGGCATCCCTGCTAGTGCTACGAGTAAATGCCGCATCGAGATCTTCAAGAAGTACGACGCAACGTGCAGGCACACGGCCCATAAGCGTAGTAAGTGTTGAGTCCGATATCCATGAAGCTGACAGGGAGACAACATAGACGTCAAGTTGAAGAGCACCGGCAAGAGCGTGAATCAGAGATGATTTTCCTGAACCAGGAACACCATGGAGGAGGTAACCACGGCGGAAGGGAATCCCACGGTCAGCGTACCACTGGAAACTGGTTCATCAGAAATTCGCTTGATATATGATGGCATCATTCATGATGTGGGAAAGATGTACACACCTTTTCTGACCGCAGAAAGTCTTTGGTGTCTTCGAGGAGCATCTCCTTGACGCCAGGATTCAGGACAATACTACTCATGGGACGCTTGTGCCTCGAGTCAGTCCAGCGCCACGACCCATGAGAGTCGGCGAAGTAAATTTGAATACGGTGGACAGCCTCTGCCTCATACTCGCGTTTAGCCTGGAGGACGAGCTGCTTGAGGATAATGTTAGAGCGAGCGACAACACTGTAGTTGGTGTCGTATGATTAATTCCTTTGATTTCATATAAATAGTGTATTCATCACCTGATAGACAACTGTTCACACCCGTCTGGTTTGCGGGCGCGCCTAACTCGCAGCCAGTGACCACGGTAGAAAATGGTGTGCGAGGTGTCTAGAGTAGGTTGGAATATGACCCGGGTCTTCGGACGTCCCTCAGAATCAAATTCACTTTCGCCGTGCTGTTCACTCTCGTCTTCCCATCCATCAACACCGCTGCAGCCACCTGGCCCTGACGTCCGCGTTGTCGTCTCAAACTCTCTCGACTGTTGCCACTCTGGCCTGCGAGATAGCCATAGCATTAGCCAGTCAAATGGGTAATCCTCTTCACTGAAGTGCGCTGTCAGGAAAAAAGCTATGAGAGGGAATGAGGAGTTAGAGCGTCAGTTCCCTTGTGTAGCTGTGCAGCTCACAATTTACAAAATGAGACCTAAGTATGCAGGTCAGAAGGGGATGTTATGAAGAAGACTCAACACAGACCATGCTGAGCTGGAAACTCTACGTGCTGTTTCGACTGTGCCACCAAGCACAACGAGCTTCATGCCGTCAACGACCGACGAGCCACCGCCGCCGCCGCCGCCGACGATGGGTTGGATGAGGGATTTGAAAACATCCATAATTTGGGGAGAAGAAGAAAGTCAGCTTTGGTATTGAGCTGGCTGTACAAGTCAGTGCACAAAATCTGGGAGCCAACGTGAAACGAGTCAGGAACGAGTAATTAGAATAGCAAGAATGTATTGGCGGTCCCGAGTGACAGGATCAAGTCAGGCGACCAATAAGGTCAAGGAAAGTTCCCCGTCCGCCAGTATTCTTCTTTTGCTATCTGATATTCAATCCTTTCACTCATTTGAAACTCGATATAGTTCCTGAAGTGTCTTCTACTATCCTCATTTTGTGAATGAGAGCTAACTGCCTGCCAAGTTGTTCATTCTTGAGATTGCTCCTTATAATGTCTGTTGGGGAAAAAGTCAAGATATTTAGAGCAGCATAGTGGCAGTTAACTGAGTAACTTGCTACACAGCCATGAAAGGTGATATGCTATATAGTTGTCTTAATGATAAGGCAAACAATAGAGGTAAGCAAGTTTGTATGGATAACTATTTTTTATGAATTATTACTTGGTGCTTTAGCATGGTTCATGATAGAGTAACAAGTTACACTGCTTAAATATAAAGGAAGGTATAATGCTTAGTTGAGAAGACTTAACTCACACACTCTAAGTCAGAGATTGACAAAGAAATCTTACTCAATTATCCTATACTACTTATACATGTATTGCATGGCTATGTTTGCTACTTTACCACTATTTCCTTTCTAGCACTTTGTTATGAATTGCCATCTAAAGGACATTTAATTCTACTTTTAGAATATATTACATAAGGGATGAGATCATAGTTATATGACAACCATGAGAAAATAGTATATAGATATCATGGATGGTGTTTGGAATGGTAGTGTTAGAGCAGAATAAAAGGAAAACTATGATTTATAAGTAAAGTAAATTACTTTGAGGTTTGAAATGAATAGTCTGGAGCTTGTCTATTAAAAGAGAGAAAGGAATAACCACCAGTCTAGAATGATAACCTGTGAGTCCAGAGCAATAGTTGTTATGACCTTAAGAAGTAACTCAGGTTGCAATACTCAAGTAAAGGCTTAAGGATGAGTTTAGAGTAGGGAATAATACAATTGGTAAAGCATAGGAAATACAAATGAGTATCTATTACTGTATATACCTATGTACCATGAGATGTGGATAAGGGAGGAGTATGGCAGGCATGAGGCCTGCTAAGTAAAGAATATGCTCCTATAATGAGGTGCTAACTAAGCTACTATACAATTAGAAAAGTGTCAATGGATAGAAGCAGTCCATGTGTTAGAGTCATAGAAAATGTTTAGAAGCAATAAGGCTAATCATAACATCTGAGTACAAAACAACTTCAAAACAAATGAGGGAATCTCTAAAATTGTGGGCATAACAATAATGCTAGTTCTCAAGTACCATTTATGGGGGGAAATTATATCAGAAGATAATAGAAAGGGGGGTGAAAATACAATTTAAAAGTATACTTGTAAGAGATAAAAGTTGTCTTGAGAGAAGAGAAAATATGAGATTAATAAGAAACAGTCTTGATAGAAATAAAAGATAAAGAAGTAGAGTTGTTTTTATGTTTTATTATAGAGTATGCTAGTTTCAAGTTGAGATTATTTTTCTAAAGTACACATTTCTTTTATACTGTAATAGTCTTTACTAATTCCTAGTCTAGTTGTACTGGTTTTCTATTGATCCAATAGTATAGTCTCAGATCTGGCTGTGGTTTACAAGGTACTTTACTATAGTTAACTATATGACTAATAAGTCTTACCCCAAAACATACTGAAAGATCTAATTTTTAAGATACAATGTAATAATAAGCTTAGTCTAGATAACAGACTTATTATACTCAACATTATAAGAGAACAAAGAGAACTCAATAAAGTTCTTCTATAAATTACTCTACCTACTTATACATAAATGCTATTTGTCTATATATACACTTAATTTTCCACAATCCTTCTAGAACTTTCTATTATATAACCAGATCATGTGACCCTTATCTTATCTAATCTTATCTCCTATTATATTTTTAGCATACTTTATCCAAACTATTAAAGAAGAGTTCCTACTCTTTTTATCTCTTTAGTCATACAATTTTAGAATTAGGCTAGTTCATGGTATATAAGGCTATTCAAGTCTCTCAAGTGGTTCTAGTCACACTTACTATCATACTGGACAATCAATTTTGGTATATAAGTGATATTTCAAACATAATAATCATAATATACTTTAAAGATAATCAGCTCTCCAAACATAACTACTAGAAGTTTAGTTGTGTACTTGTCAATACTACTCAAGTAGTGGAGTAGTGGCCACAATCACTACTATCAATACCTCATAATACTTTCTAGATGGTTTTGAACTTCTCTTTAGAAGTGCTCTTAAAAGTAAACTAGATCTTAGAAGAATTTTCTCTGATAATAATATTATCTAATAACTATCTCTTTATTTATAATAGGAACACTATCAAATGCCATGCATTAGTCCTGATTAGTATTCCAAGTATAAACAAATAAAACAAGAATACCAAGAGCTATCAGGAAAGTATAGTATTATAAATCACTACTTTCTCTAAGTTATTATTTATTTTTCTTTTTATTTTCATTTGATTTAATTTCAGGCTTGTAAACAAGTACAACTAAACAAATGTATATAAATAGTTTATGACACCACCCCCCTCTCAAGGATTCTTGTTCTAAGGATTTTCTTTTATAGTTCATTGTATGGATCCCTTAGATCACCCATTTCTTAATTTTCATCCTTCAATTTCTCCAAATATTTCCTATCTTTCTCTATTCTTTGTTGGTCTTCCTTGTCCTTTTCTTCATTTCACTTTTCTACTATTTCTCCCTTGTATCCATGTATCATAAACTTTATTTGGCCAATAACTCCACGAATACTTGCACTATTCCCACGGTCTAAGATACATCTGAAAGCCCTCATAAAGACCTTTTTAACAATGCCCAAAACATATCAAAGTGATTGGTACTCACTGAGATATCAGTCAATCAGTGCTGAACACTGATCAGCAGATATCTTGGGAACCGCCAAACATGGACATTTGCTTCCATGTGCACATGGAAGCTCTCTTCAATACTCTTCTGACGACCATAGATAGACCTTAGGGTAATAAGATCCTGTGGAGATACAAGGACCTCAAGGTTTGGCATGACACTGATCTATTACCCATAGATGCACATCAATTCTTGAACACAAACAAGGACAGCCCCTTATATGGTTAAGTTATCACTATTCTGGACACAAAAGTACTGCCATATGTAGAACAATAGGCAGTAGAACATGTGATGCTCTGTCTAGGTGCACAGACCATCATTTCCTATATATAAGGCTTTATAGTCTAAGGATTAGACCTCAGACTTAACAACATCTTTTGTTGCTTATCTACTTCACATTTTTGAGCCTTTTAAAGAACACCTTCAACAATCACAAATTAGTAAGTGACCATTTGTGATACCATGTTTCTCTTTTTCCATCCTTTTTAAGAACAGATTCCTGTTATATCTAAAGAACAGATTCTTCTTCCACCATCTCCAATTTTCCTCCATCCACTTCTAATACTCCTGATCATACTTTCCGTTCTCCCATCCATATAACAACTTTGCCATATATCTTTCTAGCAATTCTCTACTAAATGTTTTTTTGTCTTCTTCTACCTCCTGTCATCTTACTTCTTCTTCTTCCTCTCTGCAATACTTCCTTTCAAAGTCTTCTACTAATTCTATCATATTTGTCAAGTTATTCTTACTCTCCCAAGTGTCTTCTTTTGCTGTATATTCCTTCCATTGTACTAAGTATTTGTCCCTTCCTTGTATCTTTCTCTTGTTCATGATCTTCTCGACCTCCCATTCTTCTTCCCCTTCAATTACCACTGGTTGTGGCATTTCCTTCCTTTCCCCCTCTACTTACAACTTATACCTTTGTACTCAACTGACATTAACTACCAGATATATCTAGGCAATTCTAACTCTATTGCGTTACTAGAAATAATCACCTTTACTTTGTAAGATCCTACAAAGCATTCCATGAACTTCTCCATATGTCTTCTGGCCATTTGGTACTCTAAGTCTTTCATACTGAGCAGTACTAAGTCACCTACTTCTACTTCTTCTTTTTCTCTATTTGCATACTGCTTCATATCTTCTTGTACCTTCTGCAATACTGCTTTAGTTTCTTCCTGCACATTTCTCATTCTTTCCACAAACCTTTCCACCCCTTCATACTTTCCTTTCTTCCTCAACTCAAACCCCATCCTAGGATTGTGTCCTTGGTTCACTTGAAAAGATGATACCTTAGTTCCTATATATACCTTGTTATTGTATGCAAACTCTGCTGTTCCTAACCACTTGGACCACTTTTCTTGTCGATGATCAATGAACATGCAGAGATACTGTTCCAATTCCTGATTCATCCTTTCTGTTTGGCCATCCATCTGTGGATGAAATACCATAGACAACTTTGTCTCAATCCCTAACATACAGTTCAACTCCCTCATGATTCCTGCCATGAACTGTGGTCCCCTCTCAGAGATAATGCTATCTGGTAATCCATACAGTTTCCAAATATTATTCCTAAATAGTTGTGCTAGACCTTCTGTACTAGTTCTTTCTATAGTAGATATAAAGTGTGCTATCTTTGTGAATCTATCGACTACTACTAAAATTGAGTCATATCCTTGTGCTAAAGGTAACTTTATGATAAAGTCTACACTAATGTGAGTCCATGCCTTTTTTGGAATTGAATTCAGCATAAGCTTTCCTGCTAGTGGTTGTGTTTGATTCTTGTTGCATTGGCAAGCATTGCATTCTTCCACATACCACTTTACTTCCCTAGTAACTCCAGACCACCAAAAGTTCCTTGTCACCAACTCTACTGTCTTCCACTGTCCCCCATGTCCTTCTATAGGTGTGTCATGATGTAGTCTGATTACTTCTGCCCTCAACTTCTCATCTTTAGGAATGTACACCTTCCTTTTTTTCAACATTAGGCTGTCCTCTTGTTGCCACTCTTCATCTCTTAGCATCTTCACTCCTGTTTACTTCATTATCGTTCTCTATACCAACTGTCATAAACCGTCCAACTCCTCTAAGTCATTATTTATTTTTCTTTTAATTTAATTATGTAATAACGTCGGATTAGTAAACATGTACAAATAGTTGGACTTGTATAAGTAGTGCACACAATCCAGCAAGGACTCTAATGAGTTCTCTTTATCAAACTCTAACTTAGAGTGCAAGTGAGGTTAGGGTTACTTAACCAGATCCTCAATCATTACACTAGAACTCGTTTATCACTACTAGCTCCTGACCTCCTCAGCCCCAAGCACTCTAACTCTCATAACCTCTCTCAGTGTGCAGTTATCTCAGACTAATCCCAACCTCCTCATAGCCAGGCCATAGGCTTAAGTGAACTGACCAGAAAGTTTAGACCCTGGAGGTAGACTGATGCAATGTGGAGTGAGGGAAGTGAGGAGGTAAGAAATAATAAGGGAAGAAGCAAGCTGTTTTGGATGCAGGAAGAAGGGGCACAAGAAGTGGGAGTGTCCACAGAAGAAAAAAAGAAGAAGGGAGAAAGCAGCACCACCGCAAGAAGTATGGGGAAAGATAAAGAAGCATTGTGGGGCAAAAGGACTGCCGCCTAGAGGAGCAGTCATGAGCATGGAGGGGTGGAGGATGAGGTGGGAGGTGGTGACACTTGTAGAATGTAGGGGATGTGACTACAAGGGGATGAAGACCCAGGAAAACCAAGGGCAAGGGTTTTTGGGTAAGGAGCAGATGTGTAACATGTGGTATGAAAGGTACAAGGAAGCATGGAATTGGAGAGACAGAGAGGCAGAATGCAGAAGAGCAGAAAGAGTAAAGTGTGGCACCTGTAGAGGTAAAGATGTAGTGACAGGAGGAAAAGTAGAAAAGAACGAGAAGGGAAAAGTGTTCTATCCACCCTGTAGGACAGAAAAGAAAGTGCCATAGTGGAACTAGGAAAGGAAGGTAGAACAGTCAGTGTCTAGGACTCAGAAGAAGAGGGCTGGAATCACTGATCCAGAGAAGAGGTAGAGAGAAGTTAGAAGAACCTTGAGGGGCCTGCGAGAAGTGTGAATGCAAATAGGAGTAGAGAAAATTGATATTCATGAAGAAGTATCAGTGAAAGCATTATTAGATAGTGGAGCCACAGAACTCTTCATGAGTAAGAAATGTGCAGAAAATGGAGGCTTCAAATTGATAAAGCTTGAGAAGCCGATATTGGTGAGAAATGTGGACAGTACAGGAAATAGTGGAAGTGTGATTCTGCATGAAGTAAAAGTGAATGTGTATTTCAAGGGGCATGTAGAGAGAGTGAGGATGGATGTATGTGACCTGAGAAAAACAGAAGTGATACTAGAGATGCCTTGGCTACAGGCACATAACCCAGAGATAGATTGGGAAAAGGAGGAAGTAAAAATGATGAGATGTCCACCCATATGTGGACGATATATGGGCAAAAGACAGATGGGCCCAGAAATTAAGAAAAGAAGGAAAGAAAAGAAAGAGATACAAGAGGACAAGATTGAAAGAATTAGGTGGGCAGCAGATGAGAAAGAGGATTGGAGAAAAGAGGAGGAAATAGAACTGGATCATAGAAAAGTAGAAGCGATGGTACCCCAAAAGTTCTATAAGTGGCTGAAGGTGTTTGGAAAAGTGGAGTCAGAGAGAATGCCGACAAGGAAGATATAGAATCATGCCATAGATCTCAAGGAGGAGTTCAAAGCCAGTAAAGCATGGGTGTATCCACTCTCTAGAAATGAAAGAGAAGAGGTTCAACAGTTCATCCAGGACCACTTGAGAAAAGGATACATAAGGCCTTCGAAGTTGTCATAGACTTCTCTAGTTTTCTTTATGGGAAAGAAGGATGGTAGAAAGCGTATGGTCATGGACTATCATAGACTTAATAAGCAGACAGTGAAAAACAACTATCCATTGCCATTGATTACCAACTTAGTAGACTTAATGGAAAACAAGAAATTGTTCACTAAGATGGATTTATGATGGGGCTACAACAATGTACGCATTAAGGAGGGTGATGAGTGTACACATATGGGGTCATTTGAACCAGTGGTGATGTTCTTTGGGATGACAAACTTGCTGGCAACGTTTCAAGAGATGATAAATGAGATCATGAGAGATCTTATTAATGAAGGAAAAGTGGCAGTCTTTGTGGATAATGTGCTGGTAGGCACAGATGGTGAAAAAGGGCATAACGAAATTGTGGTGGAAGTGCTGAAAAGGTTAGAAGAGAATAACTTGTATGTGAAACCAGAAAAGTATTCATGGAAGACAAACAAAGTAAACTTTCTGGGAGTAGTGATGGGTCAAGGGAAAATTGAGATGGAGGAGGATAAAGTGGCAAGAGTGTTGAACTGGCTAACACCAAGAACAGTCAGGAATGTTAGAAAATTCTTGGGACTCGCCAATTATTATAGGTGGTTTATTAAAAACTTTGTAGTACTCTTGAATATGTTGACAAGGAAGGATGAGAAATAGAGATGGAAGGAAGCCCAGCAGAAGGCATTCAAGCAATTAAAAGGGATTTTCACAACTAGACCATTGTTAGTAGCACCAGACTTAGACAAGGAATTTAGAGTCGAGGCAGATGTTTCTAATTTTGCAACAAGAGGTGTATTGTCTATTAAATGCAAAGACAACAAGTGAAGACCAGTGGCCTACATCTCAAAATCACTAAATGAAACTAAACAAAATTATGAGATTCACAATAAAGAGATGTTGGCAGTGATTTGATGTCTAGAAGCCTGGAGGCACTTTTTAGAAGGTGCAAAGGGGAAATTCAAAATTTGGTCGGACCATAAAAATCTAGAGTACTTTATGAGTAATCAAAAGTTAAATAGACAACAAGTTAGATAGGTGTAATGAAACGGCAGGCGAGCTGGGGTATTCACAGTGATGGATTTTTTTATTTCTTTTTCATTTTCTTTTATTATGTAATAGTATGAAGTACACAGGACACTATGACTCAAAAGGAGTCTGTGGGATAATTCGAATAGACCTAGTAAATACCAATTCGCATATAAGTAGCTAGGCCAATTAACGAGGACTCTAATAAGTTCTCTTTATCAACTCTGACTTAGAGTGTGATCTGAGGTTATCTCAAACTAAGGATTACTATAATGGGCACTCTATTTATCTAGATTTGATTTTGTTTTAAAGTATGTACCTGGAAGTAGAATGGAAAAAGTGGACAGATTGAGTAAGAGATCAGATTAGAAAGTAGGAGTGGAAAAGGATAATGAAGAGCAGACATTGGTAAGGAAGGAATAGTTAAAGCCAGAGCAGCAGAAGTATCAGAAGTAGTGATAGATGGAGTAGATATTCTGGACAAAATCAGAAGGAGTAAAACAAAAGACAACAAGGTCGTCAAAGTAGTAGAGAAAATGAAGAGAGCAGGGGTTAAAGTCCTAAGAGATGAAGAGTGGCAAGAACATGAGGGGTTAATGCTAAAGGAAAGAAAGGTATATGTACCTAAAGATGAGAAATTAAGAGCAGAAGTAATCAGACTGCACCATAATATGCCTGTAGGAGGACATGGAGGACAGTAGAAGATAACAGAGTTGGTAACGAGAAACTTTTGGTGGCCAGGAGTAAGCAGGGAGGTAAAGCGGTATGTAAAAGGATGTGATGTGTGTCAATGGAATAAGAATTGTACGCAGGCACCTGTATGAAAGTTAATGCCAAATTCAATACCAGAAAAACCATAGAGTCATATATCGGCAAATTTCATTACAAAGTTACCATTGGCTCAAGAGTATGATTCAATTTTGGTAGTAGTAGATAGGTTAACAAAGATGGTACATTTTATACCTACTACGGAAAAGACAACAGCAGGAGGACTAGCTAGATTGTTCAGGGATAATGTCTGGAAGCTACACAGCTTGCCAGAGAGTATTATTTCTGATAGAGGACCGCAGTTTGCAGCAGGAGTGATGAGGGAGTTAAATGCAATGCTAGGGATCAAGAGTAAATTGTCAACAGCATTCTATCCACAAACCAACAAACAAACTGAAAGGATGAATCAAGAACTGGAACAATACTTAAGAATGTTCATAGATCATCATTAGGAACAATAGCTGGAATGGTTAGGGACAGCAGAATTTGCTTACGATAATAAGGTGCAAATGAGTACAAAAGTGTCACCCTTTAAAGCAAATCACAGATGAGATCCTCGTATGGGATTTGAACTCAGGAAGAAAGGGAGGTTTGAAAAAACAAACAAGTTTGTGGAAAGGATGCAAAAGATATAAGAGGAGGCCAAGGCAGCATTAGGAAAAGTACAAGAAGACATGAAAAAGTACGCGAATAGGCATAGGGGGGAAATGAAAGAATATCAAGTGGGAGACCTAGTGCTACTCAGCACCAAGGATCTCAAGTACTAGGTGGTGGGGAAAGGAACGGAAAAACTTACTGAGAGATTTGTCAGACCTTACAAAGTTAAAGCAATAGATTCAACAAATGCAATAGAGTTAGAACTACCTAGTACAGTAAAAATACACCTGGTAGTTAACGCAAGTAGTGTACAAAGATACACAAAACAGATGGAAGGACAGAGGAAGAAGCTGCCACAACCTGTGATAATTGAAGAAGAGGAAGAGTAGGAAGTAGAGAAGATAATAAATAAAAGATGAGTATGGGGAAGAGACAAGTATCTAGTACAATAGAAGGGGTACACTGTGGAAGAAGACACTTGGGAGAGTCAGGAAAATCTTAAGAACATGAGTGAGCTAGTAGAAGAGTTTGAAAGGGAATATGAAAAGGCAAAAGAAGAAAAAGCAAGACAACAAGAAATGGAGGAGAATAAAAAGATATTTAACAGAGAACTGCCGGAAAAGTACATGGAAAAGTTGTTATATGGATGGGGGGAAAGGAAATATGAGTAGGAGTATTGAAAGAAGTTGGAGGAAAATTGGCGGTGATAGAAAAGAAATCCATTCACAAAAGTAAGCCACAATTCATTCTTATGGATAAAACAACAAGAAGAGGATGAGATGGGGAACATTGGGAACTGGAACAGTGAGTTGTAAAATCCTCAAGGACAAGGAAGCTTGAGAGGGGGTAGTGTAATGAAACAGTAGGTGAGCTAGGGGATCCACAGTGGCAGAATATTTTATTTCTTTGTCAATTCTGACTTAGAGTGTAATCTGAGGTTATCTCAACTAAGGATTACTACAGATGCTTTGAATGTGGGGAGGAGAGACACAAGAAGTGGGAGTGTCCAAAGAGGAAAGAAAGAAAGAGAGAAAAAGCAGTGCCACAACAAGGAGTGTAGGTGAAGGTAAAGGAGCACAGTGGAGTGAGGGGGTTGCCCCCAAGGGGAGCAGCAATGTGTATGGAGGGGTGGACAATACCCAAAGAGATAGTAACCTTTGTAGAGTGTAGAGAATGCAACTACAAGGGAACAAAGACCCAAGAGAACAGGTGGCAGGGTTTCTTGGAGAAGGTATAGCTATGCAATATGTGGTGTGGGAGTTACAAGAAGACGTAGGACTGGAGAGATAGAGAAGTAAAAAGCAGAAGAGTAGAGTGGGTAAAGTATAGTACATGTGGAGAAAAAGATGCAGTAATATGGAAGGTGGAGAGAAATACAAAAGAGGAGATTTTTCTGTCCACCCTGTAGAACAGGAAAGAAAATACCATAGTAGAATTGGGGTGAAAGATTGGAACAGATAGTGCCTAGGGCCCAAAAGAGAAGAGCTGGAATCACTGATCTGAGGAGAGTAGCAGAAACTGTCAATCAGAAGGCAGTGAAAAAGGGGGAAGTAAGAGAAGTAAGGCAAACATTTAAGTTCTTAAGAGAAGTGTGGATGAATATGGGTATTGAAAAGATAAATATGCATGAAGGAAGAACAGTGAGGGTGTTGCTCAACAACAGGGCAACAGGAATGTTCATGAGCAAGAACTTGGCTCAAAAGGGAGGATATAGGCTGATCAAGCTAGATCAGCCGTTACAAGTGAGAAATGTGGATGACACTGGAAATAGCGGAGGTATAATAACTTATGAGGTAGAAGTGAACATGTTCTACAAAGAACATGTAGAGAGTGTTAGAATGGATGTATGTGAGTTAGGAAAGATGGATGTAATCTTGGGCATGCCATAGTTGGTAGTTCATAATCCAGAGATAGACTGGAAGAAAGGGGAAATAAGAATGACGAGATGCCCACCATTGTGTGGAAAAACAGTATAGATAAAAGGGAAGAAAGAGACAAAAGAGGACAAAAAGAAGATTGTATGGTGGGCAGTGAATGAAAAGGAAGACTGGAGAAGAGAGGAAAAAATAGAAATGGATCACAGGAAGGTGGAGAAAATGGTGCCTAAATGGTTCCATCGGTGGTTGAAGGTATTTGGAAAGGTAGAGTCTAAAATAATGCTGGTTAGAAAGGTATGGGATCACACGATAGATCTCAATGACGACTTCAAAGCAAGTAAAGCAAGAGTGTATCCTCTCTCTAGAAATGAAAAGGAGAAGGTACAGAAGTTTGTCAATGAGCATTTAAAGAAGAGGTACATTAGACCTTCTAAATTGCCCCAGACTTCACTAGTATTATTTATAGGAAAAAAGGATGGAGGAAAGTACATGGTTATGGACTATTGTAGGCTCAACAGGCAAATAGTAAAGAACAACTACCCACTACCATTAATTACAGATCTAGTAGATAGTATGTATCACAAAAGGTCACTTACTGAGTTTGTGATTGAAGAGTTTTGGATTCTCAAGCAAGGTAGAATAAGCAACAAAAGATGTTGTTAAGTCTGAGGTCTAATCCTCAGACTATGAAGCC
>Ga0153955_100380_pt1 | contig 23873 bp, 24 predicted proteins | sample TSFL039MetaG_FD_104744 | JGI IMG/M metagenome (GOLD analysis project Ga0153955, IMG submission 104744) | Attine ant fungus gardens microbial communities from Florida, USA - TSFL039 MetaG | ecosystem: Host-associated > Fungi > Mycelium > Unclassified | place: USA: Florida, Wekiwa Springs...
ATTGGCAGAAAGAGCAATGGATCCTCTTGAGATGATAAGCAACCCGTGAGCCTCATGACCCTGCTAGATCACGTCTTTCCTTAGGGTTAAACCAGGAGCCTCAAACTTGACACAACCTACTATATCACTCGAGTGCTTATACCACCCCTTGAACGGATATTCAATCTTGTTGGGGCTGACGTACGACAATGGTTTTCTCAAATGCCAAAGGTTAAAAATGTGTCTCGAGGTACTATCTCGCCGAAGAAGCGAAGAAAAATGCATAAAGAACAAAATGACACAACTTCCCCAGAAAAGCAGTGGGATATTGAAGAACACCTTGAGAATAATCAGTGCTTTGTGTGTGAAGAGCCATCATTCGCTGGTATGTAAAATTCAAGTAGAATTTTGACCCCCCTGTTGAGGGTATCCAGATCTCTGCGAGGAGTGCACACAGTCTCTTCAGTCAAGTCTGGCCATATTCGGTACGAAGAGCGGTGTGTTCGAGCATCGTGCCCTGACTGCACATAAGGTTTGCGTTACATGTGCAGGTACATCGCCTGGAGAGCCAGTCGAATGTATATCATTAGACTGCCCGTGGCTTTTCGCGAGGAAGAAAATGGAGGACAAACTCAAGGAAGTCCAAACCATGGAATTAATTGTGAACGAGCTCGAACGAAACGAGACACAACTTAAATAAGTGGAGAAAGGTGTATCAGAAAATTAAGTGTAGTGCAGTATATTGTAGAGAATTCATTTAAACAGTTTCGTATGCCCCAGGAGCGGGATTGTTGTTTACCTGAGCATGAGCAGGAGATTTTGGATCGTTCCGAGATGGAGGATGACGAGACTGATGATTGTAAGTCTCATCGTCAAGATTTTGATAGCCACTCCGAGCATTGGAGGTGAAACCACCAGGCATCGACCAGACTATTGGACTCAGTATTAAGAAGGACACAAAGGGAAGTCAAGGCACCTGTAGTACCCTCACCGACACTTAGTCCACCGAATTGGGCGCCTCGCTGCCGCATCACAAAGAGGAAGGAGAAGAAAGTTGGTATCTGATGACCAGTGGTTAGACATTGGAGGCTTGCACAGCATGCTTTCAGACAACCTTGAGCAGAGTTAGAACAACAGTCAAGAACCTGATGAAACCACTCTGGCTGTTTTGAATCATCCAGATAACATCAAAGATGGTTGAAGCGCCTAAAAGACCAGTGAACTGTATCTGGGCGTGAATGCTGCAAAACCCGGAGACAAGTATATTTATATCTGACTGTTTTCAAGGATTGAATTGCCTCATTCTGTTCTTGAGCGTAGGTCCCAAAAAGGTAAATTACAAGATTGTATTGAGGAGCGGAAGAAAGTGAGAGAAGAAATGACAGTGCCTGCGAAAATCAGCCAAGTGGAATGTAAAAAGTGGGACCGCTTACAACGCCGCCAGACACAAGCTTAGAAGGGTCTAGTCCCTGGATGAAGTCCATTGTGGATAGCACTTGAGCAGGCTGAACAACCTCGAGGCCAGCCAGGTAGTCACATGACGATAATTACATGCAGTTGTGTACATTTCATCAACACTCATCACTCTCGCAGCAGTAGCTCTACTGATTTCGACGGTCGGAACTATCCAAAAACACATGAAGTCAACATAGCTGTTTTTTTCATCTTGATTACATTCTTCTCATTCTCATTTCAAATGTCATTTGCAGCTTTCAGCTCAAGCCTAGACAATGCTCGCATATCTATATCCCTCGGCATCGTGATTGGTTTGATAGCCTCGTTTATTCAGTCTTTGGGGCTTACAATCCAGCGAAAGAGTCATATTATAAACCAAGGCCTTCCCAAGCACTCTCAACGTACGGAACACCGACGTCCGTTCGTAGCTCCTCTTGGACTCTGGCGTTGTAGGTTTCTGACAACAAGTGCTTTTTAATCATAGGTTGTGGTTGCTTGGATTCGCCATCTTCATCCTCTCGAACCTAACTGGATCTTTGGTCCAAATCGCATCGCTTCCTGTTGTCATCCTCGCTCCACTGGGTGCCGTCTCCTTACTCTGGAATGCGTTCTTTGCTCGTCTCCTTCTCGGCGATGTTTTCTCCCCATGGATGATATTTGGCACTATTCTAATTGCGGGGGGTGCCACATTGATCGCCGTCTTTGGAGTCGTACCGGAACCAACACATTCGTTGGATGACTTGCTGGAGCTCTTTCGGAGACCTATCTTTGTTATCTATTTTTCTATGCTCGGAACGAGCGTGTTCTTTTTCCTTGTTGCGGTATGCCAAATTTTCTGGGATAGTGATAACTACTGACCCTTATGTTAGACGCATATCGGCGAGTTTTCCTGGGCGCGTAAAACCGTTCTAGCAACTCGCCCTGATCATTCAGCTCTACCTACTGCACACTCCTACTGTGACGATGACGCTGGTGATATTACTTTAAGTAATACCGTAGAGACTATCTCTGATGTCTCCACTGTCGCCGAAACAACACCGTTGCTGGATAGGAAAGGGAATCGCTCTTCCGTACTATGTATAGTTCAAAACCAGTCACTTGATGCGCTGGATCGCACTCGCATTCTTCTCGCTCTCTCATATGCATCTATTTCCGGGATAATTTCTGGAATGTGTTTAATCTTTGCCAAGAGCGGTGTTGAGTTGATCTTGCTCACTCTAGGGGGCAAGAACCAATTCCGCCGTTGGGAATCATGGATCCTCGTATTTGGCCTCATTATATTTGCATTCCTACAGATGTGGTACTTGCATAAAGCGCTTATATTGGTCAATCCGACACTAGTTTGTCCCTGTATGTCTTCCTTTTCTTTTTAGCAAGCTTATGGACTGATTTCTCGTCAGCAGCCTTTTGTTTCTACAATCTCTCTTCAATCGTGAACGGTCTCGTGTATTTCAATCAGGTACAGCTGATCAAGGCGTTCCATTTAGGGTTGGTAGGCATGGGTATCATTATTCTCTTGGGTGGAGTCTGGGTTGTCAGTATTCATTCGGGAGGCAGAGGTGTAGATATAGGATCTTGGAGTGAGGATGGCAAAGTTGTAGAGAACGAGACCATCCTTCACATCGGCGAACCCGAGCAAGGTGAAACATCCTTTCTGGAGGTAGTGTATTCAAACGCGGACTCTGTATCCAGGTCTGACTCGACTCGTAAACCGCTCGGATCCATATCTGAGCCCACTCAGTCGACCTCGGCAATATCTACAGAGGCTAGACGATCGGAAAATGCTCAAGTGTCCTATCTACATCCCTGGCATCGACATACTATGTATTCAACGGCCCCTCCACTATCACCCGTCCCTACGTCACGAAGAACGGACCTTCGACGTCGATTTTCTGACGCTTACCGTTCCTCGACGGCATCTCATCAACTTCCTCGAATGTTTGTACCTCCCCTTGTCACTGTTCCTACGTTACGCGCCGGATTACAGATTGGGCTTTCACCTATAAGTCCTGGATTTTCGATTGTACCCACAGAGCGAAGGAGGCTAAGTGGCCCTGGGCCAGGTGGTGATGAAGAACAAAGTCCGCATGCACGAGATCATATGAGGTCTGTTAGTGAGAGGGCATTTGGGGCCCCCGTTCAGCCCAACTTTGACTCCAATCCTGAGGTTTCTGATGCAGAGCCTAGTGGCCGCATAGATCAAGAATGTTTGGGCAATGTTCCAAAACCCATGTATTGGAGATGGATGTGGCTGAGAAACTATCTCACTCAGTAATTCCATTCATCTTTTACTTGTCTATGTACTGTATATCGTTTTCTGTGATAGCGTTAGTAGGTCATCAGTTATCGTTTATTGATTCATCTAAACGCTCCCTGAGCCTGAATGGAATGCAAAGCTAAGTATAATTCATTTTCCGTGGGAGATATGAACAAATTTGGCGTGAAACAGATTTTTTACATAGACCTGACTCTGGATTTCTGCTGTGATGTCACAGTAGAGGAAGAGTCAATCTCGCTGAGGGCGACGAAAGAAGAAAACAGAGTGTGCCAGGAACAATATGTAGAGAGATGTGACGGCAGAGGACTTATTAATAAGCGAAGTTTAAAGCGGTATGTTTTTAGGCCATTCTTTGTAGGGTTCGAAGCTACATTCCTAGGCCAATTTTCGTTGGCGCGTTTCCGCTCTTTTACCCCTCACTTGCGCAGCCTCCTTGACGTTCATTCATCCCGTAAAGATACAATGGCAGTATACAGGCGACCCACGCTACCGGCGACAGCGGTTGCTGCAAGTCCGCTTCCAAAAGAGCAGCCACTGAGGCCAACGCTTTCGGAGCAATTGGTGACGGGGAAGGGAAAGTGGACGCGTTCCGGAGGGCAAAAGCAGGGAGGGAAAAAGGAGATGGTGAAGACAGGGAATTCTCCGGTGATCAGTATTTCGCGGCCTCCTTCTCCGGGCACCACAGTAACTTGTGATCCAGCCCTTGCGGATGAACTAGACTACATAACCATCCCTTCTCCTGCTATCACAAATCCTCTTCCTCTTTCCCACCACCGCATCGACAAGGCCTCTCGTATCCTCGGCATCAGGCATCGACAAAGCATGGAGCCCATTCCTGCCTCCGCCCGTAATTCAATTGTCTCTACTCGTTCAGCCAAGGAGGCCTCGGTGGGCTCCCATGTTTCCACCCTCCCCCTTGCCTCTCTCTACGTTGTTTCAGGCCTTCCCAAGTCTCCGCATACATGGACTCTTGCAGACCCGGACTCCGTCCTTGGTCTTCATCACAGCGAGGGTGCTGTCAATCGCTGGTGGAGGCCAGAAGTCCTTGGTAGCACCGTCAGTCCAGGCGTTGGTGGTGCGAAGAAAAAGAAACGCGGAAAAGGCGAAGAAGTCATCAAGGGTGCAGGTGCACTGAGCAAACAAGAAGTTGGCAAGATGCTTTCCAAAGCGCTCAAGGTAGGCCAATTTATCTCATTAACAAATCAGACCTTTGACCAAGTTGAATAATCACCGTTTAGCTCTCCTTCACGCGTGAAGTCGAAGTCATTGCCTCGACCCTCCAGCCGGCATCAACCATCCATACTTTCACCTTCACCCTTCCTGCCCCAAGTACCCCCTTGGCCCCAACCACTTCTGGCGACCTCCTTAGGGCATCTGTGGTCTCAACTGCTGAGAATCGCTCTTCGGCAGCGACTTTTGCATACCCATATGCTGACGATCCTTTCGCCAGGCCATCCTCCGCCTATCTGGGCCCGCCTAGTCTTCTGGCACATACTTCCCATAATACTACCGCTGCAGCAAATGTAACCAACGGCACGCAAACAGCTAGCAACATTGTGATGTATTTTGGTGTGTGCCTGACCGTCTGGTCTCATGCCGATGCGGAGCGCAGCAACGCGATCCGGCGTACCTTGGAAGCAGGTCGTTCGCGTAAAGAATCGGCTCAGTCAATGGTAGCCTCGCGTTTGAAAAATCTACGGGCCGACATCTCGGGTAATGTCAGCGACACACAGGACCCAACTATACAGGCACGTCGGCATGCCAAGAAGAGTGCCCATGGACCTTGGGGGGATGCAGAGACTGACGCTGAAACTGAAAATGATGGTGGGATTAGTGAGAGTGATTTTGAGGTGGCAAGCACGGTTGGGCATGGCCCAGGCGAGAGCACGCTCTTTCTTCCCGGAGATACCGTCTTTTGGTTGCCATATGCCCTTAGTGAGTAATGTATCCTCCTATCATTCAGGCACTCATCTCTTTAGCGTTGATTTCACGACATCCTGTATATGATCTCATGAGGGACTATTTGACGTTGTCATGGGCACGATTTTCCAAAGATGTGCAATCACATACCCTCCAAATTTCCAAAATTCTTGCCCATCCTGCTCCTCGAGCCGGAGATATTATCAAACTAGATGCCAGCCCAAAGAGTGATAGTGAAGCCAGTCTTGAAGTCATCGCACGATTCCCTGGTGGTTTAGATTTTGGCCGTGGCCTCGTTGATATCAATTTCACTATGTGGCCCCTTTTCAAATGTCTCAATATTGACAATATCCTGACGATTTGCGAAGTCAGTCCCGCCTTGATGATCTCACCCAATATCATTGACCAATTCCTAGATTGCCCTTTCGCCCACCGGTCGCATTCTCTTTTTTTCAAGATACCCCGCTATGCTCGGTGTAATTTCATCCTTCTCTTTGCAACAATTTTATCCCTCCCTGATCACCTTATGTAGATTGCCGTTAATACCACAAGGTATTTAGTCGAACTTCGTGGTTGGGATGGCATTGCACTTCCTTCGGTCCACTCTCGTGATGCCAAAATCTATATCGATGATCCCGGCCCATGGATCATTGGCTTGTCTACTGAAGCAAGGTATAGCATCCGCCCACCACCTGAAGTTTGCGTGTGTGATTTGTGCGTACCTTTCTTCTGCCCCCACTGTGTTGTTGATATTCATTCATGGAAATCAGAGACATTAACTATCTGTACGTGATTAGTCGATTGTTATTCAGGTTGAACGTTGACATGTGCTCTGCAGAAGCTGCCCTTCCCCTCCTGTTGGATTTGTGTCACAGAAACAGCAGCGTGACAAATATCGCCAGCGTCTTCTAGCAGCCTTTGAGGGTCACTATCATCCCGACCATTGTATCCCAAGGTCTGTATTACTGTTATTCACCTGGTGAGATATCTGAAATGTAATTTAGTGAATTTAAGGAGGCTTTTCCAGCGGGCCGGTTCCGACCAATCTGTAAAATTCAAGCTAAGCGTGGCGCATCCTCAGCAGCTGTGGCAGACCAAATTAAACCACCTGAGTGGTGGCATTCGACACGTATCATTCAGGCATTTGACTCAGCCTTGCAAGATAAGGTGATCGATATTCTGATGATTGCAGGATTCTTTATCTGATTATGTACAGTTCAAAAAACCTTCACTCTTGAAGAGATTGAGCAGATTTGGACAACCAAAACGCCTACCACAACTGACCTTTACTGAAAAAGTGATTCAAATTTCTATACGCAAACGTGCTACAGCATTCGTTGACGCCCGAGATGATCTTGAGACGAAAATTGGCCGACTTTCCCGGAGGCTCAATTTCCTGATTACTGAATCTGACCTCTGGAGAGATAAATTCATGACTTTTGAGCAGTATGCTGAGAAACTGAGTGCGGAGGCTAACCAACTCAGGGGGAAAATCAACAAGGAGCAACGAGAAACGAAACGACTGTCTGGACTTGTCACGCTAACTGCTGTTGAGAAAACAAAACTTCAGAATCGTGAGTATCCCTGGTGATCCAAACCTATATTTCTGCCTGATAGTTATCTAGAATTGCGTGAGACCGAGGCGGCTCATCGTGGAGCAGTACAAGAGCTGGCTAGAATGAAGGAAACTATGGAAAAGATGGAAGAAGAAAGGGTAGCCATGGTTGCCGAGGTAGAAGCGCAGATTGAACGAGCCCTAGCGTCTATGACTGTGGACTTGGAGGAATCGGATTACACGGGTTCACGACCTCAAAGCCGGCTTTCCTCTGCTTCGGGTATGCAATCACGTGTCAGTGATGCTGAAACCAGGGCCAAAATGCTTCGTTCATTTGCTACGGATTCAACTCTTGCTGAAGAATTGGAGGAAAATGAAGTGACCAGTCCCCAGATATCTGGAAAAGAGCCCAAGATGCCTGAAAAAAATGAAGAGCCATCTCCACCTCCGAAAAAGAAACGATTTTCAGCCTCTGAACTCGAAGTAGTGCAGGATGGTATGAACGCTGTAGACGAAGGTATCAGTATTCAGAGCGATAGGATCGCCCAAAAGGTGTTAGAAATTCAACAAAAGGCAAGTTTCTTCCTACTTTGCTTTAGATTATATTACTTAGTCTTCAAATTATATATAGCTTGAATCGGCCCTGGCTCAGGAGCGTCGTGTTGGAAGACACCCAAAGAACGGAGAGAGCGAAGGGGAAGATTCCGAGGCCACTAGTCTCCGCTCAAAGAAACATAGTAGGAAATCTTCCAAGATCGACACCAGGACACGGAGCGGAACTACTTCGTCCGCTTACACTGGAACAGATGAGGGCACAAGTACTTCAATTCTTCGTACCCATATCCCATCAGTCATTGCCGAAACTGAAATCAGGACTCCCACTTGCGGAACCTTTCCAGAGGAGGTTCACCATCCTCTCCCCTGTGTAGATGAAACGGAGCATACTTCTTCGCATAAGCCCTTCATTCAAAAGCCTTCAAATCCCGGGCAGCATAGTCCAACAACTATCGGTCTAACAGGCCCTTCCGCCGCAGCTGATGAGTCTGACACAGATTTCCAAAGTGCATATTCAACTAGTCCTCGTGATAGTCGTCGGTTCGGAAGTGAGAACCTCGACCAGGACCTGACATTGCACAAGTCAGCGAAGTTTCACCACCCCAATGTCACATCAACTGCAATGACGCTCCCGGATGAAGATGCCGACACCTCAGGAGATTCTGTGAATACTCTTACTCGATGATTTAATCACATTTTTACTATGGAAGGAATACCCATTCGTTTTCTCTCTTATTTGGTACTCACCGTGCCTTCGTTCTACAAGTCGTGTCTACTTTCATTGCCTTATTTAGATACAGTCACTATTTATTGAGGCTTTCTATCTACACTTTATTCACTAAATATCAGACATCCATCCTTTTTCGTGCATTATACGTCTTAACAACAGATGCTACTTGGTTAAAGAACCACGCTTGCGATGACTTATCGGGAATGAAAACAAATCTGTCTTGCTCTTTTCCCGATTTGTGTGAAAACCGTATGCCTGTGTCCTCGACAGTGACACCTTGAACTTGGCTGAATGGCAACTCCCAGTCCAACCGTAGTTTCCTCGACCAAAAGAACAGTACACGGGACTGTGTCAAAAGAACGACATTGTCACTTCCTGCTGAACCTGAAGAAGAATTGGTACATTTGCATGGTAGTTAGTAGTGGCAATGCTCACCAATATGCGCTATATATGCTTCATGCCGATATGCACCATCATTCAAATCTTTCATCCAATATTGACCAATGGCTTCCTGGGCTGAGTATGACTTCGAGCAAGAAAAGTCAGATATCATCATCATGACATGAAGTAGCTTGGCTTACATGAAGTACTCCGTCAGCTGGAATGAGCCGCGGCTATCATGAGTTTGTTAGTACTTGATCATAGAAGGGTCTAAATTAGTATTACCAAGCGAACCCTATCTCTTTCAGGGTTGTCAAAGACGGTAGTTGTATTGCGTATACCTGGAGTTCGTCAATATTGTAACAAAGAGTAAGAAACATAGAAGCTGGCCTTCGGAGACATTTGAAGCAAGATCAAACACACCCACGACCGGTTTCGTGACTACGCTGATTGGAGGGTCAACCGGATGTTCTTGAGTGTGGTTAGGACTCCCATACCCAACTAGACCTTTCCCAATTCCCTTAATAAATCCCAATGCACCCTCAGATTCTGCGCCTTCAATGGGTTTCATCTGAGTGACCATGGATAAGGTGCGCCATTACACAAGGGATTGACTGGACTTACAAGAACACCCTCCATCGCACTTGTGACACTACTGGCAAGTGCTCCTCCACCGGCCTTGACGCCATATCTTGGAGAAATCAATTGGCACCATGCATCGCCTGAATCGGACTGAACGTACATTGCATGCCGGGGCTTGTTACGCCTTTGAGTCATGCGCCTTCTGGATTGATATTCTGAATCAAAGGTTGCTGCAGACAAGCCTAAAGGCCAAAGATAAAAAAAAATAGCAGACCCTTTGTGATGCGTGAAAACTGACAAACCTTTTCCAACACTACTCGTAAACTTAGTAAAACTGTCACTCAGCCCAAATACGGTCTTCTTGACAAAGCTTGCAGCACCCTTAGAAAGACTTGAAAATGTGATCCGATGTGGATAAAGTGAAAAGATACCCACTTTAGCGAGGCCTATGCCCAATTCGCGATTTCCATGCATGACTACACCTTGGAAAGGCTCATAGAAAATGTCTGCCACACCAGAGCTGACATTGGTGAAGAGGCCAACCGGATTTCCAATGAAGTCGGCTGAACCTAGGATACGGTAAAGTTGACGCAGAATCTCCTGACGGTAGTGGTATAGAATACGGCTCTGAAGTTCAGGAAATGTTAGGCGCATGTCCTTGATTGCTAGAGCATTCATTTCCAGTGGTGCATCGTTAATGTTTCCGACTGTCATAGTCAAAGCATTCATGACAACTGCCAAAGGATTGCGCAAATTCAACCTGAAGTGAGATAAGTAACAAGTGGAGTCGAGCAATGATTACATACTTCTCTTCGCTGTTGATCCTTTCTGTACGCATAAAAGAAATAGCTAACTGTATTGGCTGGAGTTCAAGTATTTCAAAATAAACATCCTGCCCATGAGAATTGTTTCTGGGCTCAGGTATCAAGTCAACGTTGTGAAGAAGAACGCTACTTGTCCTTCAGAGTCGGGATAGTAGTGACCTAAGGAAAAAGACATACTCTCTAGTAGGATCATCCCAAGCCAGACCTTGGATCTGGGATAGGTCGTAAAGTGCAAATAGCAGATCCTCATCTGCTTCGATTGTTAATGCCTGCAAAAGGATAGAAAAATACTTGATGAAGAGTACTCCGTGTTCTAAACTATTATTGAAGACGCTTCAAATTCACTCGAGACCAATCAGGACCTGCCTTGATCTTTAAGCCAGATAACCGATGCCTGAATTGTGGGCAAATCTCCAACGCCATTGGTGTCCTTTGGTATGGATGTAGGCTGGAGGACAACTGGGTAAAGTGCATCATGGAATTGATTATCGATTTGCAAGTGACCAAGAGAGAGATTGATAGCCTGTGCCGCGCTGCTATCGGTATATTCGAACTTGAGATTGTCTAATGTGGCGTAGAGAATTTCAACCATTTTTTTGTTGACAAGGGATAACCCAATTCCACCAAGGTCAATTGAAATGGATAGAGACACTGTTACTTGTTCTGTCACTGCCTCAAACGCCTCAACACTTGAAAAAGTGTCCTGTCGTGAAAACGTGGAGCTCCTTGATTTTGGTTTATATAGGCTTTGGTCAGGATCATAGTTGGTAATGCGAAGGATCTGTTTATATCCGTCAGCTCTGACATCAAGTGACACAACCTTCATATGTCGGTGATCCTAATTGCATATCAACATGTAGAAGACTTTTCCAATGTGTTCAAAGACTTGCCATGAATTTGAAGGGAACAAGATTACCAATTTCCATGATATCGACCACTCGACTCGAGTTTTTGATGCTAAGCAGCAGTTTTTTATCCTTGGCGGCGGGAGAGTCCCATGCATATTCCATAGTTGTTCGTGCTTGAAGATTATAGACTACATCATCTCTCCTTACCCTAGGTTCCTCCTTCGAGTCCTACAAAGACAAGGTCAATAGTCTACGGATGTAAAGGAAGATTCATTACTGTTTGCGATACTGATAGAATGTAATCGCTAAAATTTTCAATCTCGAAGGGCCAACCATTGTCTGCGGGTGAAATAATGACAAAAATCGTAGAGCTTTCTATTCGGATATCAACCTGGACCAGGACGAAGTTATGATCATTCGAACCCGGACGCCTAATACGTAAACTGATAGGTCCAATGTCCTCAATATTGATTGGAGGAGACCTGAAACAATTACTTAATAGTGATGCAGAATCAACCGACAAAACGATTACCATTGGGCATTTAAACCCGGAAAAGCGAGCGTAAGCAATTTCTCTGCATTTTTCCGTAGAGCCATGAACGCTCGACGTTCTCCTGATGTTAAGAGCTGACGTTCCCGAGGTACATTGCCATGTTCCCGGAACACAATGGCTTCTTGTAGCATATTCTTTATGAAGAACCGAGGAGTCAATGTAATAATTTTGGTTAACTTGAACTTTCCACTGCCTTCACTCCATGAGAGACCTAGGTGTAGTTCATCGGCCTTTTGTCTGATAGCCGGTAGAACGAGCTCGCTTTCAGCGGAAGGGGCCTCAAATGAAACAGGCTGAGACTACGGTCAGATCATTATGTATACGAATGTGGAAGCCGCACCCTTGACCATGTTGAGTCTGCCAATTTAAAGTAGAATTCATTCCCTTGGTCCTGTGTATGGGACAACACTGCATACGCGATTAGTTGCTGGTGATCGCTATGTGAATATTGTGCTCACGGAAGGGAGAGGGACCGCTCAAAACATCTAAGATTTGGATATCAGAACAAAGGTAGAGATATTGGTCATATAAATCGCACACCTAGACAAGTATCTCCAGCTGCATCCTGAGTTCCCACTCTGACAGATTTGGGCCTGACATTGAAAGGAGCCTTCGTTTTATTCACAACGATATAGGGGCTGTAAATCTGGACTTTGAAGGCACCTCCCGAATTGGGATATCGTCTTGAGACGACCAAGAGTACATGAGTTCAGATTTCAAAACAACACATATGGAACCCACATGTAATTCAGCTTGAGCTCCAACTTTCTTCCCTGCTGATCTCGAAGGGTAAGACGATTTTCTATATCAAATTCCGAGTGATTGTCGATGTTAATGATACTGAAATCGCTAGGTTTGAAGACTTGCTCCCGTGTGAGCATATAGTCAACTGAACTTTTGAAGCATAGACTAACCGGTATCCTGGATCGTAACATTTAAGAGAACAAAGTGTCCCAATTCCACAGAATGCACCGGCATGACACCACCTTTTCGTAGATAGCTCCGCCAGTTTTGATCCGTATTCTTATCATAGATGCGGTACTCCAAATTATAAGGAAGAAGATTTTCGAGTTCTAGCGGAGCCCTGAGTTTCAAGGAGACCTTGGGCAATTTTCTGCACAGATGACTGAATCAAATCCGAACCAAAAACAGATTCTGTTGCTCACCGTACGTTACTGTCGTTTGAATCCATCTGCACCCAAGCTTGGAATCTGAAGGAGGCTTCTTGAGGGTCTGAATGAGGACATTTGATAGTAAAGCCTTTTCGTGCTAGCAGATCGTTATAATGGATTGCGGGGCTCCATTTGTAGCCGAATCCCTCTTGAAACAAGAGTACTTAATGAAAAGAAACAAAAGAGCGTGGAGCAACATACGATCAGGTTGGATACGAATGCGGTGTTGAGTGACTGCATCGATCGGTAAAGAGTAGTCCTGGCCAGGGGCGATTTTTTCGAGGGAGGAGACTGGGTGTCCGATGTCATCAACTAACATCAACTCAAGCGGATACAAAGTTAGATTTTCAACCTTGTAAGTTGAGCGGATAGTGATGATCTTTGTATTTTCGATGACCTTGACCTCGCACATCAATCGCTCCGGGTACTTCGCAGTGTGAGGACGAAGTGAGTATACAAATTCCCCTTCTCGACCAACGGGAACCCCCCTGATCTGCTCCCAACTCTTGTCGACAAACTGTATACCAAGCATGTGTTCCCCAAGAAGGGTATTATGCTGTACGACGTCAGTCCAAGATTCCGAAGGGATAACAATATTTGCACCTCTCGCGTTGTCTTCCAATCATCAAATCGCCAGTCAATGGTCTGACTATTATGAACAGGGGTAGTCTCGACCTCAACACTGTGATCACCAGAGTCCGCTTCCGACCAAACGAGTATAGAGGCGCCCGTTCGATTTGAGATTCGATATGGGGCATATGTTCCCCGGGCCTTCTGAAGGACACTTTTTCCTTCTTTGCTCCATATGTTCAACGTGGTAGCGAAAACTTCTGCGAAGGATGATGTCAGGTTGATGTCGAGTCGTTCTTGGGCAGACAAAACCAAATTCACTCCTCCTTCCGCATTCTGTCTTAAGATCTAGATCAATATGAGCAGGTGCATCCTGTGCATTACTTGCGGAAATCACACACCGAGATAGTGAATGTCCATGGATCAATCACTAGTAAATCAAGTCAGTATAATAATCAACAAAGAGCTGGATATGCATTTTACGAGGTTCCCAGTGTGAATTCATCAGGTTCCAGAACGTGATTTGGAGCGCCATGGTAACCGTAGTGTGCAACTACAGAGTCATTTAATGATGCTCGACGGACACTTTGAGTTCTTACTTCACCAGACCAATCTTTTGCAACGGCAATGAAAGGTTTGACTTTCAAATGTAGCATAGGCTGTTCGTGGATATCGCCTATCAAGACCAGTCTAAATCCATCAAAAGAGCCTTTAAACTGAATCAAGTCATTCAATGAAAGTTGGAAAGAAGTTTCAAAGACGCACCTGCTGTTTTGTCATACGAACAGAAGCTTTGCCAATAGTTTTTGGGCGTGTTGACCTAGATAATGTGGTTGCCTTCTGACTGTTCTTTGTTTCAGTAGGTTCCACACATCTAATGCTGCTTCCTCCAGGGCTGCCGAACCGCTCAAAAGCTTTGTTTAATATGCGTGTGATCAAGCTGATATCTCTGTACGATGCTCGGACAATAACAGGTCTGGCTGATAATTCGAGATTTATCATCTGCTGGGAAACTGATGAACGGCTATCCGAAGAGAGTGTGAAATCAAATCCGTCAAGAAATCTGACAGTTTCAGTCTTTTCTCCCATCTGTATTAAGGACATTCCAAGTTGATCAGCTTTCAGCGCTGTGATTCCCTGGATGATGGTTACAGAAAGTAAAGAAACCATACAAGAACTTACCTGCTGGGATATCAGCAATTGTTGAATGTTGAGCTTGATTGCTTGGGTATTTGGGTCCTGGTCATTCTCCAAAACACAAATCGCCACATCGTGCAAGTCCAAACGGAAATCTAACTCCTTTCTGCTCTGAACACTGCTTGATTTAACAGCATGATTCCTTTCGTCCACAGTCCACGCATCGGAGTATGTTTCTGTCGTAAAGAAATCTAGGAGGGCAAATAGCGGACGGATAGAGAAGATGATTTGAGGGGAGTCTATTGTGACAACAGCAAGAGAGGCCCCATCCAAACCGCCAGCCGTACTGAAAAGCACCATGAACTGGTTGCGATCGTGATGGGTTGCAGGAATTATTTCTCGAAATTGTGTGTTTTCAGGTTCAGTATTACACATAGTGAGGGATTTGAGGATGAACTGAGCCTCACTAGCTCCGTCGGACGTTGATTTATAGCAAACTTTATTGTTGGTCAAAGCGAAACGAGCGATTCCATGTTGTTGCATGTCAGTGTCCATATGCGCTCCTACACCATAAAGATGCAGTTGAATTGTATCAACAGAGAGGACCAAATCCATGGTCACCCAAATTTCATGGACATCTTCCGTTGCCCGCAGTTCAGGTTCCAGATTGATCGACGAATGTTCCATGTCAAGTGAGGATATGGATGCTGAAGTGGCTGCAAATGGATATCCTGAAAGTTCAGACTCGCTGTCAAGTGCGAATACTCGAGATACAGATCGTGAAATGTTTAGTATTGTTCGATACTGATCCAGTGTTAAGTGCAAATTAACGTCTGACACTTGAAAGGCCACCTGTTTGAAAATGAGATACGGTAGCTGCAAAGTGATGTATTAGTCAATTCACCTGCATGTCAGGATAACTAGTATCCATTTGACGGTCAATACCAATGGTTTGAACGATATCGGCTTGGATATTGATATCGTCGATCATTTTGAGGATATTCAAACTCTCGTTGTGATATGACTTCGAGACAAGCCGGATCCCCTGCAGGCTAGCTGAAACCGTATTCTTGTTCATGTCAAATTTGTTCCTTGCATCAATCTCCCCTAATCGCATGACAAGGACATTTAATGATTGGGAAGGGTTTGAAGGTATGATAATAATCGGTGATTTGACATTGATTTCGAAATGCATTTGGCCTAGATCTGAGGCAGATTGAACAGCAGCTTGAGTAGCAGCATCATAAAGACCCTTCAGTTTCGCAAGTCTGGTCAGATAAGCATAAAGGCCGTGGAGCGACTGTTCAAGGAAAATTAATTTGATAGAAGCGGCATTCAAGGCGAAGGAAGAGCTGATGTCCAAAGAAATGGATGGGTCAAAAGTTTGATAGGTGAATTCAGCAAAGTTCTGTCCCTCAATTGATAGAATTTGCTTGAATTCTTTGCAAGGTTGATATATATTTATGTCATTAGCAAGAGCCAGATTACCTAAACGACCAACAATCCTCATTGTCCGAGGGCGCAAGAGTATGGCCATATCGGCTGTTGAAAGCGACAGAGTGGCAAGTGGAAGAGACTCAAGGGACAACTCCACTGTGATCAATCGTTTAGCTAACGTTAGCCTATAAACACAAGTCCAGTGAGACCAACCTCGTATACTCTCGAGCTTAACCAGGACACGGATCTTTGATTCATCAATTGAGGGTTGCTCGACGGAGGATGCAGGATTAAGGGGATTGGCTACAGGTCGATTCGCGTCGGAGATGAATGTTGAAATGATGAAATCGTATAAAGATATGATGGGTTCTGGGGCAGCATGAACGACAAAAGTCGAGAAACGAACGTCAACGATTTGATCTATGCCCTCGTAAACGGTATTGTAATCCACTGAATCCTTCTGGATACGTGTATATATAACACTCAAAAGGTTGTCACTGGGTGCGGTCAAAGATGTCTCGGAGGTGACCACATTTACGAGTTGAGCATTTGAAGACACAAGGGCCATGTTCATCGAGCTACAATCAGAGATATTAGCTATCGACAAATTAATATAGAGCAATGTATTAACCGCAGCTGGGTGTTGACCTTCATGTCATTATCAGCTAGGTCAAATTTGAGAACAAATCCCTCGAGTTTCAGGTCACCCAAGGGCTTTTCGGATAAATCCACACTCTTAGACAGAGACATCCGAAGTATTCCCACTTTGAAATGACCATGGAGGAGGAGCTGATGATGTTTTGGTCGCTGAACGATAACAATCAGGAAACTGAAGAAGACAGTTTTTAACAAGTAAGGCTCACATTTTGGATAGATTCCTCTGCTTCAAAGAAGGTGTCTGAGTACGAGCTCCCCGTTTCATCCTGACCATCTAGATCCTGATTCTCCACGTCAAAATCATGACGATCTGGCCCAAACAAAGCGACAGGCAATTGAAAAGTTGACAAATGCCTCGGGACCGTAGGGATAGAAGAAGATCCGTTGTGCTTATCTTCGTCCAACTTAGGTATGGAAATGTCAATCAGACGCATGAGAGCCTTGTACTTTCTGTCAGAGAGATTGATGTGTAAGGAAGGAAGCGTTCCTGAAACCTTGAACCGTGAGAGGTTGACAGCAGTAGGAACAATTGACTTCTGGACATCGAGATCAATATTGATTCTTTCGAGCAGATGGAGATCGTCATGAGACCCTGCCGGCAGGGCATTGAGACAAGCGGAGAGGCTGTCACCTATAACGAACTGAGAATAGTGAATCACTAATATCACTTATGAGATCTATCAAGTTGAATCACCTGAGCATCTTCGAGGCGTAATGACACCTTGTCGTACATAAGCGACTCTAATTGATGATAGTCCTCTTCACTGTATTGCTGACTACGTTTCGACTGGATCGCACGAATCGCCTCTTTGTCGACAAGATCACTACCCACTGCAATGTGTCCAGCATCAACCACTAGATGTTTACAAGAACTAGTTGTGATACTACAAAGATGAGTAAAATGAGGCATGAGCCTTATTCAACTTACTCTTCGGGGATGATAATGACTGGCGCCTTCATGTCCATCTGTATGTCAAAAGTTTTATGGGTCTGCAGAGCATATTCAAGCCCAGCACGGGTTTCTTTTCGTAAACCTTCCAGAGTTTGGCTGGCCACATCCTTGATATGAATTAGTGATAACCCAGAAAGAAGGATATAATGCACATACTAATAAGGCCTCAACAGATTCCAACTGGCTCGGAGGTGGTTCAAAAAATTTGTAGACGGCTTGGATGTAGCCTCTGTGGTATATAACCTCCATGTGCCTCATGCGCAGAGTTAAAGCATTGTCAGCGCGGCGATCCAGAGGATTGTTCTCATATTTGACAAAAAAAAAGGGCTCATCATTTTCTTGTCGTTTGTGAGCATGCAATGAGGATTTGACTCGGACAATTTGAGAGTGCACAGTGTTTCTTGTGGTACCGTCAAACACTTTAAATGCATCCAGAGACAAGGTAGCTTCGAGACTCTCGGGTCGTTGTAAGACATCAGCATTGAATGAGTCAAAAACAATTGACAACATGTCCCTGGGATCTGAATAAGGATCCGTTCTCAGTGAAAACGAACCTGTTCGAAGTTTGGCTGAAAGGCGGGACTTGAGCGATTCTCTAGGTAGTTCCAGTGAACTTGCTATGGCCTCCTTTTCGTCAAAATCAAGGACGTCATAAAGCTGCTTGCGTTGTTCATCCGTCATCTCTCCTTGAAAGACGTCAACTTGTTCTGTAGTTGACGCAGGACTACCCCAAAGCCAGCTTGACCAGCTTTGTTTTGCTCCTCGGTCCTTCAATTTTTGTCCTTCCAATTTCTTCCTAAGCGCTTCGTCCTTGCGAAGATGAGAGCGAGCGAGCGACCTATAAAAGCGTAGATCTTCATATGATAGTTTCCTCTCCAGTACTCGAAAATTTGTGAGATCCTGGCCTTTGTGTGAGCTTGAATAATAAGGATGTTGAATCATCATACACTTTCCGTGAGAGGTGCTACAAGTTTTTTCTGGAAAAGCCCAACATATCGCTCACGATCGTCACGTCGCTCAGAAAAGTAGTCCCATGTCCATTTCAGATTTCTTTCATGTACTTCTGCTAGTATGGCGTTTCCAGCAAAACGAAGCCTCGCTCGAGCTGCGTTTTCCCGAAATTCTTGATCTGTGGGTCTATGCCTGCGATACTGAATTGAGTTAAAATTGTGAAACGAGACGAACATTTCCATAGTCGAACCTGGTGTTGCCGCAGATAAACATGATACATTTCCAGCAGCGAAAGAACGTCTCGATACTGGTCTCGATCCAATACTAGGCCAATTTCATCGAAGAGAAGTTGTACATCAAATTTAGGAGTGGATTTGTTGACTTTATGATTCACAATAACCTAGCACTAGACTTCAGCGATTAGAGTAAAGGTCAACTGAATTTAATCGTACCCGCCCTTCCCCAGACACAGGTTTGAGGATAAATTGGTGTTTTCCACCCTGAGGTCCGCCTCTGGTCTATAAGGAATGATTAGCCCATAATCACTATGTGGGAGAATCTAACCATTGCAGTGAACTTCTGGTAAACTTCATCAGGTGTTAAACCGGCTATAGTACCTTCGTCGGTGTTGAAGTACAAAGCGAGTGACTCTAGTTTCGATAGCTAAAAAAAATCGTTGCTAACAAAAGACATCACTAGAAAATGGTTGAACTTACCTTGTGGATTGATCCTGCTGTACTTTCGATGAATGCAGGTTGCCATTTCTCGTCAACTGAAAAAGTAGAAAAATTTGCTAGGGTGAAACCTGCTGCAAAGGGATGCTAATTCACGAAGGATGAGAAAAGAGTAAGGAGAGCGGCGAAGGTAGTGGACGCACGCCGGGCACGCTGTATTTGTCCTCATACCGAACATGGATATTTTTAATCGTAACCTGGACATTGTTGATGATTTTATTTAACAAAGATTGCCATAAGCCTTGTGCTCGGGGAGATTCTGATCCTGTTATAAATACAAACACAGGGAACTGAGTAGACTACCTGCCTTGCATCCCCGCTGCCTGGCCTTGCATATGAAGCAGCTCGGCGCTTTCCAAACGTTCGGCTTTGGCGGCTTGTGCCCTCTCTTCTTCCTCATCGGGATCAACTTGGTTTGCAGCTGTAGGTATTACAAGGAGGTAAATGTCTTCCACGAGAATTTCCACGGGCTGATTTCCCAAATTCATCCAACGCAGAGACAGTGTGAACTTTCCCAATCGGCCTAAACGGACTAAGTATAAGCTAGCTTATAGGATCTCGAAACATACCCTCAAGTACATCGATAGGGAGCTGGAACTTATCTAATGCCCCCTTCTTTAAGCGGAGTTCTCGCAAAGTGAGTTGACCTTCAAGCGATTAAGTACTAGGTAGTGAAGTTCAAGGGCTACCCAAACCTTGACCAATGCCATAATTGACTTGGTTGAGGTCAAGATTCTCCACATATGGTGCAAGTATTCGGTTGAACAGCTGGGTATCATGTCAGACGAGTGAGACCGGTAAATACGAGACAATAGACGCACAACGTTCAAAAGCTCTTTTCCGGGATCTAACCACCACATTAAGTCCTGTGATAGAACAGAGTCAGAGGTTGGCTGCTGGACTATCAATGTGCGTGTGGGCAGTGGTGGGTGAACTGTGCTTTTGGCAGTGGAGAGGTGAGATCACTACTTCTAAACGTCATCGCACTGATCAGATTCTCACGCATGCTTCATACTTGCTTCTTCTAGCTGAATCTCCAATTGGATGATGTATTTTACTATTCAGAGTATGATCCAACTGAAAGAGGTTGATGGATCAACTGCATTGGAAGAAAGCTGCAAAAGCACCAGGTGCAAAGGAATAATGTAGTGAACACTGCTCACTTGTAGGTCTAACAGTTAGAGAGCAACTACCACTTTGAGACTTGACATTTGAGAAAAATAAACCAGCTCAAAGTTCAAGGAATACATAGGATCTACTCAGGGCCCACCAGGAGTAGGGTATGCCTATCAACAAGAGTAAGGGATTAGGGTAGTAGTGTCATGAATCGCCTTTTCTCTCTAAGTCAATATTTATATTTATATTTATTTTATTTTTATTTACTTATGTAATATCATTGGATCAGTAAACAAGGACAGATAATTGGACTTGTATAAATACTGTATACCAAATAACAAGAACTCTAATGAGTTCTCTTTGTCAACTCTGACTTATTGATATGAACTGATATGTCTATAATGAATGAGGTCTTAGTTGAATAACCTTAACCTTACTCACACTCTAAGTCAGAGTTAACAAAGAGAACTCGTTAAAGTTCCCACTAATTAGCTCCGCTACTTATGCACGAATATATGTTTACAAGTATTTGCCTAACTATTTTATCCCATACATCTCTTTTGAGTCATAATATCCCACACACATTTAGTATTACATAATTATTAGAAAAGAAAAAGAAATAAAATAATCCACTGCTGTGGATCATCTAGCTTGTCTGCCATTTTATAACAATGTCTATTCTATATCTCCACCACCATTCTCAATGTCATCATTCTTACTTCCATTCCATTGAGCATTCCAAAGTACCCAACCAGTTACCCGAGATATGGAGGGGAATATATATATATATATCAGAATTCCTTCTACATTCTACCTCAGTCATCTACACATTGCCATGATGTCTGAGATATGTTTTATTCAACATTCCCAAGTAGTATACTCATAGTATGCATCAGTGATTATTATTTGTCAGGTGAATACAGCCATCTATGTATTGCTGCAATGTCTGAGTGATTATTGTTTGTCACGACTTAGAGTGCAATCTAGGTTAAGGTTACTTAATCTGAGCTAAGAATCATTATACTTATTTCCACATCTAGGACACTAATCATCTTGATCCCTGTCCAATCTTATTCTCATTACTCTCTTAGTGTACAGTTGTCTCAGACCAATCCTAACTTTCTTATAACCAGACCACAAGCTTAAGTGAACTGACTGGGAAGTTTAGACCCCAGAGATGGACAGCTAGAACCAAGCTCAGGTACTAGCTTAGACCAGACCTTATAATTGAGTGGTGCTCAGTAGTATATGTGTACACTTTTTACATTACATATTTCATGCTACTAGTCTATTGTGATCAGTCTACGCAGTGTCATGAATCGCCCAATTCCCTCTAAGTCAATATTTATTTCCTTTTCTTTTTCTTTTATTTAATTATGTAATATAGTTGGATTAGTAAACAAGGACAAATAATTGGACATGTATAAGTAGTGTATACAATCCAGCTGTAAGGCTTTGGGTCGTGGTTGAGTAATCCTAACTCTTAACCCTCTTTTTATCGGAGATTAACAAAGAGAACTCATTAGAGTCCTCGCTAGATTGTGTATACTACTTATACATGTCTGATTATTTGTCCTTGTTTACTAATCCAATCATATTACATAATTAAAAGAAAAGAAAAATAAAATAAAATAAATATTGACTTAGAGATAGAAGGCAATTCATAACACCACCCCCCTTTCAAGGGTCCTCGTCCCAAGGACTTCTTCATAGTTCGTTGTATGGGTCCCTTAGGTCTTCCATATCCTGATTTTCATCTCCCAGCTCCTCTAAGTATTTTCTGTCTTCTTCAAGCCTCTGTTGATCTTCCTCATCTACTTCTTCGTCCCATTCCTCTATCTTCCCTCCCTTATATTCTTCCCTTTCTTCCATCCTTTTCAAGAATGGATTCCTACTATACCTAGAGAACGGATTTCTCTTCTACTGTTTCCAATTTTCCTCTATTCGTTTCCAATATTCCCTGTCGTATTTCTTGTTGCTCCATCCATAAAGCAATTTCACCATGTATCTTCCTACTGAATACTTTCTTGTTCTCTTCAGCTTCTTGTTGCCTGACTTCTTCCTCTTCCTCCCTATGGTATTCCTTCTCGAATTCTTTGACCAGCTCCATCACATTCCTCAGATTTTCTCTGCTTTCCCATGTGTCTTCCTCTGCTGTATATCCTTTCTATCGTACCAAATATTTCTCCTTTCCTCGCACCTTTCTTTTGTTCATGATCTTCTCCACTTCCCATTCTTCCTTTCCTTCGATCACCACTGGTTGTGGCATTTCTTTTCTCTGTCCCTCTACTTGCGATTTGTACCATCGTACTCGGCTGATATTAACTACTGGATGTATCTTAACTGTGCTAGGCAGATCCAATTCTATTGCATTACTGGAAATGATTGCCTTTACTTTGTAAGGTCCTACAAAGCGCTCCATGAACTTATCCATATGTCTTCCGACCATTTGGTACTTTAAGTCCTTAGTGCTGAGCAGCACCAAGTCGCCTACTCTATACTCTTTTACTTCCCCTCTTTCTCTATCAGCATACCGCTTCATCTCTTTCTGCGCTTTCTGTAATGCTGCCTTTGCCTCCTCTTACACGTTCTTCATCCTTTCCACAAACCTCTCTACTCCTTCATGTTTCCCCTTCTTTCTCATCTCGAATCCCATCCTAGGATCCTGTCCACTATTTGCCTTAAAGAGCGAGATCTTGGTCTCTGCATGCACTTTGTTGTTATAGGCAAATTTGTAAGGAACGGTCATCCGAGTAATTCAGATAGGCGGATCCCAACTCTAAGTCAGAGTAGACAAAGAGAACTCATTAGAGTTCCCGCTGGATTTGTGTAAGAGTTTAGTCTTTGGTGAGCGACCTCAGGCTTAACTCCTCTCTAAGTCAGAGTTAACAAAGAGAACTCATTAGAGTCCTCGCTAATTCGTTGTACACTACTTATACACGTTCGACTTATTTGTCCATATTTACTGATCCGATGTTATTACATAATTAAAAGAAAAGAAAACGAAAAGAAATATAAATATTGCCTTAGGGGAATTTGGCGGTTCATGACACCACCCCCCTCTCAAGGGTCCTCGTCCCGAGGACTTCTTTTATAGTTCATCATATGGGTCCCTAAGGTCGCCCATATCGTGATTTTCCTCTTTCCTTTCTTCCAAATATCTCCTATCATCTTCAATCCTTCGTCGATTTTCTTCATCCTCTTCTTCATTCCACTCTTCGATCATCCCTCCCTTGTACTCGTATTTCTCCTCTTCCATTCTTTTCAAGAACGGGTTTCTACTATATCTAGAGAATGGGTTTTTCTTCCACCGTCTCCAATTTTCTTCCATACGCTTCCAATATTCTCTATCGTATTTCTTGTTACCTCATCCATAGAGTAACTTAGCTGTGTATTTCCCCGGCAATTCTCTGCTAAACACTTCTCTATTTTCTTCTGCTTGTTGCCGTCTCACTTCCTCTTCTTCTTCCCTACTATATCTCTTCTC
>Ga0153955_100381_pt1 | contig 23790 bp, 30 predicted proteins | sample TSFL039MetaG_FD_104744 | JGI IMG/M metagenome (GOLD analysis project Ga0153955, IMG submission 104744) | Attine ant fungus gardens microbial communities from Florida, USA - TSFL039 MetaG | ecosystem: Host-associated > Fungi > Mycelium > Unclassified | place: USA: Florida, Wekiwa Springs...
TCTGATGTCCACAGAACTAAATGTATTGTCATGTACCTAGAGTTCAATCCAACTAGATACATCAATAAAGACAATAGGAAACATATAATGAAATATTCACCTCAGTCTGATGTCCACAGAACTGAGGGTAGAAAACTATTCTCTCGTAAAAATAATGCGCTTACTAATCATGACAGAAATAAAAAATAGAAATATGTGCAAAATGACGAAGGCAAAGGATTAGAACCAAATAGAGATAAACAAAAGAATGAGGCTCAAGATGCACTTACAACAGTCCAGGCTTCATATCACGGGGCATTGATGATTCAAGATTTCAAATAAATGATTCTACGAATAGATTTTCTCTATTCCTTCTCGGTCACTGAATTGACACTACAGGCAATTTATAACATATACATTCCCACATCAGTGCTTCTTGTCTCTTGAACCTGAAGGACTAGAGTTTGCAGTTGAACCCAGACATGCACATTCTCACTCTCTTTAATGTGTTTTCATTATTCATCTTTGTCTTCGCAATATGGCCTAGGCCGCATAATCTGACGACTGGCAATACACCACTTCGTCTTGCGAATGATTTCTCTATCCAGTTATCCGGGATCAGTCAAGTACCGCACGATCTCTCTGACGCTATACAACGCACATCCCATTTCCTCAAGGCAGACAAACTACAAGCTCTTGTTCCAGATAGGGGCGCCTCTTCCTCTGGTGCAGTCAAATCCGCCGCCATCTTACAATCCCTCTTGGTCAAATTATCTCAACATTCAGGATCAGTGAAGAGTATAAGTGAAGATGCAGTTGCTGGTCTAGGAGCTTCAGACGAGAGTTATATCCTGTGGATTCCAGCAGACAGTGGAATAGCAATCTTGACAGCAAATACCGCAATAGGGTTGTTCAGAGGATTGACAACATTCGGACAGTTATGGTACAATTCAGATGGATTAACTTACACACTCATTGCCCCAATACATGTCAGCGATTCCCCAGCTTATGTGAGTTAGTTGTGAGCTTTCCTGGTTCCTACTAATGTAGATACCCAGCCTTATCGAGGATTCATGCTCGATACCTCTAGAAATTAGTGAGTACTACATTTGTCTCTCCGACTAAGGGCGTACGTATACTCAAGTTTTCCCTAGTTTCCCTGCTGAGGACATCAAGCGGACCTTGGATGCAATGAGCTGGGTCAAGATTAACCATCTTCACTGGCATGTCGTAGATGCACAATCATTCCCCCTCGTCGTTCCAGGTTTCGAAGAAATATCGCAGAAAGGGGCATATTCTTCCAGCCAAATATATACACCCCAAAACGTTCAAGATGTCGTTGCTTACGCTGCCGCGGTGCATTCGGAAGTGATATACATTTATCTTCAGCTGTTCTAATGTTTCTATTGTAGCGAGGTATCGACGTCATGGTCGAGATAGACACACCTGGACACACTGCTATTATCTCGAAATCTCATCCAGAGCATATTGCGTGTCCTGAGGTTTCCCCTTGGTCTGATTTTGCTGCTGGTAGGTGGATTCCATCAACATTATCATCAACTAATTCATATCTTCATGATATTCACGATCCCTTGGATCATAGAACCTCCTGCCGGCCAACTTCGAGTTGCCAATGCTACAACGACCCAATTCACGGCCAATTTAATGAAAGAAGTTTCATCTATGTTTCCGTCCAAGTTATTCAGTACCGGAGGTGATGAGTTGAATACAAATTGTTATATAAACGATGGTCCAACGCAGCAGGACCTCGGTAGGCCTTTCAGTTTGAAATGGTATATGAAAAGACGCTCATAATTCATGTGCAGAATCACAAGGGAAAACTCTTGAGCAAGCACTGGATACTTTCATCCAAGCTACTCATTCTGTTCTCTTGAATGCAGGGAAGACACCAGTAGTTTGGGAAGGTATGTTACTTTTACAGTTGCTTCATCCTCGTGCATTCAATTTCAGCAACAAGAAATGGCACTCGAGCATCAACTCAAACTTCACAATCAGACAATAGTCTTGTGCGTAAATATCTCTTCAACTCCCAGACTGACCTCGTAATTTGTATAGGGTTTGGGTTTCCTCACAACATGTAGCATCAGTCGCACAGAAAGGATTCAGGTTGATTCACGCTGCTTCTGACTTCTTCTATTTAGATTGCGGGGCCGGAGAATGGCTTAATAATGACATCAACGCTAACAGTTGGTGCGATCCTTTCAAGACATGGCAGAAGTCTTATTCATTTGATCCGACTAATGGATTGACGTCGGCTCAAGCTAAGCTAGTCGTCGGCGGTACGTGCTGATATTATGGAAAAATATCCTTATGTCAAGGACAAATAGGTGAACAACTACTATGGACTGAACAATCTGGCCCGTCCAATCTCGATTCCATCGTCTGGCCGCGTGCTGCAGCCTCAGCTGAAGTTTTCTGGTCAGGCCCAGGAGGCGATGTGAAGACAGCACTCCCGAGACTCCATGATATAGCGTATCGCTTTGTACAAAGGGGTGTGAAGGCTACTCCGCTGCAACCTCAGTGGTGCGCGTTAAGGCCAGGGGCTTGTGATATTGATTCATAATTATCTTATCTTCCCTTGGGAACTCGCATTTCAGATTGTCCTTAGTCTTAAAGTGCATGAGATTCTTGATTGATGCCTTGCTTGAGGTCTTGACAAACCATTCTTCTTGACTGAGGTTGATATTACTGGAAAGGACTTTTAAAAGATAAGTAGCTCAGATGACACCGTAGCGGGTGATCAGCTATATTTAATACCTAAAGATAAGTAGCTATGCTATTTGTAAGTCAGGAGTTGTTTGATGGCTATGAACGGGCTCACCTCAGATGACATTGTAACAGGCGATCAACTGAATGACTTGACGAACTACTCGGCTATTTAACCTATGCCCATGTGTGCCAAATTTGTACTAGGTATGTCTCAGTACATCTCGTCTCTGGTATGACTAACCCATGTTTCAGATAGACATGAAACCTTTGTACATCAGTCCCTATCAATTTGATGCGGGTATATTCGACCACAATGACCGTTTGTCTCAGCTCTACGGAATCCCCTACTAGCCTGTGGCTATTACTCAAGATTTTGTCGAGTCTGATTTGTCTCAGGATTTGCGAAAGACCTAGATTCCAGGAAAGCCCGCTTGGTCGAAGGCCCCGATTGGGAACAATGACGCTATGAGTAGTGATAACCGCTCTTCTGCCCTGCATCAATATGCTCTGGACCATTTGTTAATATTACGCCGGGAGTGTCCCAGTTGATCAGTCTATTGGCACGTGCTGTCGTAACTCAAGGATTAAATTGACTCTTCGGCTCCTCTTCTCGTTCTTTCTTCTCCTCAGTAATAATGCTGGACACAGAAGTGTTGCACCCGGAAGTCAATCTTGTAATCCTGTTCCGCGCAGGATCCGAGCGATGCAACAAGAATGAAGCAACCAAAGCCGAACATCAATATGTTCGTTTAATCAAGACATTGACAAATGCAGGATTGAAGGCAGTTGGCAAAAAAGGAAAGTCTACAGGGCAGATTTTGGTGTTTGTGACTTGGGCGCAAGAGCACTTTGAGCACTTGATCAGGAGGGAGAGGTACGTTGAGGCATGTTTTCTCGGAAAGCGTTTCTTTTCTTATCTGGCACGTGCCCGTCAGGCAAGCTGATTTTCTATCTGGTCTTCCCGTTACGCCTGTGTCGAGAGATAGTTTCATTGGAGAACTGTCACCTGCGGACAAAATACGTCTTGTCCATGATTTTATATCCTCCTGCTCTAGTGAGGGTGGCCTGGGAGTATCACCTGGGTGCTCTGAATGGGACCTAGTTGAGTCCATCACATCTTTGCATGACCCCAGTTTCAACGAAATATGGGTACGGTCCTGGAAACCGTGCAAAATGGGCTCCGTCGAACTTAATGGTATCAGAGAGCAGGTTTGTATTACTAGTCTTCGTTCCATTGTCGTTCGCTTGATCACTGACTACTTCTAGTTTGGCGAATCGATTGGACTCTATTTTGCTTTCCTCAATGGCTACACGCAATTCTTGTCGTTTCCTGCTGCCCTTGGACTCTTCTCTTACTTCTTCCTCGCCCCTTACTCTCCGCTGTACTCGATCCTCTTATGTATATGGTCTGTGACATTCGTCGAGTGGTGGACGGTACAAGAGAGAATTCTTTCCTTGCGGTTCGGCACACGTGGTTCCTTCTCCGTTGAGAAGCGTCGCGTAACTTATAAACCAGGAGGGACCTGGTGGGGACGTGAAATCCGCATTCTTGCAAGTCTACCAGTGATATTGCTATTCGCAGGTATCCTAATCGCGATCATGACATTTATATTCGTTACCGAAGCCTTTGTGACGGAACTCTACCAAGGCCCCGGAAAGCAATTAGTCGTACGTCGAAAAGACTCTTTCGTTGACTGAATAATCTAAAATTGAAATTTGTGAAGGCTTTTTCACCAACCATTCTTTTTGCGGCCTTGGTCCCTCAACTCCTGACATTTTATCAAGCCCTTGCAGTTCGTTTCACTTCATGGGAAAATCATTTCCATCAATCCTCCTACAATACCTCCCTAACTCTTAAAACGTTCGCACTCAGTGCTATTGTGGCCTACATGCCTCTAGGTCTGAGTGCATTCGTTTATGTGCCTTTTGGCGAAGGTGTCATGCGCTATGTACAGCATGGACTTTTCGCTTTGAAGCTCAAGTATGGTGGCAATTTGATGTCCGGCGTCTTGTTGCTGCTCAATGACACGACTAATGGGCCCAAGGCTGCCACGAGGTCTATACTGAGTGGAAATGCTAGTATCTGGGATGTAGATGTCAACACTGCGAGACAAAAGCTCAAACCTGCCAGACTTCAGGATCAGATGTTTGCTTACACCGTGACCAACCAGATCGTGAATACTTTCCAGGAGATCGGACTCCCGTTCGTCATGCGTTTCGCGATCAAATTATGGAATGGGAAACTTTCACACAAATCGGATCTAATAGAAAAAGAATCGACCAAGGCCAACGTGGATGAGAAACAAAACAAAGAAGATAGTACAGAACAACAAGAAGAAGGATACTTGGAAAAGGTTCGAGAAGAGGTGGGATTGCCGGAATATGATTTATTTGGAGATTACAGCGAGATGGTGATTCAGTTTGGGTATGTCGCGTTGTGGTCGACAATTTGGCCTTTGGCGCCTGGTGAGTTCTAGTTTCCTGGGTGTTTGTTTATTTCGAGAAAATCCGTTGATTGAATCCCCATTCCCTCCCTTAACCTAGTTATGGCATTTTTAAACAATCTTTTCGAGTCCAAGTCTGACGCTTTCAAGTTGACGGTGCACCATCGCCGGCCTATCCCCATCCGAACAGACACGATGGGTCCATGGCTTGATGCTCTTTCCTTCCTCACCTGGCTCGGTGCCTTGACAAACTCGGCTCTCGTGTACCTCTTCTCTCCTGAATTCTTTGAAAATTCTTCTTCTAGTCCATCTACCGATGCCGATTCGCTTGGAATTTCGAGCGTGGATGGAGACGATCAAGAGACGTATATCGCTATGAAGGAACTCTTGTTCAAGGCCGTTTTTGTCGCTACGGTGGCATCTCACGGATACATCATTCTGCGTGTCATTGTGCGTCATATTGTAGAGAAGATATGGTGGAAGAAAAGTTTAGAAGTACAGGAGAGAGAGAAGGAAGAGCGGGCTATGAAAGAAAAGTTCTTGGATGGCATCGGTGGTGTCGTCAGCAACACCACAAAACATCAGCGTCATTCCAAGCTCACAGAAGAACCAATCGAACATCAAACCAAGGCAGAGTCAGAGTCGGAGACACAGTACGAGATGGGATTTTGGGAGATCGATGAGGGAGTAGATGAAATTCAGAGACTGATCAAGGAAGCGTGAATAAATAAATGAAAAAGGTCGTCCACAGATTCAGATTCAGATTCAGATTCAGATTCACGTCAAGCGCGTAGACGAAGCGAAGCGTGTTTTTTTTTTTTTTTAAAAAAATCTCATTGAAATGATCATTCGGACAAAATCGCTTTGTTTGGTAGAGTAGGCCCTTCTGTCCCTGTGACTTGATGACTGATACTGATACTGATACTTTCAATCTATCAGCCAAATGACCTAGTTTCCATTCTTCTTTTCTCAATCTGGACATATCCAAAGTAGTTTAAATATTTATAAGCTTTAGAACCATACAATAAACACTTCTTTTTTATTTTATATACCTCTTACACTATTCCTATTCCTATTCACCACAATCTATTTTAAAAAAATAAATCATCGTCTGTCATAAAACAGTACCAGCCAGAAATAACCTGACATTTCACATCTTTTTAAACTAAAAGTACACAAACACACAAACACTACAAGAAAGAAGAAAAACAGTAATTGTCAAGGAGGGATGGGGTGTTGAGGAAAGAGAGAAGGGATGTTTCCATATAAAACAAGAAAATACATGGTGACAAAATATCAAATAAGAGAGAAAAAAAATATCGCAACGTATATAATAATGCACGACAAGGAAGATAGCAAGCTTAAAGGTAAAAAAAAAGAAAGAAAAAAGACGAGACAAGACAGAACGAAAAACGCTAGTGACATATAGGATAATGGTTGAATAGAAGCAAAGCAGCGAAAGAGCCAGAAGGAGAAGGATAGGGTGTTGAGGAAAGAGAGAGAGAGAGAGAGAACCAGAACACGACACGCGCCTAATCCTCAATCGAGATTTTCCGCAGCAGCAAACCCAAAACCATCAACATCAATCTTCCATCTTCTTCCCCGTCAAAAAAAAAAAGATAAGTTTGACGTGACTTGACAAGGAAAAGATACGCGAGACGGGCAGACAGACATGTCGATCCCTAAAAATGACATAATAGCCATTTCAATAAACAAGGCAACCATGGACAACCGCGTGTGAACATGAGCATGAGGTGTCCAGCAACAGCAACAGTAAAAACAGCAACGGTAAAACAGCCGAGGAGGGAAACAGAAAACTGTCAAGCTAAAAAAAAAAAAAAAAAAAAAAGAGCAGAAGAAAAAATAAAGAAAAAAAAAAAAACAAAAAAAAAAAAAAAAAAAAAAATTATGTGCAGTTGAAGAAATTACGAAAGAAAAAAAAACTGGGTGTTGAATAGATGAAGAGGATATATATGATAATATCGAAACAAATGCAGTTTTTTATGCCAAGAAAAACCCCGAGATAGAGAGAGAAATGCAACAGACAAAACACACAGATCTCAAGAAGGGTGGAAACCTGCACATAGATGAAAGGAGGGAGGGAATGATGTAGCTTAAACTACCAATATCGTGTAAGCGCACCAGAGATCGCAGAGTTTTGAAGAACTCACAAGAGCAAAGACATCAAGTCTCAGGGAGGGAGAGACGAGGGAAGGAATTATAGGATTCCGGAATCTTTGAGCGCATTCTGTAGTATCGTTTCCTTGACAGCAGCAAAGACGAGCCGTATGTTCGTCGTGTCCGTCGCTTGCGTTAGACTAGTTCCATATCAAAATAAAAACACTCCCAATCTGCCTGGGGGACTCACTGAGGGTATACACTAAGTCGGGCCCGATTGGCCTGCATAAACTTCCAGAGGATATATTTGGCTGCCTTGTTAACATCGGTACCGCCAGTATACTCTTCAAAGAACTTTGCAAGTGGAACCTAGTCATATTAGACGAATGCACACCAACTGTAAGGCGATCTGACGCACTTTGGGAAGCTTGGTCTTAAACACATCGATTTTGTTCAGGAATAGGATGATGGACGTGCGGACAAACCATCTCGAATTGATAACAGACTCAAAGAGGGCGAGGGACTCTCGCATTCGATTCTAAAGCGTTGGAAGTGAGAAGGCGTGTGGATACCAAGGCGAACGGTGATGGGACGCGCCTGTGATTTAAATTCGAGGAGATCCTGATCGTACTCGCTGAGAGCAGTGCAGAAGATGATGGAGGTGACTGATTCAAAACAATGGATCCACTTTTTCCGCTCGGAGCGCTGGCCTCCGACATCAAACATGTGTATACTGGTGACGGGAATGGGTAGAGAGAGAGAGAGACAGGAGAGAGGACACGCACGAGAGCTGGCCCATGTTGAATCGGGTTTCTGTGATGCCGACGCTCTTCTGACGGACACGCAGGACATCTGTTTCGTCTGGGACATAGCCAGGAGCGCCTATGCGGAGGACATTGTTGAAAAAGCTTGCGAAAGTGAATGAGGTGACACTGTGGACAAAGGTAGACTCACTATTCAGCGGAATCCATGAGATAGAATTCACTCATATGGTCCTCGACGACCTTTGGGACGACGGGGTCCTTGAGGAACTGGTGTATTGCCTCTGCGATTTCTGGAGAGAAATAGACCTCGGATCCGCCGTATGTCTCTGGATTGTAGTCGAGGATCTTCTCGACGAGGAGCTGGGTGGAGGGATGAGCAGTGGAGAGGGAGGGGCAAGAAGAGAGATACCCTGTTTGTTGTTTCGTGGCACTCGACGCCGATTTTGCGCATGTAGATGACGACGGAGCGGGCACACTCGGCAACGTTGCGGTAGACGATGGGGCGATACTCGAGGAGCTGGTCGGTGGTGAAGCCGCCCTGGTGGATGATCTTCATCTGCTTGACGACGGTGCTCTTGCCAGACTCGCCTGAACCAAGCAGGAGGATCTTGCATTCGCGCTTCAGACGCTTGCTGTCCTCGTCCAGCCTCCGCTCAATTTCCTCCGAATTCTGCCGCCCGCTCTCGTCGCCCTTGGACAGACAGCCACCCATAGCGTGCACGAACACCTTGTGTCACACTACGTCACATCCCACTGGCTTTAGTTGTAGTCTTAGTCTCAGTACTGTAGTCTTAGTACTAGTACTGTATTGTAGTCTCATTTACTTGGTACTACTTAGTGCACTGTACAGTTCCCCACTCCGCCCCTTCTTCAAATAGTCAGACACAACAAACGCAACATCTGCAATCCGTCATCAACCACCCTCTGACTACACAGTCCACTCACCAAGACTTTGTTCAAAGTTCAGTCGCGGGTCACAGAACGACTACACTCGGAAAAAGCATCGTCACTCCCGCGTCCACTAAACCACGCACCTGATACCTCAGCCCAAGCTCTTCCTCACCCAACTCCATGCTCCCCCCAACGCACTCCGTCACGCTGTACCCCTCATCAGTCAGCTCGCCCGTAAACTCCAGACTCACACCACCAAGCCTCGAGCCACACGCCGCATGGATCCTCAAGCACCCTGTCAGCTCCTCAATAATAGTGCCAAAGTGGCGCGTCTTCAGTCCCGTCGACGACGTCAGCGTGCTGGTGATGCAGGATGAGTCTCAAAGATCTCTGATCAGATGAGGCGGAGAGAAGACGAGCAAATGGAAGGTCATCAAGCTCGAGATGCACGCTAGATGAGTTACAGCGGGTCATTGCCCACCACCCCGTATTCTCCGAGGTGACTCCTAGGATTGACCCAGGAACCAAATCTCTCCTAGTGCTCTATAATTAAGTAGAGTTAGAGCGCTTGACGTCTCGTAGTCAAGGAACATATCATTCCCGAGCTCGAGCAATATGAAAAGCTCCGGGCTTATACGCAATAGAACCTCGATATCAGCTAGCAGTGCTTACTTTCCGTGCATTGGATCACATATCCAAGCAACAGGGTGTCCCGACGACTTGACAGCCCCGATATGTCCGGCAAGATGATCACCGATCTAGTGTGTCATCGTTAGGCATGAGAGTGGTCGTGCTACGCATCGATGCACCACACGCCTTACCTTACTAGCACCATACCGTGTGATCAGCGTCACTCTCCCAAACTCCTTGTCTGGGTTCACAACTGCCAAAAAATAAGCACACGCTGCGCCAATCGACTTGACAAAAAAAAACTGTACTATCCAACAGCTGCACAAGCTCTTCATTTTGCATTGAAGGTCCGACTTTGATCCCAATCGGGTTCCTAATACCCCGGAAATACTCTACATGTGCTCCCGTGAGTGACCTTGTGCGGTCACCGATCCATAGGAAATGTGCCGCGGTGTTATAGTAAGCCTTCCGTCCACTCGGCTTTTCGGAGGAAGTGGACAAAGGTACGGGGAACTCGCGCGTGAGTGCTTCTTCATAGTTGAGCATCAACCCCTCGTGACTACATTCAACCGGAAGCACGGACGGATGATCGTGATCGTTGAACCAGAATACGGGATTCAGCGATAGACCGCGGCAAGGCAAGATCGTGTCAACACGGGACAGCAAGAGTCATGAAGATCCGGAGTATGGCGATTCATTCGGTGGATGTGGCAAGGAAGGCAATCCAATGGAGGTGAGCATGGAGTGCATCGAGGGGCGTAAAAGCACAGGGCATCATAATACGAAGTCAGAGAGAGAGAGGGAGGACGAACGTTAGTCCCTTGTGCAGCAAAACGAGGCCAAGTTATCCACACACCTGGTGTAAAAATCAACTTCCCCGAGTGTTCCTCGTCCTCCTCCTTTTTCGTATGGAGCACTACCAGACTCGACACCAATCGTCCTACTGAAATCCAATGCATCTGATAAGCCCTCAACGATAGTCTCAAACTCGCGTCTGTAATGCGGCGCGCGCAAAAAAAGGGAATCAATCCTCAATCCCTGTTCTCTAAAAAAGAAACAAGACAGATTATGTCTGCAGCAACACGTACCGAAGTAACGGGGACCGAACATGTGTAAGCGACCAATCGCGGGGATGATGCAGCGAGGCAAAGCCAGAGGTCAGAAGACTACGAAGGTAATTGAGAGTAGCGGTCGAATAAAAGTAGGCTCTTTGGATATTTGGATATCGAGTGCGATGAGACAAGGTGGCAAATACACGCGTGTACAAATTAGCTCGACCAAGTTCACTTTTATATGGGCATAAACGAGTAAACAGTACCTGAGGAGACGTTCAGGATCGGGAGTACGGTCGTCAGGATCGAGTCTGTTTGAGTATAAAAGCTCGCGAGGTCAATTTTAAGCGTCGCGGACAAGGATTTCGTGATGACACACACCCATTGACATTATCACCTCTTTTTAGGGGTAGGGGAAAACGCTTTCAGGAGCCGATAGAGGGGAACGAGGCGCGAAGAAGAACTCACCTGAAGCTCAAGACTTGTGTATCGCCAATTTTTTCATAGTGACTGCTCCGTGGCTTGGCATACTGCCCGGCAATTCTTCCGATCCGAATCTAAGCAAAAAAAAAAAAATCAATGAATAAGAGAGAGATCCAGGAAGAAAGAGTTTGGAAACACAACTCACAACAGGGAGGCGAGCGCCCCAAATGAGGATCAACGAAAAAGAAAGAATAAGTCCAATCTTATGAGTAATCGTTTCCTAGTTGGGAAATAAAGCATCTCTCAGCCCCTCCCCTTTCCTCAAGTCAAAAAGTTATTGCGACATCCCAACGTACGTACTTTTGTACAAGCATCGAAACTTTCAGCACAATCCCCAGCATGGAGAAGAAATGCTTCGTTATGCTGGACTTGGGCAACTTGATGGCGAAGTCGCTCGATCTGGATCATACATAACAAGAGGAGGAGCACGAGAGAGGCAAAAGATATAGATGAGACGCCAGCGGAGATCCGAGTAGCTTTTTCAAGAACGATATACGGACCTCGGAGGGACTGACTATTGGAGGTAATTTTGCAATTTTAGATAACACTCTACAGAATTCTTAAATGAACACACAAGTATATCTCATCAACGGAGGGAGAAGACTCAGACCTGGAGAGATGCTGCTGGTCAGGGTATTCAACATCCTGGCAAAAAGTTGTCTACTCTGCGTCTTGTTTTTGGCACATTTTCGGTTGCGAGCTCTCACCTGGGCGATAGGGCGTGATTTCCAAGAAGACAGGGTCCATTGTTGGGCGTCCATTTTTAGCGCGGCAATTACGAGAGGAAAAAAGAAAAAAAAAGTGCCACAATGTCGCTTGTAGGCTTTCCTCGGTTTTACCAACCAGGAGCATCTGAGTGATCGATCATCATTTTTCTTCTCCTCGGCGTTTTCCGTGACATCATATGTTCTCTAGATTAAACATGAGACCTTTGGTCGGTCATCGATAAGGACTGTGTTGTGCAGAGGATCGTTTCTGTTCTTATGTTGGGGTCTCTTGTCAGTCTTTGTTTTTCATGTGAGAACCAGAAATGTATATATTCATATATTCACGTGAAGATATCACAGTCTTCAGTTCAGGCACTGTCATCGATTGTTTGTTTGTTTTGCAAGTGTTGAGCCCTGAATAGAGTCCGCACCGCGGACTTTTGAACAAGCATAACTCACACTAAGCTTCGAGGGTAATCAGAAAAGCGTGCAAGGTAAAAGGCTGTCGTGATCCACAACGAGAATCCAAGCTCACTTACGCGACGTCCCAGTTTCCATATCCAATTACCGGGTCATTTGAATCCAATAATTGCTTCCAGATTCATATTACCTCAAGCAACACCTTCTTCCCATCCCAAATCATCTCATGCTCTATATAACTCCTCATCCCGCTTTCCCTCCGGTATCCCCCCAACTCCCTTGCTGATATTTCCTGTTGCTCTTTTTATTTCTCTTTCTCTTCTCTCTCTCTCTCCCTCTCTCTCTATAAAGTGCAACACTCCCAGTGGATGAAAATGTCCATTTCACGTGTGGCTTTGGTGTTGATTCAGGCTTTTGCCAATCAACTAGCTTGTACACCTCCCAATCCAACACCCCCAAAAGGCCGATATCATACAGACGAAATCTACATTCTCCAGATCGCACCTTTTATTTTCAAAGTACGTCTCTTGAACTTACCCTTGATATTTGTTATCAACTATTTTTGTTTTTCTAGTGCCACCAGATAATTTTCTGGTTTTGTGCCACGTTCGAAGTTCTCTACTTTCTCGTCCCTTTCGTCCCTCTCCCATCCCAACTCAGCAATTTAGCGACATCGTCGTCGTCATCATCATCGTCGACCATCAACATCTTCATCTGTCCTCTCCCATCCTCTAACCCCGTCCACGTCACCCCTTCCTTCATCATCGGTGTCGTAGCTGCCGTGCTCGGGTCGTATATTCGTCTCGATTGTTTTAAAGCCCTGGGTCAAATGTTCACTTTTGATCTGACCATTCACCCGGAACATACCCTCGTCACGAACCGATTTTACGCCTATGTCCGTCATCCAGCATATACTGGGTCTTTATTGCTGGTTGGTGGATTGACCTTGTCCCATCTGACCAAGGGAAGTTGGTTGACGGAGTGTGGACTCTTGAATGCATCTGGTAGTGCGTTGGTGGTATGGGCTTTGTGGTGGGTATGGACACTTTGTGTTGGTATCAGTAGGGCCCAGGCAGAGGATAGGCAGATGAAGAAATTATTCAAGGATGAGTGGGATGCTTATGCCGCTAATGTTCCATGGTGGTTCTTCCCCGGAATTGTATGATGATTACGGTCGTCCTGAAACAGGTGGTTGTTGCTGTCCAAGAGTCGTTAGATTCCTGTTAGAAAATCATTTATGTATTGTTTTTCACATAGCTGTGTTCCTTGTAAAAACTAAACTATCACGAATAAGATCGAGCTTAACTTTTTTCGGGTGTTGAACGAGGCGCGACAAAATAAACTTATCAAGTACATCTAAGCATAAATAAATGCATTGACCGGGAGTCGAACCCGGAGCTAGGCCAGATACTCCCCGAGATGGGAAGACCCAATGTTACCGCTACACCATCAATGCTGTAACCCATTGTGATAACGATAAGATACAACAACATATCTCAATGCGTGCATGCAACGCTCCATGAGTGCCAGCTTAGGCTAAGAACTCCCTTCACATTAGCGGGTGTGTGATGACTAAGTCTAGTAGACCATTGACACTTTATCATGACCTAAGAACCATAATGATCGACGCTTAAAGGTAGATTAATGCCATGCAGCAATGCTTAGAAGAGCAAAAGACAGGACTTATCAGCTCAGCAGGGGCATTTGGTATAACTTTCCGGTGCATCTCTACGGCCCTACAGCCGAGAGCCTGCAATGTAGTGCTTCTTAAAAAAGTGTTATGAGATCAGGTCCAAAATCGCTTTGTCATCGAGGGTTGAGATTGACAACGAAATCTAAACAAAATCCAAATCGTACCATCTTTTCGAGGCATAATGCAGGCCAGATACGTTCAGTTAGACCCGGAAGCCGTCTTCTGACCTCTTGCGCAGCCAATCCCCATCAACTCCGTGAATTCACGCTGTGAAGCACCTTTGCAGCCTTCAATCACTGCAAATGATTCACAAAAACTGTCATACATTATCGGAATGTGAATATGACATAGAAACATCCGAAAGAAAAAGATTGTATCTACATGTCCAAAACTGTCGTCTAATGAATGGAGTCCGGCGATCGAACATAACTCGTCAGTGAGTTGTTTTGAACAAAGTCCATTGCTCTCAATGGCAGGAAGTGGATTAGAACGCGACAACACCAAGAATGCCAGCAGCCAAAACCCATAGATTTTGGGCAGCAACATTGGTGAGAGCAGCAGCAGTTGAAGCAGTGGATGTCGCAACGCCAGTCGCTGTTCCATTTCTAAACAATGTGGCAGATATAGAGGAAAGCCGAGTAATGGTGCTGGTGGGCAGGACAGTGTTAGTGGCAGCAGCGTTGGTCGGGGCGATGGCGATACTGTCATCTGGACTATTGTTAGGACTGCTGTCAGAACTACTGTCAGAACTGCTGCTGGGGGAGTCGTTGGCGGTGACAGAAGCTAAAGTGCTGGAAACTATAGTAGATGAACCGCTTGCGCTAGTAGCACCACCACCTAACAAGAGTGTCAAAGATCAATGTAGGTGATAAATCTGGGAACCTACAAGCTTGCTGAGCCATTTCACGAGCAGCTTGCTGGTCCTCAGTTGAACAGGACGTGGCACAGTTCTGAGCAGCTGTCAGGAATGCAGCACTGCACAGGCAGTCGGCGGATGAGCTGGGCAAGAACGCGTTCAGATGAAGCAGGAGCAAGGAAGCAAGAAATTTACGGGTCGCAGCCAGCTCCTTGGCCAGCTTGGCCGAGGCATGCACTGATGCACGGAGGAATGCCAGCAGAGGAGGTACTAGCAGGGGGAACACTGGAGCTAGAAGAGCCCCTGCTGAGGGTTGCAGCAGATGAGGACGTGGATGAAGCTGTAATAACAGCGGAACTGGTGGCAGTGCTCGAAGTAGCCGGATCACTTTGAGCAGCGACGAAAGAAAGGAAGGCAAGGAACGAAAAAGACTTGAAATTCATGACGAATTAGAGGATGTTGAAGGCGAAAGATGAGAAATTCGGGACTAGGAATGAATGAGAGTTGTACAGGCTATAAGTAGGGACTGGTGCTTACCTTATAAGTCAAGTTCATTCTCCACCTAGAATATGTTCAATTACAGGGTTGGTAAAATTTGATTAGAGCCGAGCCTAGTCAGATCAGACAGGGTTAGAATGTTTCACACAAGGCAATGGGGGTGCCTACCTGTGCCTCCAATTCCTTGGCACTGTGCCGAGGGCGCGCAAGTCATGCCTGCACAGCTGAATTTGCCGTCAGTCTCGGCGTCGACAGATATCGTTGGTAGGCAACAACGCTAGTGAGTGGGGTTTAAGACTGACATTTCTATTGATCCCGTGACTCCGCAGACTCCATCTATTTGTCTCCCCGGTGTGAAGCCCTTGCGTATGTCGAGTGTAGATATGTCAAAAGGGAGCGAAAACTAGTTGAAAATGCGCAACGAATCTCGTCTCAACCTCATCCCATCATAAGATGAAACATTGAACTATATGAGGCACAGCTTATTTTTAGTATAGCGCTTTATCTTCCAATGTATATATCCAAGATTGGGGATGCTGTCCGTCAGAACTCGGGCTAGCAGAATGTCATGCCAAGGAGGCTCCATAGTCATGGCCAACAGTACAGTGACATAAGAATATATTTTTGGCCCGAAGCTTCTCAAACTAGGTGAGATTGTTTGCTCGCTAGCATTTCATTTCGTCGCCTTCATTAATGAGGGCTAAGTCTGGTGAATATCTATCTGTCTTATTCTTAATTTAGGTATGCAACTTTCTTACTGTGTCAACAAGTCCACTACCTCTTGGTATCGTGCTTTTGTACCCCGAATAACAGCTTCATCAATCGTCCAACCTTGACCTTCATTATCCTTAGGCCCGTTTTCCAAGCCTTTCCGAAATCCAGAAGCCACGAGCCAGTCTCGAACATACTGTTTATCGAAACTAGGTTGAGGTTTACCTGGTGTATACCCATCAAGAGGCCAATAGCGAGAGGAATCCGGCGTCAAGACCTCGTCTACCAGTATCAATTCACGCCTTTCGGGCAAAGTCGGGGATGGTGGAAGGAGCCCGAATTCGAATTTCGTGTCGGCAAGAATAACACCTTTCGACTCGGCGTACTGTGCAGCAGTTCGGTAGAGTCGGATAGCGATGGATGAGATCCTGTCGTAAAGGTCTTGGCCTAGAAACTCTGCAGCTAAGAGGACAAGAATACTTTGACTCAGCGGAAGAAACGAAGTGGAGAGCGAAAAAGGAGCCGAACCTTGTTGAGGAGAGATATTTTCGTCATGAGCACCCTGTGGAGCTTTCGTCGATGGCGTGAAAATTGGCTCTGGGAGCTTTTGCGATTCAATTAGGCCTGCTGGCATAGGTATACCATGAACTGTCTGAGTCCTCTTGTATTCTGACCATGCAGAACCTAGTTATGCGGTTCAACCAGGTAGACACTCAAAGATCAGTAAACAATCAGTGCACACCTGTGATATATCCTCGAACAATAGCCTCTATCTGAATGATCTCTGCCCTCTTCACAAGCATAGAACGACCTTGCAGCTGACTAGCGTATTTTTGCACTTCAGGGGGCATCTCAGATATAGTTGATGTTATTAAATGGTTGGGAACAATATGAGCAAGCTTTTTAAACCAAAATAGGGATAGCGTAGTGAGGATTTGGCCTTTCGAAGGAATTCCCTAGACGTACAAGCACGAAATCGCGAGTGGTAAGATGACAGAACAAGATCTGGGAAAAGTAGGGTTCGGAGGCGCACGTTGTTTAGAACGACATCATAAGCAGAAATCCTGTCGGTTGCGATAAACAATAAGGTTGAGGGATCTGAAGTTGAGTAAACATCTCGGACTTTGCCTCGAGACAGAAGGGTTAAGTTGGAGAGGGAAGTCTCTAGTAGGGTATTTTCGATTGACGAGACTGCCATTGTAGATACAAAAGAGGTTGTGGAAAGATTTCTTTGATCAGAGAGATTATCTTATCTACATTCACCACTCCCTTATTTTGCTGACAGTTTTGACGTCTACCATGAGCTACCGAAGGCCATACGATCAAGTGTGATGAATAGTCTATTCCCATGTCATCTTCAACACTGATCAGTGATGATTGGTATATTTTCTTGTGTCTTTTCAAGCGATTGCTAAGCAGTCAATTTTCGGCTGCAAGTGTAGTTTTCTGTTCCTCAGTTCTGTGCTTATTAGATGACCCACTTTGAAGCATTTTCTTAGCAGCTGTTCTTCCTATGAACCCTATTCAAAGATGGTTATGTGCAAAAGTGAATTGTCTATTTCTAATAAAAACAAGTTATTCCTCAGGATAATGCGAGTCAACGAGGATTATTAAATTTATCATTTACGAGCAAGAAAAAAATCACTACCTAGTAGAGAGGTGAATTTTTTCAATATGTAACGTTGCACCATGCCCCTGCAAAGCCAGATGGCATCTTCATACCATAGTTGATGACCAAAAGCACCATTGTGCCCAGTTCCCCATCTCAATTCACTTTGTTAGATGCTCTGAAATCGAGTAAGGCATGCACTGATCAATGGATCACCACCTTCAATGATGGCCTCAACAAAGGCCACCAATTCTTACAACTTTGAATTAACAAAAAGAAGTGTATCCAACCGTCATACATTAAAGGAGGAGGATGGCTCAATCGAAGCCTCAGTATCGCTTTGGGCTAGAGCCACAAGAGCAATTCTGAATCACACTCTGATTGGGGAATCCAGGAAGAGGTTTTTTCCTCAAAGCAATTATGCATCCCCTTATGGTCACAATAGAAACCCGAGCTCACATTCTGAATGGTTGGAGTCAGTTCATCTACAAAAATGGTGATCACATGGTGATCAAACATTTTGTCCTGTTCCTAACGGACAACCCCGGAGTGTTTGCTTTGCTCAAGTAACATCACTCAATGTAGGGTGCTATCACAGAGCCATTGAGTACTGCTCCTGTTTTCTTCTTCTCTTGTGTCTGGATTAGTTGCGAGTGATCTGGGTTTTGCTTTACAGTTTTCGTTAGGTGTCTCTTTGAAAATTTGGTTGTGTATCGTTAGGTACTAGGTACTTTACTGTGGACTGCGATCGAGCACCACGTTATAAATTTATGATTCAAAAAAGAACGTTGCACATGGACGCGTGTGTGACATATCACATTTGCTACTTCGGACCATATAAGGTAAGGTTTGCACTACACTCCCAGCAGGGGATCCACTGCGAGAAAGAGCACTCAAAGCAACAATTTTTATGATCCCTGGTTTTAGATACACATACTGGAGGTGTTTTCTCCCTGTGAAAGTATTTCCTCCTCTTTTATGGACACAAGGGCTATACTACCAAACTGTATAATTTTACGGCAATCATGTGGCCGGAGTATCCAAAAACCATGCCGAGAATGCCGACTGGACTCCTATCAACGGAAAATGAGGAGGAATGAAAAATAGTAAGCGATAATAATTATTTTGTCGCGCAAACGTAAGTCCTAACAAATGAATCATCATAAAGATAACGTGGAAGGGCACATTCTCTGGATATACGAAAACGAATTCCAACGACGATAGCTCTGTTGGGCGAGGAAACTGGTCGAGATATCTGAGTGAAGTTGAACTCTTGTAAGAAGGGTATGAGACAGGGGACAGACCCATGGTTGATGAACCAGGCTCTCATGGTTAAGATATGGACTAGGAGCTTCGCTATTTTTTCGGGGGGAGGGTAAGGTAAACATCCGAACATGAAGGCGTTTAATTTGGACTAACGGGACGGAAAGATGCCGCAGCGGAAATTATCGAGACCTGACTTCGTGCCAAGAAATCACCTCGTGTGCGGATTGGTTGGTGTTTTTATTGTTTCTGTCATGTGAGATGTCGGAAATAGATCTTTGACATGATCTGGAACAAGCATGACATCACAATATCCTCGATGCTGTGCATTATGAACATTTTGAACCTTATTGTTTGGACCGTCACTTGGGTGGTGGAAAAAATCCATCGATAACACGTCCCTAGATTATCCACGTTATACGATGGATGGGTGGCCATGACTCAGTGGGAATGACCCACCACATGGCAGATTCCCGGTCAGATCCAAGAATCTTGATCCCCTCGATTTTCTCCAGACTCAAATAACTGGTATCAAGCATTGGGAACCATAAAGAGGATCCTCCTGTGATCTGCTATGAGCAGTACGATCGGAGTAATTGCACTAGTAGGCGAGGTGCCAAAATTTCAAATTGTAGTGCTGGGTATTTCCGAAACCGCTTTTGGCCAAGACCACAAGGCACAAAATGCACATCAGGGCTCGTGTGTCTTGGGCATTGTCAAAATTTTTCTTTACAAATCTCGGGGTGGGCATCTTAAATAACAGTCCCCCATGATATTGGACCTTTCAACCACTCCCCGCACCCACACCCGAATATGAACATGAACGACACGAACGACATACCGAAAATATCTGCTACTGAACGTGGTAAACAACCCTAATTTACAGAAAGGACATATCTGAGACCCCCTTAGATTTATCGATCGTCTTGAGTGTTTTCGCCATGATGTCTATGTTGGTCCGCTTGTTCTTCCGATTGAGGGTCATGATTTCGAGGGAACAGTATTCATTGATATATTTGTCGGATGTGAGTGGATTTGCAATAGTTGAAGCTTGCAATACTGACTACTATGGATCAGTTCTTCATCGGCATAGCTTTAGTGTTTCAGATTTTCGAAACTGCACTACGAGTAGCAAATTCCCATCATGATGATGATGATGATGATGGTATATTTCTCATACTCTTCTGATTGCTTGAGGTTCAAAGCAGATTATCCAAGGAAAGCAAAGCATGTGGGAAACTACAAATATAGTGGCATCATATCTGGTTATCTGGTAAGTCCTTGGAGATTCAGCGGACAAAGATTGGTCTCACAGTAGTTATAGGTGTTCCCGGATGTCTTTGCTGTCACTCCTTCTGGCCTTACGGCGTTATAGTTTATTGGAAAAGTTAATACCTACTGTGGGACGCACACCTGGGGTCATTGGGAACCTCACCGTCCCTATCGGTTTCTGCATCGGCCTCTTATATCAGAATATCGTCAAATCACCTACTGAAATACCGAAACAGTTTGGAATTTCGCACATTGTGGGTGAGCACTGGGACTCCTAGAGTCAATATTTCTGAAGATACCAATTAAGAAATGCAGTATACTCAATCGCAACTGCATGGCTTCTGTGGCATGCTCATCGGACAATCAGAATTGAGCGGCAGATGTCATGGTTCAAGTGGAGGATACTTGCAGAGTCAGCAGGCGCTGACTTGATATGTACGACACTTTCAGTCACACGAGGAACCATGGTTTTAGCAGGAATGTCTCGTGGGCATGGTATTATATCAGTTTTGGAGGTCAGGAGAGAAAGCCTGCCAACCGAAAATCACTGAGTTAACGTTTATTATAGTGTGGGACCACGATTCCAATGGTAAACGCACCATTTATCGGCGCAGGAATCTATATCCTAGTGAATGACTGGAGTCAGCAGTTGGCATTGACTCGCCCTCCCTCTCCTATTATATTTCGGACGCAGACCTCTACTGAGATCAATGTGGACCAGGATGAAGGTGATGAACCGGTTGAAACATTGATTTACCCTTTGCCCCCTCAACCAGCATACATACCTCTTTCTAGACACAACAATATGTATAAGGTTTGATAAGTTTTATGTATGTGCTCGAGTAAAGTATTATAATGGAGGTTCCATTAGGAGTGTGAGACGGATGTCCTTGAGTAAACTTTTTCACCCTTCCTATCCCTGTCGAAGTGCAAGTAGATACCTAGGTGTTGAGGTTATGCGCAGTGTTATTAGATTGGCCTTGATAGAGATGAGGTTGTTTCCCTTATGTTTATTTTGTTCTATATGTACTAGGCAGGCGGCAGGGAGCAACCAAATACGGATCAATAACTTGGATATGAACTCGGAGTGAGCTGGCTGCTTCTGACCACCATGACTCGTATTGCCACTTCCTTGCTTTTTGTCTCTATCGCCCTCGCTTCCCCTCTGTCCTCCTCTGTCCTTGAGCATGCTCCTCTCGTTGAGGAACACCATCCCCATGGCACCGTCAACAATTCGTACATCGTCGCCTTCAAGGATGACGTGCCTCCCCAGCTCGTGTTGAATCACATGAATTTCCTCCAGGATATCCATTCAGAGGACCCGCTTGTTGGGGATGACTTATCTGGCATCCGACACGTCTACGATGGTCCTTTCACCGGCTACGCGGGCCGTTTCACTACCAATGTCATCAACAGGATTCGAGCCTCTCCTGAGGTCGCATACATTGAAAAAGATCAGATTGTACATACAACCGAGCTTAAGATTCAAAATTCGGCTCCTTGGGTGAGAGAGACCCCTCAGCCATCAGGTCCCAACTCTGACGTATCCTCTTTTGTAGGGTTTGGCTCGCATGAGTCATCGTTCTAAACTTACCTTTGGGACCTTCACCAAGTATTTATATGACGATCAAGGTGGTGAGGGTGTCGACGTTTATGTTATTGACACCGGCATCAATGTCCAGCATGTTGAGTTCCAGGGTCGTGCAAGCTGGGGAAAGACAATTCCCGACGACGAGGATGAAGATAACAATGGCCATGGCACTCACTGTGCGGGTACAATTGGTTCGCGCAAGTACGGTGTTGCTAAGAAGGCAAATCTTATCGCTGTCAAGGTACTTGGCTCCAACGGCAGCGGTACCATGTCGGATGTAGTCGGTGGTGTCGTATGGGCCGTTCGACAGGTCACAACAAAGGCAGCCGCCGCTGCTAAGGAATTTTCACTCACAGGAAAGACCAAGTACAAGGGTTCCGTTGCCAACATGAGTCTGGGAGGAGGCAAATCCCCTAGTCTAGATTTGGCTGTCAATCGTGCAGTTGATGCTGGGTTGCACTTTGCCGTGGCTGCCGGTAACGATGACCGTGATGCGTGCAATTATTCTCCTGCCGCAGCCGAGAAAGCCATCACTGTTGGTGCATCCACTCTTGCAGATGAGCGGGCATACTTCTCGAATTGGGGGAAATGCGTGGATGTTTTTGGCCCTGGTTTGAACATTGTTTCCACTTGGATCGGAAGTAGCACGGCAATTAATACTATTTCCGGAACTTCCATGGCATCTCCCCACACTGCTGGCCTCGTGGCGTACTTCCTCTCCATTTACCCCTCCGCGACTTTTAATCCTACATATGACAAGTCTGGCGAGCTCATCTCATTAACCTCTGAGATTATGCAGACTCCCTGGAACGGTATCTACACTATCGTCCGTGCTGCTCTTCCATCCTGGATCAGTGTTTTCCTGCCTGCCCTCGAGTTTGTTGATTTGACCGCGCCTATTCCCAATGGGACTCTCACGCCGGCGCAGTTAAAGAAGGCTGTCCTGGCAGTTTCTACGCCCGGCGAGTTGTCTGACTTGCCTGCAAAGACTGTCAACTTGCTTCTTTTCAATAATGCTACCGTGGCTTGAGTGTGTATGTTTTGAGGACTGTAAATCCGTTTGATTAGTATGATTGCTGGGCATATTGCCATTGCACTACCTACTATTCATCATAGCTGGTCTTCTCTTTTGTTGACGTATCGTTGCTGTCATTCATTTCTCCTATGCACACATCCATCTTGAGTCTTGTTGATTATGCAAAGGGCTCACCGAGAGTAAGCATAGGGTTGATCAGTGACTACTGCCAATGGTAAAGTGTGAAAGTGTACCCTTCAGAATAGAATATTTTTACACTCATCATGAAATGAGTGTACTTTGCTCTCAGAATAAAATATACTTCTAAGAAGCATACTCTTAGAATTTAAGTTTATTCAAGATAAGATTTAAGTCAGTCTGCTACACTCCCTTTCTTCAACTTTCTAAATAACTTAATTTTTGTTACTCAAACATAATATCTCAAGTCTATTGTTCTATACAAATACAATCTATAATCTAATACTATTGAATACTTCTTTATATACAACATTCAGCATTCTTCTGTTCTCTTGACTCTGTTCAGGAAGAAGCACTGAAATATTCAAAGGTAAAGTATACCTTGAAAAGGCCACATAAAGCTATCCATATGTGAACACTGATGTCAAAGGAAAAGGCCAGAACCTAATCTGAATATTTGGTTCATTTTTGTTGCTTGATCATGTATTTGGTCATATATCTGGTTCACAAAATATTTTCTTCTGCTCTGATGTCAGCCAGATACAATCTTTTTTACTCTAAGTGATCCCTTGTGACCAGAGCACTATATAAGTATGGTATAGCTGGTTTGTGACACATCAGACCATTCACTGCATTATCCAACAGCATGGAATTCTGACCTCAGTACTAGTAACCATCCAGCCACTTTACTTTCCAAGTTTGCCCAGATGCCTGTGCAGGGTATGCTTTTGTCCTTCATTCAGTCAGACATTGTGTGGAAACATTGTCTGACTGAATGAAGGACAAAAACATACTCTGCACAGACACTTGGGCAAACTTGGGAATGTCACAAACTTCATTCGGCCATAACTCCACGGATACTTGCA
>Ga0153955_100383_pt1 | contig 23750 bp, 30 predicted proteins | sample TSFL039MetaG_FD_104744 | JGI IMG/M metagenome (GOLD analysis project Ga0153955, IMG submission 104744) | Attine ant fungus gardens microbial communities from Florida, USA - TSFL039 MetaG | ecosystem: Host-associated > Fungi > Mycelium > Unclassified | place: USA: Florida, Wekiwa Springs...
AGGAAAGCGTATGGTTATGGATTATAGGAGGCTCAATAAGCAGACGATCAAGAATAACTACCCTCTGCCATTGATCATAGACCTAGTAGACTCTATGGGCAATAAAAGGGTGTTTACTAAAATGGACCTCTGATGGGGCTATAACAATGTGTGGATAAAGGAGGGAGACGAGTGGAAGGTGGCCTTCACTACTCATGTGGAGTCCTATGAACCAGTAGTCATGTTTTTAGGGATGACAAATTCACCTGCCACATTCCAAGGCATGATGAATGAAATTCTGAGAGATATGATCAATGAAGGAAAGGTGATAGCATTTGTAGATGATGTATTGATAGGAACGGAGACAGAGGAAGGATATGATGAGCTGGTGGAAGAAGTGTTAAAACGATTGGAAGCGAATGACCTCTATGTGAAATCAGAAAAGTATGCTTGGAAGGTACAGAAAGTGAACTTCCTGGGAGTAGTAATGGGTCAAGGGAAAATTGAGATGGAGGAAGATAAAGTGGCAGGAGTGTTAAACTGGCCTATACCTAAAATGGTCAGAGATGTTAGGAAGTTCTTGGGCCTCACAAATTACTATAGGTGATTTGTGAAAGACTTTGCCAAATTAGCTTGACCATTGAATAACTTGACAAGAAAGGAGGAGAAGTGGAGATGGAGAAGCGAGTAGCAGGAAGCATTTGAACAGCTCAAGCAGGTCTTCATGAGCAGACCCTTATTAGTTGTACCGGACATAGATAAGGAATTCAGAGTGGAAGCAGATGCTTCTAACTTTGCAACAGGAGGGGTATTGTCAATCAAGTGTGAAGATAATAAATGGAGACCAGTAGCATATATCTTCAAGTCACTAAATGAAACTGAAAGAAATTACAAGATATATGATAAAGAGATGCTGGCTGTAATAAGATACTTGGAAGCATGGAGATACTTTCTGGAAGAATCCTGAAGTAAATTCAAAGTTTGGATGGATCATAAGAACTTAGAATATTTCATGAGCAACCAAAAGTTGAATCGTAGACAAGCGCGATGGGCTCTATATCTATCTAGGTTTGACTTTGTATTGAAGCACATTGTAGGAAGTAAGATGGGAAAGGCAGATGGGTTAAGCAGAAGGCCAGATTGGGAGGTTGGGATAGAAAAGGATAACAAAGAACAAATGTTAGTGAAGAAAGAGTGGTTGGAAGTAAAGAAAATTAGAATAACAGAAGTAGTGATAGAAGGAGTGGATTTGCTAGAGAAAGTGAGAAAATGCGAAGCAAAGGATGACAAGGTAGTAAAGGCTGTGGAAGAGATGAAATGAGCAGGAGTGAAAATGTTGAGAGATGAGGAATAGCGTCAAGAAGATGGCCTTATGTTAAAGAAAGGGAAGGTATATATCCCCAGAGATGAGAAACTGAGAGCAGAGGTGATCAGACTACATTATGATATGCCTATGGGAGGACATGGAGGACAGTGGAAGACGGCAGAATTAGTGACAAGGAATTTCTGGTGGCCAGGGGTTACTAGAGAGGTGAAACGGTATGTGGAGGGATGCAATGCCTGTCAGTGAAATAAAAATCAAACACAACCACTGGCAGGAAAGTTGATGCCAAATTCGATTCCAGAGAAGGCGTGGATCTATATTAGTGTGGACTTTATTACAAAGTTACCCTTAGCACAAGGATATGATTCGATCTTAGTAATAGTGAATAGATTTACAAAAATAGTGCATTTCATACCTACTACAGAGAAAACAAGTGCAGAAGGACTAGCACAACTATTTAGAGATAACATCTGGAAGCTACATGGATTACCAGATAGTATAATTTCTGATAGGGGACCACAATTTGTGGTAGGGATTATGAAGGAGTTGAATCAAATGCTGGAGATCAACACCAAACTGTTGACTACATTCCATCCGCAAACAGATGGACAACCCGAGAGAATGAATCAAGAATTAGAACAATACCTCAGGATGTTTATTGATCATAGACAAGAACAGTGGCCAGAATGGTTGGGAATGGCAGAATTTGCATATAATAATAAGGTACACACAGGAACCAAAGTGTCACCTTTCCAAGCGAATCACGGATAAAACCCCAGAATGGGATTCGAGCTGAGAAAGAAGGAGAGGTATGAAGGAGCAGAGAGGTTCACAGAAAGGATGAAGAAAGTACAGGAGAAGATTAAGGCAGCACTGCAGAAGGCACAGGAAGATATGAAGTGATATGCAGACAGAGAGAGAGGGGAAGTGGAGGAGTATAGAGTAGGTGACTTGGTGCTACTTAACACTAAAGACCTCAAGTACCAAATGATTGGAAGATGTATGGAGAAGTTCACTGAACACTTTGTAGGATCTTACAAAGTAAAGGCAATTATTTCTAGTAACATAGTAGAGTTAGAATTGCCTAGCACAGTTAGAATACATCTAGTAGTCAATGTTAGCAGAATACAAAGGTACAAGTCGCAAGTGGAAGGACAGAGGAAAGAAACACTACAACCAGTGATAATCGAGGAAGAAGAAGAATGGGAGGTAGAAAAGATCATGAACAAGAGAAAAGTATGGGGAAGGGATAAATACCTAGTGTGATGGAAAGAATGTACAGCTGAGGAAGATACTTGGGAGAGCAAAGAGAATTTGAAGAATGCCATGGAATTGGTCAAAGAATTTGAGAAGGGATACAGTAGGGAAGAAGAAGAGGAAGCGAGATGGCAAGAGGTAGAGGGAGATAGAAAAAAATTTAGCAGAGAATTGCCAGGAAGATATATGGTGAAATTGCTCTATGGATGGGGCAACAAGAAGTACGACAGAGAATATTGGAAACAAATGGAGGAAAATTGGAGATGGGGGAAGAAAAATCCATTCTCTAGGTATAATAAGAACCCATTCTTGAAAAGGATGGAAGAAAAGGAAGAGTATAAGAGAGGGAAGATAGAGGAATGGGAAGAAGAAGAGGACAAGGAAGATCGACAGAGGCTTAAAGAAGATAGAAAGTATTTGGAGGAACTGGGAGATGAAAATCAGGATATGGGTAATCTAAGGGACCCATATGACGAACTATGAAGAAGTCCTCGGGACGAGGACCCTTGAAAGGGGGGTGGTGTCATGAATCACCTTCTCTCTAAGTCAATATTTATTCTCTTTTCTTTTTCTTTTTCATTTAATTATATAATATAGTCGGATCAGTAAATAAGGACAAACAATCAGACATGTATAAGTAGTAGACACAATTCAGCTAGGGCTCTAACAAGTTCTCTTTGTCAAACTCTGACTTAGAGTGCAAGTGAGGTTAAGGTTACTCAACCAAGACTTCAATCATTACAATGAAGCCTTATATACAGGAAATGATGGTCTGTGCACCTGGACAGAGCATTACATGTTCTACTGTCTATTGTTCTACATATGGCAGTCCTTTTGTGTCTGAAATAGCAATAACTTAACCATATAAGGGGCTGTCCTTATTTGTGTTCAAGGATTGATGTGTATCTATAGGTAATAGATCAATGTCATGCCAAACCTTGAGGTCCTTGTATCTCTACAGGATCTTATCGCCCTAAGGTCTATTTATAGTTGTCAGAAGTGTATTGAAGAGAACTTCTATGTGCATGTGGAAGCAAACGTCTGCGTTTGGCGGTTCCCGAGATATCTGCAGATCAGTGTCCAGCACTGATTAACTGATATCTCAATGAGTACTGATTACTTTGATACATTTTGGGCATCGTTCAAAAGGTCTTCTTAAGGGCTTTCAGATGCATCTTAGACAGTGGGAATCATGCAAGTATTTGTGGAGTTATTGGCCAAATGAAGTTTGTGACAAGTTCCCTTTATGAATTGACCAGCTATTTATACTTGTACATGTGGCTGTAACTAATCTATTCTAAGAGAGAACATGGTATCCATCTATCAAGTCCTGAGTAATTCCCCATGTCAGACAGCTTCTGCTCACATGTTTTCCCATACATGGCAGCTGTCTGATCAGTATGTGATCGACCTCAGATCATCACTCAATCTTCCCATGCTTGTCCCTTTTATGATTGTGACATTCCTACATCATGTTCATAATTTGTATTGTCATTAATTAATTATTTTAATAAAGAAAAAGATAAGGGTCAGAGCGAATCAAAACATCTATCTTTCTTCTCTTATATTCTTTCTCTTCTTCAATCTTTTTCAAGAACGGATTCTTATTGTATCTGGAGAATGGGTTTTTCTTCCACCATCTCCAATTTTCCTTCATTTGCTTCCAGTATTCTCTGTCATATTTCTTGTTGCCCCATCCATAGAGCAACTTAGCCATGTATCTTCCCAGTATTTCTCTGCTGAATGTCTTCCTATTTTCTTCAGCCTCCTGTTGTCTCACTTCTTCTTCCTCTTCCCTGCAATATTCTCTTTTAAATTCTTCTACCAATTCCATTGCATTCTTCAAATTCTCTCTACTCTCCCATATATCTTCTTCTGCTGTACATCCCTTCCATTGCACTAAGTATTTATCCCTCCCCTGTACTTTTCTTTTATTCATAATTTTCTCTACTTTCCACTCTTCTTCCCCCTCAATTACCACTGGTTGTGGTGTTTCTTTTCTCTGTTCCTCCACTTGTGGCTTGTACTATTGTACCTGACTAACATTGACTACTAGATGTATCTTAATCATACTAGGTAGTTCTAATTCAATTGCATTGCTAGAGATAATTGCTTTGACTTTGTAAGGTCCCACAAAGCATTCTGTGAATTTCTCTGTGCATCTTCCAGCCATTTGGTGCTTCAGGTCTTTAGTGCTGAGCAGTACTAAATTGCCTATTCTATACTCTTCCACTTCTCCTCTCTCTCTGTCTGCATACCGTTTTATATCTTCCTGCGCTTTCTACAGTACCACCTTGGCATCCTCTTGCACCTTACTTATTCTTTCTGCAAATTTCTCTGCTCTTTCATACTTCCCCTTCTTTCTCAACTCAAATCCCATCCATGGATCCTGTCCTTGGTTTGCCTTAAAGAGTAACACTTTAGTTCCAGTGTGCACCTTGTTATTGTAGACAAATTCTGCCATTCCTAGCCATTCTGGCCACTGCTCTTGTCGGTGTCATGCTGGACAATTAATTTTGGCAATATAAGTGACATTCAGAACATAATAATCATAATAAATGGCTCTTGAGAGAGAATCAGCTCCCCAGACATAACTACTAGAAGTCCAGTTGTGTACTTGAGAATGCTATCCAAGTAGCGGAGTAGTGGCCACAATTACCACTATTGATACCTCATAATGCTTTCCAGATGGTCTCATATTATATCTATAAAACAGACTCCCCCCTAGAAGTGCTCTCGAGAGCGAACTCAACCTTGATAATAACGTTATCAGATAACTGACCCCTAGTTTATAATAGGAACACCATCAGAGGCCACGTATCAGTCCTGATCAGTAATCTAAATATAGAAGAGTAAGACAAAGATACACCAAATGTCATCGGGAAGGGATAGAAAGAAGAAGGATGTAAACAGGAAATAGAAAAGAGAGTAGAAGAAGGTTTAGAAGAGGAATCAGGAGAGTTGGAAGCAGAGAAAAGTGACCTCGACGATGAAGACATGCTCAAGAGCGGTCAGACCAATGTCTGAAAAACCTCTCAAGCACTCTTGAACACTTAGAACAGGCTCAAGGTCGGCCAACGAGATAAAGAAAGTTGGTAGGAAATGGACAGGGAGTGTGAAGAGCAGCTGTTGCATGATTGGATGTGGACTCAACTTATTCTACCTACCTTTTTGAGTAATCTAGAGGATTTCTTTCTTATCTTGTTTGTTGCATTCTGGGCTTTGTAATACTAATAAAATACTCTAGTAGCATGGAGAGGCATAAGAAAAAGAACCCCCCATCTTTGCCCTTCATTGCTCTAGAGCTGAAACTCGACTTGAGTGACTAAGAGCTCTTTTTCTGTTTTTCTCTTTTATAAAAACTTTATAAAACTTCCCTCAAGGGATACCCACTCTAAAGAAGGACTTGGGCATTTGCTTGGACTAGGAGCTAAACTGCTCACTATGTGTTTTCAGAGTAAGTTGCCAACTGTATGGTCAGTTGAGAGCGAGCTTGCACGAGGGCAATGTTGTTACACTGCCAGCAAATTTGCTGCAAAACTGTGACATGGAATAAAACTTATAACCCCATTTCCTAACTAGGATGCGCTCTTAGGACTCTTCTACAAGCCCCAGACATACCCTAGATTTCTAACAGGGTACTCTTACCAGATGGCTTCCAAGCTGTCGTAGGCTGGAATAGTCTATTACCTCAAGAGGCAAGATAGTGAGCTGGTAGCAGGGTCTTTGGAGTTGGAACATCTCACTGGGTTTCTGGATACCAAGACTTTAGAATCTTTTCTAGAATGCTAGCTAACCTCGATCTAGAACGGACTTAGACAAACTTAGAACAGGTACAACAGATCAAAAGTCTATTATGGGTATGTGAGTTTATCACATATAGCCTAACATTTAGAAGTGGACACTACACATGGCTCCAAGATGAGGATGCGGTCACATAATACTAGAGTTATTTTTAGATCATGTTTGGAGCCAGAAGAAGCTGACTGATGGAAATGGAATAGGCAGACTATGAAATCAGGTAGTAGTGAAGCAGTACCACATGGATAGGATTAGGAGGGTGATGCATAGTTGGACAGCAGCACTGTTAGTGCCCATATGGAAATACTTTGGAGGAGAGTAGTGAGGGAGGCTAGGGAAGATTGCTTTTTTCTTCTTTTAGTCTAATTGAGTCTCCTCTGTTTGTAGAGTTAATATATTACTCAGGGTGGAGGGTAATAGGCAGAAGAGAGCCTTCTTAGCTCTTGTCTTTATCTCAGAAGCTCTAGAGGTCATTGTATACAATGTTCTATGAATGTAAGAGTTGATCTTGGTGAGAAACTAGTTAGGACTACTTGTATAATATATTCTACTCGTTCTAGGACCCAATGGTCAAGATATTCAGATGACCTTTGGCAGGGTAATAGGCTTGGAAAGCCTGGCTAGTCCTTCACTCAGACTATATCACATCCATAAGGTTTGGTGTGGGGGTATAGATGAGGGATGGATTGAGTGTGGTAAGACCCAGGAGTGGTTTACTGACTACATTTGCTAGGGAGCTCGTTACGGTGTGTAAAGATGAACACCTTAGAGGGATTGGCTACCAGGTAGATCTAGATTGATCTTACAATCTTTACGCCAATTTTAGAATCATAGCTAAGCTATCTTTGTTTTAATCATTCTTTAATACCCTTTTCCTTCCTCTCCCCACACCTACTCTTTAGCATGCGATTGAGGGCTGCCTTATTATTCTTTTATTCTTGACGCAGTGAACACTCTATTCTCTTTTGCCCCCTTACAACGTGAGATCTAGGTAGGACTGCTATATCAATGGTGAGCCAGCCTACTAGACTAGTACCTTGGATGGTAGTGCTATAGTATGAGAGGAACACACATCTTTGAGATCTGACCAGTGAGAGTGCTCTCAAGTAGAAACTAAAAACATTTCTCTTATTCTAGTGTCTAATAACAAACCTTTACTATCTTGTGAGCCCCTCCCTTATATATTTGATTACCTCCCCAGTGCCTACTTGATTGCACACAATTGTGGAACGACTTGGAGGTTTTGATTCTCTGACTTGGTAGTACCCACTTTTGTAAAGACAGTAAAGCACATTTATATTTCTATCTACACACACATTACAAACAATCCCCCCTTTACTTATCCCCCCATCATCAGTGGTCTATAAACATATGGAGGTATTATTTCAATTCTTGGTTCATCCTTTCCGTTTGGCCATCTGTTTGGGGGTGGAATGTTATAGACAATTTTGTCTCAATCCCCAGCATGCAATTCAACTCTTTCATTATTTCTGCTGCAAATTGTGGTCCTCTGTCAGAGATTATACTATCTGGTAGTCTGTGTAGTTTCCAAATGTTATCTCTAAATAATCGTGCTAGTCCTTCTGCACTTGTTTTCTCCATAGTGGGTATGAAGTGTGCCATCTTTGTAAATCTATCCACCATTACTAAGATCGAGTCATAACCTTGTACTAAGGGTAACTTCATGATGAAGTCTGCACTAATATAAGTTCACACTTTCTCCAGAATTGAGTTTGGCATTAGTTTTCCTGCCGGTGGTTGCATTTGATTCTTATTCCTTTGGCAGATGTCGCACCCCTCCACATATCGCTTCACCTCTCTAGTGACTCCAGACCACCAGAAGTTCCTTGTCACTAGCTCTGCTGTCTTCCACTGTCCTCCATGTCCTCCTACAGACATATTGTGGTGTAGCCTGATCACTTTTGCTCTCAACTTCTCATCTCTAGGAATGTACACTTTTCCCTCTTTTAGCATTAGGCCGTCTTCTTAATGCCATTCTTCATCTCTCAACATTTTTACTTCTGCTCATTTCATTTTCTCCACTGCTTTTACCACTTCATCATCTTTTACCTCACACTTCCTGACTTTATTTAACAGATCTACTCCCTCTATGATTACCTCCACTACTCTTACTCTCTTCACCTCCAGCTACTCTTTCTTTACTAACATCTGCTCCTTGTTATCTTTCTTCACTCCAACCTCCCAGTCCAGTCTCCTACTTAATCCATCTGCCTTTCCCATCTTACTTCCTGAAATGTGCATTAATACAAAGTCAAATATCGATAGATATAGAGCCCATTGCGCTTGTCTGCGATTTAACTTTTGATTGCTCATGAAAAATTCTAGATTCTTATGATCTGTCCAAACTTCAAATTTAGTTCACAACCCTTCCAGGAAATGTCTCCATGCTTCCAAGCATCTTATCACAGCCAGCATCTCTTTGTCGTATATCTCGTAATTTTATTTAGCAACTTAGAGATATATGTCACTAGTCTCTACTTATTATCTTCATACTTGATTGACAATACCCCTCCTGTTGCAAAGTTAGAAGTGTCTGCTTCCACTCTGAATTCTTTATCTATGTCCGGCACAACTAATAAGGGTCTGCTCATGAAGACCTGCTTGAGCTGTTCAAATGCTTTCTGCTGCTCGCTTCCCCATCTCCACTTCTCCTCCTTTCTTGTCAAGTTATTCAATGGCCAAGCTAATTTGGCAAAGTCTTTCACAAATCACCTATAGTAATTTGTGAGGCCCAAGAACTTCCTAACATCTCTGACCATTTTAGGTATAGGCCAGTTTAACACTCCTGCCACTTTATCTTTCTCTATCTCAATTTTCCCTTGACCCATTACTACTCCCAGGAAGTTTACTTTCTGTACCTTCCAAGCATACTTTTCTGGTTTCACATAGAGGTCATTCTCTTCCAATTGTTTTAACACTTCTTCCACCAGCTCATTATGCCCTTTCTCTGTCTCTATTTCTATCAACACATTATCCACAAATGCTGCCACCTTTCCTTTGTTGATCATGTCTCTTAGGATCTTGTTCATCATGCCTTGGAACATGGCAGGTGAGTTTGTCATCCTAAAGAACATCACTACCAGTTTATACAATCCTACATGTATAGTGAAAGCCACCTTCCACTTGTTCCCCTCTTCGATCCTCATATTATTATATCCCCATTGTAAGTCCATTTCAGTGAACACTCTCTTGTTACCCATACTATCTACTAAGTCTGTAATTAATAATAGTGGATAGTTGTTCTTCACAGTTTGCTTGTTGAGTCTATGATAGTCCATAACCATGCATTTTCCTCTATCCTTCTTGCCTACAAAGAACACCAGTGATGTTTGAGGTGATTTTGAAGGTCTGATGTATCCCTTCTTAAGATACTCATCAACGAATTTCTGTACCTCTTCCTTTTTGTTTCTGGAGAGAGAGTACACTCTTGCTTTGCTCGCTTTGAAGTTGTCATTGAGATCTATCGCGTGATCCCATACCTTTCTAACCAGCACTCTTTCAGACTCTACCTTCCCAAACACCTTTAACCATTTATGAAACTGTTTAGGTACCATTTCCTCCACCTTCCTATGATTTGCTTCTATTTTTTCCTCTCTTTCCCAATCCTCTTTCTTATCCACTGCCCATCTGACAATTTTCTTCTCATCTTCTCTTATTTTCTTCTTCCTTTTATTCTCACTGCTTTTCCACATAGTGGTGAACATCTCATCATTTTGACTTCTCCCTTTTCCCAATCTATCTCTGGATTATAAGCCGCTAGCCATGGCATGCCCAAAATTACATCTGTCTTTCCTAACTCACATATGTCCATTCTGACTCTCTCAACATGTCCTTTGTAGAACATGTTTACTTCTACCTCATGTGTAATTGCACCTCTACTATTACCGGTACCATCTATGTTCTTTACTTGTAACGGTCAATCCAGCTTGATCAATCTATACTCTCCCTTCTGAGCTAAATTTTTGCTCATAAACATCCCTATTGCTCTACTATCAAGCAATGCTTTCACTGTTCTCCCTTTATGTGTATTCATCTTCTCTATACCCACACTCATCTACACTTCTCTTAGAGGCTTGAATGTTCGCCTCACTTTTCTCGCTTCCTCTTTTTTTTGTACTGCCTTCTAATTGATAGTTTCTGCCACTCTCCTCAGATCAGTGATTCCAACCCTCTCCTTCTGGGCCCTAGGCACTGTCTGTTCTATCTCTCTATCCCAATTCCACCACAGCATTTTTCTTCCTATCCTATAAGATAGACAGAAGATTTCTCCTTTCTCATTCCTCTTTGTCTCCCAAATGATTGCATCCTTTCCTCTACACGTGCTACATTTCACCCTTTCTGCTCTTCCACTTTCCGCCTCTCTATCTCTCTAATTCCATGTCTCCTTGCAACCTCCACACCACATGTTACTCAGCTGTGCTTTCCCCAGGAAACCCTGCCCCCTGTTCTCTTCTATCTTTGTCCTCTTGTAATCACATCTTTTACATTCCACAAATGTTACCACTTCTCTGAGTGTAGTCCACCCCTCCATACACATTGCCACTCCCCTTGAAGGCAGCCCTCTCGCTTCACTATGCTTTTTCACCTTCTCCCACACTTCATGCAGTGGCACCACTTCCTCTCTTCTTCTTTTCTTCTTCTTCCTCAGATACTCCCATTTCTTGTATCCTTTTTCCCCACATCCAAAACACTTCACTACTTCCCTCACAACTTCTTGCCTTCTCACCTCCTTTACCCCACATTGCATAACTCTATTTTTCAACACCTTAAACCTGTTTTCCACCACTGTTTTCTTCTTTTGTTCTTCACTATTCCTGCATATTCAGGCAAGGTGCCCAAACCTCCCACAGTGTCTGCATAACCTCTCTTCTCTCCCTTCTAGTTCTGCTCTTAATTTGGCAAGGGCACGCCTTTGATTGAGCATACTGCTCATGAGTTGGTTGTACACCTCTAAAGACATTGTGTATTGTATTTAGAGGGGCGAGTTGTTTATTGTAAAAGCAAAGTTTTATGTATTTGAAAAGCTTGTCATGTTCTTCACCTGTCTCACTTATACATCTGCTGGGGCGCAAGATCTTCACCTAGCCAGGTGCTTACTGCTGCACTGACTACTGCCCTAATACTAGGGTAGACTATCACTTCACAAAGAAGATCCCTACTCTAAGTAGCTTCCTATAGAGTGACTACTATTCTTCTGCATAGACTAGTCACAATGGACCAGTAGCACAAAGTTGATATAACAAAAAAAGTACATGTATAATAAAAAGCCCACTCAATTATTAGGTCTGATCTCAAGGTAGGGTCTGAGCTTGGTTCTATCTTATTCACCTCTGGGGTCTAAACTTCCCAGTCAGTCCACTTAAGCCTATGGCCCGACTATGAGGAGGTTGGGATTGGTCTAAGGCAACCACACACCAAGAGAGCAATGAGAGTAAGATTGACAAGGATCAAGGTGGTTAGTGTCTAGATATGGAAACGAGTTCTAGTATAACAACTCTTAGCTTAGGTTGTGTAACCTTAACCTGAATCACATTCTATGTCAAAGTAGACAAAGAGAACTTGTTAGAGTCTTCGCTAATTCATTGTACACTACTTATACATATTGGACTGTTTGTCCATATTTACTGATCCAAACATATTACATAATTAAAAAGAAAAGAATATAAATATTGACTTAGAGGATTTTGGCAATTCATAACACATACTATTCACTAGGTCTGTAATTAAGGGCAACAGATAGTTGTTCTTTACTGTTTGCTTGTTAAGCCTATGATAGTCCATGACCATGTGCTTTCCCCCATCTTTCTTCCCCACAAAGAATACTGATGATGTTTGGGGCGACTTAGAAGATTTAATGTACCCCTTCTTCAAATGCTTGTTGACAAATTTCTGTACCTCTTTCTTTTTGTTTCTAGAGAGAGGGTACACTCTTGCTTTGCTCACTTTGAAGCTATTGTTAAGATCTATTGCATGATCCCACACTTTTCTAACTGGTATTCTTTCAGATTTTACCTTCCTAAACACTTTCAACCACCTATGGAACTGTTTGGACACTATTTCTTCTACTTTTCTGTAATCTGCCTCTATCTCTTCCTCTCTTCCCCAATCCTTCTTTTTATCTACTATCCATCTAATGATCTTTCTTTTGTCCTCTCTTATCTTCTTCTTCCCCTTTATCCTTACTGCTTTTCTGCACAAAGGTGGACATCTTGTCATTCTAACCTCTCTTTTCTCCCAATCTATCTCTGGATTATGGACTGCTAACCATAGTATGCCCAATATTACATCTGTCTTTCCTAATTCACAAACATCTATCCATACTTTCTCCATATGTCCCTTGTAAAACATGTTTACTTCTACCTTATGTGTAATTGCAACTCCACTATTACCAGTGCCATCCACATTCCTCACTTATATTGGCTGTTTCAATTTAATTAACCTATACCCTTCTTTTTCTGCTAAAATTTTTCTCATAAACATCCCTATTGCTCTACTATCAAGCAATGCTTTCACTGTCCTTCCTTCATGAGTATCTATCCTTTTGATACCCATGTTCATCCACACTTCTCTTAGAGGCTTAAATGTTCACCTTACATCTCTCACATCTCTCTTCTACACTGCCTTCTAATTGACATTTCCTGCCACCTTCTCTGGATCAGTGATTCCAGCCCTCCCCTTTTGGGCCCTAGGCACTGACCATTCCAATATTCTACCCTAGTTCTACCATGGCACTTTCTTTCCTGTCCTACAGGGCAGACAGAAGACTTCTCCCTTCTTGCTTCTTTCTACTTTTTCCCCTGTCACTGCATCTTTGCCCCTACATGTACTACACTTCACTCTTTCTGCTCTGCCACTTTCTGTTTCCCCTTCTCTCCAGTTCTATGCCTCCTTGCAACTCCCACACCATATATTACACAACTGCTCCTTACTCAGAAAACCTTGCCCCTTGTTCTCCTGAGTTTTTGCCCCCTTATAGTTACATCCTCAACACTCCACAAAAGTTACCACCTTCCATTTCATTGTCCACTCTTCCATGCTCATCCTTGCTCTCTTTGGGGGAAGACCCTTTACCCTACTATGTTCTTTCACCTTCTTCTACATATCTCAAGACAGTGCCGCTTTCTCTACTCTCTTTCCTTCTCTCTTCTTTTGACACTCCCATTTCTTGTGTCCTTCTTCCCTACACTTAAAGCATCATTGCCTTTTCTCCATGACCTCCTGTTTCCTAACCTCCCTCACTCCACACCACATTACTCAATTCTTCAGTACCTCAAACCTGTTCCTTACCACTGTTTTCTTCTTCTGCTCCTCTCTATTCCTACACTTCTGGATGAGATGCCCAAACTTCGCACATTGCCTACACATTCTCCCTTTTCTCCCTTCTAGTTCTGCCCTTAGTTTGGCCAGGATCTTTTATTGAGCATAGTGCTCATGAGTTGATTGTATTATGTTCTGGACAAGTTGTTGTGTAAAAGAAAGAATATATTTCTTGAGGGGTTCATCATGTTCTTCTCCTATCTCACTTGTATGTCTGCTGGAGTGTGTTATGATTTGCTCTGGTACTTATCTTTTTCTCTAATAATTAATTAATTAATTAATGACAATACAACTTAATGAATATGACACGGAATCATTATGATCTATAAAAAGGACAAGCATGGGAAGATCGAGTGATGATCTGGGATAGATCACATGACAATCAGACAGTCACCATGTGTGGGAGAACATGTGGGCAGAAGCCATCTGACATGGGGAATTACTCAGAACTTGACAGATAGTAGTTAATAGATATCTTGATCTTTTTTAGAATAGACTAGTTATAGCCACATGTACAAGTATAAATAGCTAGTCAATTCATAGAGGGAACTCTGTCAAGTTCTCCTCATCTTAACCTCATACCCTCTGAGGGGGATCCAGGATTGTTCTGTAGGTCCTAATAAAGTGCAATATCTTTACTCAGCCAGGTGCCTACTGCCATACTGACTACTACCCTAATACTAGGGTAGACTATCACTTCACAGGGAAGATCCCTACTCTAAGTAGCTTCTTAGAGAACGACTACTATTTCTCTGCATAAACTGATCACAATAGACCAGTAGCACAAAGTAGATAAATTGAAAACAGTACAAGTATTCTATGAAGCCCACTCAATTGTAAGGTCTGGTCTAGGCTAGTACCTGAGTTTGGTTCTAACCATCCACCTCTGAGGTCTAAACTTCGCAGTCAGTTCACTTAAGCCTGTAGCCTAACTATAAGAAGGTTAGGATTAGTCTGAGATGACCATACACCAAGAAAGTGATAAGAGTAAGATTGACAAGGATCAAGGCAATTGGTGTCTGGATGTGAAAACAAGTTCTAGTGTAAGGATTGTAGTCAAGGTTGAGTAACCTTAACCTTAATCCCACTCTATGTCAGAGTAGACAAAAAGAACTCTTTAGAGTCCTTGCTAAATTGCATACATTACTTATACAAGTCCAATTATTTGTCCCTATTTACTGATCTGATGATATTACATAATCAAATGGAAAAAAAAGAAAAGAAATAAATATTGACTTCAAAAAAGGCAATTCATGATATATAAATACATATCAATCCTTGAACACAAACAAGGACTGCTTCTTTTATAGTTAAGTTATTGCTATTCTGGACACAAAAGGACTGCCATATGTAGAACAATAGGCAGTATACATATGATGCTCTGTCCAGGTGCATAGACCATCTCATTTATGTATATAAGGCTTCCTAGTCTGAGGATTAGACTTCAGACTTAACAACATCTTTTGTTGCTTAAACTACCTTGCTTTGAGAATCATCAACTCATCAATCACAAATCTACTAAGTGACCATTTGTGATACCTACATTCTAACCAATACAGAAGCATTATTCAAAGGTCAACAGAAAATGCTGGAGTCTTTTTAATACATATAATTTAAGCAGATTGGAGAAAGAGTCTTAAAACAAGTATTATTGTATTTGATATTGCCCAGTTTTTTCTATCTCTCAACTACTCTATTCTTGTTGCAATTCTCAGATATTATGGATTCTCTAATATCATCTCAAAGCTTTTTGTCATAAATTTCATTTGGCCATAACTCCATGAATACTTGTACAATTTCCATAGTCTTAGATGCATCTGAAAGCCCTTAAGAAGACCTTTTAAAAGATGTCCAAAACATGTCAAAGCAATCAGTACTCATTGAGATATTAGTTAATTAGTACTGGACACTGATTTGCTAGTATCTTAGGAACCACTGAATGTGAATGTTCACTTCTATATGCATATGGAAGCTCTCTTCAATACACTTTTAACAACCATAAATAGACCCCAACACAATAAGATTCTATGAAGATACAAGGACCTCAATATTGGACATAACACTGATCTATTACTCATAAATAATCATCAGTCCTTGAATAGAACAAAGGACTGCCTCTCTTTGGTTAGGTTATCACTATTTCTATCATAAAAGGACTGCTGTATGTAGAACAATAGACAGTAGACATGTGATACTCTGTCCAGGTACACAGACTATATAAAGCTCTCTAGTTTGAGGATTAGACCTCAGACTTAACAACATCTTTTTTTGCTTATTCTACCTTGCTTTTGGGCTTTGAGAACCAATCACTCTTCAATCACAAACCAAGTAAGTGACCATTTGTGATAGTACTGTCACAGTTGTGCTATGGACCAGTAGTTACATACTGTATGGTTTATCATTCCACCAAAAGGACAATGTTAGCAAGGCTACTTGCTAACAAGGGTCCAGCTATTTATGTACTTCATTGAACAAGTATTTTGTTATACTTCTATGGCACTATTTAGTAGTCACTTTTTTGTAACACTTTTTTGTAACTACTTAGTAGGAAGATCCACTAAATATATTCAAGGCTCAATATTCATGGCCAGTAACCTAGTGACAGAATTGTGGAACAAACACATTGATGTTCAATTTCATACTATTCATGATTTGTGGCATAGGAAAAGGTCAAGCTCTTTTATAAGAGAATGAAAACTCTGCTAACCTATTTACAAAAAATCTAGGGTATGTCAAGTTCCAGAAGTTTAGGACCCAACTCAGATTGGTCCTCTACTATACAGACCACTGTGTAATGCTGCTGGCCCCTATTGAAATATTAAACACTTTGTCCTGTTCTTAACAGACAACCCTGGAGTGTTTGCAGCCAAGTAACATCACTTAACATGGGGTTTTATCATGGAGTCACTGAGTACTGCTCCTTCATTCCTGTTTTCTTCTTCTTCTTTCCCTCTTTTCTCACTTCTCTTGTGTTTGGATCAGTTGTGAGTGATCTGGGTTTTGCTTTACATTTCTCATTAGGTTTCTCTGTGTACTTTCGGCTATGTATTGTAGGGTACTAGGTACTTTACCACGGACTGCGATTGAGCACTGCGATTGAGCACTGTGTTATAAATTTATAAAAAAAAAGCAGCTGATGCAAGCCAGGTGCTTGTGACTGCTCCCACACTTGCAGCTTTGCCATGTGTTGATATGTCTAGATCCGGACAATCAAGTTCTCACCCACGACGTAGAAGTGTCTGTGTCTTGTTCTTGACCATCTGATATATACCCTGCATTCACGATATCTTTCCTACCCTCTCTATTCAAAAGTAGAAACAATGGAAAAAGCTACTATGGTACGAGTCATCCGAGTCCTTGGTGAGTGTCACATCGTCCCATCGGCTCCGTTGATCAGTGATCTCTATTGCATTTCCTCCTAGAATTCATCGGAGAGCTCAAGGATCAATTTCAACGACCGTTCGTTGTTAAATACTCTGACAAGGCGGATAGCCCCCTTCAAAGTATCGAAAAAAAACTCGACAATAGAGTCGGGATGAAACAGCATTTGAAGCTGACCCCAAGCGGTTTGTAAGTGAACCTTTTCAATCTCATGCAGTCCTACATATTTAGGTGGTGTAGGATTTTCCACGAAGGGAGTAACTTGAATATTGAAATATACAAGGATTTTCGAAGGCCGAGAGTTTTCAGGCGCAAGCACATCTCACAGGGTGATTTACTACTTCAAGCTAGCATCAAATTCGACGATTTATGGGATCATCTGGCTTACGAAGCACAGCGAGAAACTAATTGTGAGTTGATCTTTGCGACAATCATTTCCCATTTACTCAGGGCACCTTAGCAAACTTTCAGGTGGAATTCACCAATCCCATCTCAGGATTGCAGTTTTGGATTGTCGCTGAGGTATGCATTTTATCACTGTTGACATGTAGATTTCCTCCTCAAATGTAATTGTAGGCCTACGGCAGTGATTTATGTGCTCTAGATACACAGATCAGGAGTACAGCAGAAACCTTAAATTTCTTTAAACCACTTGTGAATCGTCTTGGTTCTGCGGGCGCTGATGCTGGGGTGCTTATCGAGTTTGGCATGGTCATCAGTGGGGTAATGAATCATTGTCCAGCATGTGTGCGTGTTATCTGACTTGCAATAGCTGAATTCCGTGGCTCAGACAGTGATAAATTGCATCGATGTCGTCTACAAAGTTGGCTACATTCTTTTCCAATGAAAAAAAACATGACTGATAGGTTTTGTAGCATTTTGAAGCTCAAAAAGAATCTCGTGAAGCAATGCAAGACCTCGCAGAGGGCATGTGTATATTAGCTACCAAGCTGGACAGGCTCAAGGAAGTTCCAAAATCAGATGAACTACATCTTACTATCGGTGAATTTCCTGGAATGATGGAAGAAGTGGCGAGCTTTGTTGAGAAGTGGCTCGAAAGTTGGTTAGGTGTGTGTTCAGCCGCGTGAGATGGATTGATGACTGATTCGTTGATTGTAGCCAAACACATCCTCGTTGTCCCTCATAAGGACGAAGCAATTGAATTGCGGAAGAAACTAGATACGTTCGCGAGAAATTTCGACCGAGATCTTCTTATAGAGATCCGAACAGAGCAAGGTCTGATTTTTGTGTTTGACATTTACTGTCCAAGTCGTCTTATTTGTGGTATCAGCCACTCTGGTGAGTGGCGTGAAAGTTATAGATACTGCCCACGCTGTTCAAGTCGGTGTTGACAGTCTTCGAGGTATGTTATTGATGTTTTCTGTTTAGTGATCCTTATGACGCATGACTTTGTACCAGAAAATACGAAGGTAGTCTCTGAAAAGAAGGAACTGGATGACTTGGTGTGCGCCCTCGGAGAGAATAGGCTTCCCCTACGTAAATCATGTATGGAAGGCACCCGCACCACCATCTTACAAGAGATCGACAATGAAATCAAAAATGTCGATGGCCCCAATATGATTTGGATAAGGGGATCGCCTGGTGTTGGGAAATCTGCCTTGGCAGCTAGCATTGCCAATTGGCTAGTCGACCAGAACCGCCATGTGATCACATTCCGATTCGACCGCACACAATCTACGACCATCACCACGAATGCTCTGTGGCGTGCTGTCGCTTGTGATCTTGCCCGCCTGTACCCCTTTCTTCGGAAACACATTGCTCAAGGAAATCAAGGGCATGGTTCATCTGACATTGATCGGCTTTTCAAATCGCTCATTGAGGTACCATTATCCGCGCTGGATGATGTCATTCCACGTGAGGAGCTTCCAGTGATTGTGATAGATGCGTTGGACGAGTGTGGTGGCCTGAGGCACGACTCGTTTGGGAAGGATGATTACAAGGGTCTTCTGCATACGCTCAAGCGTTGGATTCAGGTTGACCACTTGAAGAGGTTCAAGTTGGTCGTTACTAGCCGTCCAGAGGACCACATCACCCAAGCCTTCCCCGAATCCATCAGCATTCATATTGTTATTCCCTCTGGCAGTGACGTCAGGTTAGGAGATAATGCTTCTGAAGACATCCGTTTATTCCTCAAGTCATGCCTCAAGAATATGGGTATGAACGTTGCATTGATCAACAAGGCTCTTGATTACCTGGTTCCTCGTGCTGCTGGGATATTTATCTGGGCGACAACTATTGCCGATTTCCTCGAACTCGATCCCGAAAGCCGGTTTGCTATGCTTGAAAAGGGTGATGGGAACAGTTTGGAAAGCTTGTATTCTCTGTACTCAACGATCGTCAAGGCATCATTTGGACATGATCTCGAAAAGGAAGAGATCGCAGCAGTTGCCTCAGTTATGGGTGCAATGATTTTTGCCAAGAAACCACTTGACGACAATGTGCTTATCATGCTTCCCCAAGTCAGGATCCCAGACTCAGATGCGAACAGGCTAGGGCTTATCCGCAAGGGTTTTGCTTCTGTCATCGACTCTGGTCCTATCCTCCATTTCCATCACCACTCATTCGAGGATTTTCTTCTCTCAACCTCGTTTGTGCAAGAGCTACCTGAATTTTCTGTTGTCCAGGATCGGGGTCATCACGAACGTCAACTTGCTGTGTTGTGCTTGAAAACCCTGGTATCACCCAAGCTCCATTTCAACATGGGTAACTTGGAGTCTTCGACCATCAGGAATGTGGACATTGATGTCAAGTCTGCCATCTCGCCTCTCATTTCCTATTCATCTCTGTTCTGGGCGGACCACCTTCTTCAGACTCCACTCGAGGAGAAGTTGATGGAGGCGGTGAAATTTGTGGTGTACGAGAAGCTATTGTTCTGGCTGGAGGTCATGAGCCTGACAGGTAATGTTCATGAGGCATATTTGATCATGAAAAGAGCTTTAGCATGGAAGGTGCGTCTGCAAGTCATTTATTTGTGATATATCTGATGTTGGCTGGCCAGCCGCTCCACTCCGATAATGAGCTAACATCGTTTATCCACGATGTTCTCCGATTCATTTCTGCATTCATGGTTCCAATCTCTCAGCGCGCCGCTCATGTGTACCTCTCGGCGCTCCCCTTCTCACCTGAGCAATCTCGTGTTGCCAGAAAGTTCCGTTTGAAATTTCCCAACACACTTGCGATCACTCAAGGGAAACTCAGTCAATGGCCAATGGTGGTATTCACTGCAGAGCACCATAAGCATTGGGTGCTCCATGTGGTCTTCTCGCCGGATGAAAGCACCTTTGCTTCCATATCACAGGATGCTATGTATGTCTGCGACTCCGAAACAGGTCATTGCATTTCAGGCCCATTTGAACTGCCTGGTGATGTGCTTGTGCGTGATGCCTGCTTCAGTCCTGATGGGAAGCACATTCTAGTCAAATTTGACTCTGATGCAGTAGTCTGGGACATCGAGACGGGTGAGGAGCAGTTTCGAATTGAGGGCTCCGATTTCGCCTTCATTCATCATGATAGAAGAATTGCCTCTGCGCATTGGGTAGACAAAGACGGAAACTCAGACAACTCCAAAGACTCAACTCGTCTTCTGGTCAAATTGTGGGACGCTCGCAACGGTGCACTAATATCCAACAGGCTGTTGGAGGTGAATGATGTTGCCGTCACCCGATTTTCCCCTGGTGGGCATTTTCTGGCTGTAGGAAGAAAGTCTGAGGATGTCATTGAATTATGGAACCTGGAAGATGGCAAGAATCTCCGACAATTCCCATATCCTCATGGAAAACTGTCATCACTCGACTTTTCTCCAACCAGCGACACTTTGATGGCCGTATCTGGTGAAAAACCCTGTCATATCTACCTTTGGAGATTGGACACACAAGAGATGGTATCCTTCAGCTATGATTTTAATCGCTATTATCCCGATGGGCTACATGTTATTCATTCACCCCTCACCAACTACCTATTTATCCATCAAAATCTCACAGTGGAGATATGGGATGTGTCTGTGACTGGCGCGAAAATGATCTGGGAGACAAAGAATTCATATGTATGGAGTATGCGTTCATCACATGATGGCCACAGGCTTTTGGTTGGACATTGGGATGGAAGTGTGAGGATGTGGGACCTTGACCTGGAAGATTTGGCAAGAAATCAGGCTGACACTGAGGACACTCAAGATGATACTGATACACGACGAGTCCGTGCAATCTCACCCTCTGGAACTATGGTTGTTACACAATCACAATCTCTCAACGTCGGATTGCTGAACACAACTACTGGGGAAGTCGTGGATATTGGCATGTACAACAAACGTGTCAGGGATGCTGGATTTTCCCCAGATGAAGATCAGGTAGCGGTTTTGTTTAACACTCTCATCACCATATGCGATATAATGCACCCGGAGAAGCGCGTCTCATTCGATTTGCAGCCAAGAGAAGATGTCCGAATTGGGAAGGTCGCCTTCCAAACATGCAACGACCTGGTTATATGCACGATCTTTCATGATGACTCAGGATCACTGCAAGTTTGGCATCGGCAGGATCCCGCAGGTTTCGAATGCTCGTATTCTTTGGACTTGGATTTTGACAAATTCTCGTCCCCATACCTGGCACCCGATGGTTTGACCGTCATCATCACTTCCGCATCTAGCCCCACATGTTATTCATGGAATCACGGGACCGCCCAGTTTGATCCTGTCCACTTTGACGATGAGGCACATATTACCTGGATACCTGGGTACTCACCTGGCGGGAAACTCGTCGCATGCTGGTCTCGCGATGATTCCCACATCCGAATCTGGGACACACGAACTCGCCAGCTCATCAGCAAGCTTCCAACGTCCGAGGTGGATGCAATTGCCTTCTCACCTGCTCCGATCGACCATTCCCTTGCCGGCAGACTCATTGCTCTGAGGTTCAGACGTGAAAACGCAATACGTCTCTTGGATGCCTATACCGGCCATCTGCATGCTCAGATTTTGGGTCCAGCATACGCACCCATGACGTTTATACGAGATGGAACAAAGTTGGCGTACCATTACCCCAATTTTGGTTTGAGAATCTGGGATCTCACAGCTGAGAACTCGCATTCCACTGATGGATATGAGCATATGCTACAATGCATGACAGATGGATGGGTGATGAGTCGGGATGATGAGCCATTGTTTTGGGTCCCAGTCGAACACAGGGAACATCTGTACGTGCCACCGTTCGAAGTGGTGATTGAGGGGTCCCAAATCTCGACGAAACTGGAAATTTCTAATTCAAGGTTCGGGACAAGGTGGGCAGAATGCATTGACAAAGAGTGGTTGAGAGAACTTGAGCAAAAGGAGAGGGAGGTAGGAAAATTGTTGAAGTAAGAAGCCTAGGTGCGTCCTGTCCTCAGTCAAGATACTTCAAGGTGTTCAAATGAATAGGCGAACTAGAGAATAGGACGAGTTCCACAGAGCTGACTGCTCTACTCAAAGTTTTGCTCTCTCGGTGTCTCAGCATGTATTTTTCCTTCAACGGGTCTAAGGATATTCCCTGTACTTATATATAACAGTGATTAGAATGAATGGTTTCTTCAGCAGACGTAGTGAAGATGAGATGCAGCAGTCCAAGCCTTATATCAAGGTGCAAAGAAAGAGAGGCTAGATAATGTCAGTTGAATACTTCAAGTGCAGGCAGAGTGGAAGGCAGGGTAACACCGGCAGATTTTGCATGCCGATTTCCTTTACCGAATGCTCAACAAAACCACAACCAAGTTCTCCTAGACACAAGACACGCTCTTGAAGCCAACATATCCAACTGATGAAAATTGGTACAAACACGAGTCTGTAGGCTGTATTTCAACTGCATCGTTCGACAAGACCTCTACTAGGCCACTCTACCTCATCCAAGGGCAAGTACTACCACCAGACGGCCTTATACGTTGATTCAAGAAGCCTAAGGAGAGTTTTAAGTGTGCTCTTAACCTTGGCTCATGGAAAGTAGATACGGTGTTCGACACTCAGCTCAGGGCGAGAACATCAGACATCAACACTTCTACAAAGTGGCTTGTGCACACCTATTAAGGAGTTGGGGAAACATTGAGGGTCTCATGCAAAGATGACGTGGACAATGAGTGCGTCACGAAGGCAGAGGCTGAGTCAAGGGAGGGGTAACATCCATCTCCGTCGGCTAAACAACATGCCGTATGGACTCGAAACTTGACTCAGTGGCACCATGACAATTTGTGCGAATGGATGTGCCTTCCGACCCCCTACGATGTTAGGCCAGGAAATCGAAACCACTTTGGATGTCGAGTGTAGTGAGAGGTGGTGAGCAGTGATAGTCTGGATGCAAGTGGAGCGATGGACTCATCCGGATCGCCTCGTGGACGATAGCATCCATCGGGCTCCACAGTCCAGAGAACTGGCACGACGCCATCGCCGTTGGAGCTCCAAATTTGTCTCCAAGGGGAGTCACAACCTGGCCAATGCAAGTCTTGAAGGGGAGGTTGAGAGGTTGAGGTATGCTAGTGTCGTAAAGCAAAGCCTGGATGGGGGTTGAGCCACTGGTATAACGGTTACTCTTCTTGTACAAACATATTTAAATAACCTCTTTTGGATATTGTATCAGGGCAGTCGCTTAAGTGGTGTGGTTGCAGTAGGGGATTTGAACGGTTTTAGTAC
>Ga0153955_100385_pt1 | contig 23570 bp, 24 predicted proteins | sample TSFL039MetaG_FD_104744 | JGI IMG/M metagenome (GOLD analysis project Ga0153955, IMG submission 104744) | Attine ant fungus gardens microbial communities from Florida, USA - TSFL039 MetaG | ecosystem: Host-associated > Fungi > Mycelium > Unclassified | place: USA: Florida, Wekiwa Springs...
CAGATACTGGGAGGGAAATGACAGGCTGACAATTGAGGTTCGCCGGACGTTCAAAGGAACGGGTGTCACAGCAACAAAGCCGGGAGCTTTGTTGTATAAACGTATATCTCATCGGACATGACAGCCTATTCAGAGTGACACTTGGTGGCGGCCTTCATTGCGTATACAAAATCATGTAATTTCGCTAGCATTATTTCTGGTTCGTTAAAATTACTCTCAATAATTTTTACGATCGCAGAACCAGAAATTGCTCCTGCCGCACCAGCTCTGAGCGCCTCACGAACCTGTTCAGGCTCGGAAATCCCAAATCCTAACAGAGGTGGAGGTGCATTATAAGATTTGAGCGCTTCAATGATTTCTGAAGATGGCATCATTGCGCGAGTTTCTATGCTTGTAACGCCAGCATGAGAAAGGAGGTAGGTATAACCACCACCAAATGCTGAAACTGATCTTAAAGTGGAGTCATCAGCATTAGGAGGAGCGAAGAAAATAGTATGAATCCCATTTTTGCTAGCAGAAGTACGGAATTCATATGACTCTTCTACAGGCACATCACCAATCAAGACAGAGTCAACCCCCGCAGCTGCGCATTTCTGATAGAAATTATCGATTCCATTTGAAAAAACTAAATTTGCATAAAGGAGTAAACCAATAGGTAATTCAGGATAGTTGCTACGAACTTCAGAGATAACCTTGAAACAGAGATCGGGTGTGGTTCCTGCCTTCAAAGCCCTGAGAGAAGCCCCCTGAATGACTGGTCCATCAGCAAGAGGATCTGAAAAAGGTATGCCGAGTTCAAGCGCATCAGCACCAGCTACGATAATAGTTTCAACAATCTTTAAAGAAACTTCGAGATTTGGATCTCCCAATGTGACATATGGAACGAACGCACCTTTATTGCTTTCTATGAGACGGGTGAACGCTGAACGATAACGATCCATTAGATCTCTAACCCTGTATCTAAAAATTTTCAACAGTAGAAATGTCCTTGTCACCACGACCAGAAATATTTACAACAAGGATATTTTCCAAATAGGGCTCCTGAGCAATTAACTTCAGGGCATAAGCTAATGCATGAGCTGATTCGAGGGCAGGAATTATCCCTTCATGCAACGCAAGACTATGGAAAGCCTGGACAGCTTCGTTATCAGTTATAGCTACATATTCAGCACGTTTAATATCACGAAGATATACATGCTGGGGGCCGACTGATGGGAAATTCAGTCCCGCAGAGATAGAATGACAAGCTGAAATCTGGCCTTCATGGTTCTGCAAAAGTGGGGCTTTCATGCCAAAGAACATACCGGTTGTACCTTTATTGAGAGGAGCACCGTGCATATTGGAATTCAGGTCATTACCTGCAGGTTCTACGCCGATTAAGCGAACAGATGAATCATCAATGAAATCCGTAAACATACCTATTGCATTTGAGCCACCACCCACACAGGCGATTACTGCATCAGCAACCTTCCTTCCTTTGACATAATTTGTCTTTTAGTTTCTTCTCCAATTACTTTCTGGAACTCCTGGACTAAAGATGGGTAGGGATGCGGACCAGCTGATGTTCCTACAAGATAATGTGCAGTTTCAGAATTGTCTGGCCAATCTCTGATAGCCTCGTTACATGCATCCTTCAGAGTCCCACTTCCTGATGATACTGGTACAACTGTAGCTCCCATCAGCTTCATTCTGAGAACATTCGTCCGTTGTCTTTCCAGATCTTTATGTCCCATATAGATTCGGCATTTCAAATTTAATAGCGAGCAAGCCATGGCAGTCGCGACACCATGCTGCCCAGCGCCAGTTTCGGCAATGATCTCAGTTTTACCCATACGAATTGCAAGAAGGACTTGTCCCAATACCTGATTCATCGCATGTGCTCCCCCGTGAAGGAGGTCTTCCCTTTTCAAATAAAGCTTTGTTTTTGAGCCCTTCGTAAGATTACGTCAAAGAGTTAATGCAGTTGGTCTTCCAGTGTAATCCTCTAATAACTTAGTAAGTTCAGATATAAAATCAGCTTCCTGCATTGCATTTTTAAATGTTGATTCCAATTTTTTAAGGGCAGGCATTAGTATCTGTGGAACATACTGGCCACCATATTCACCAAAGTATCCGTTATCATTAATCATAAGAACTTTCTCATATAGTGTTCAAACAAAAGCTTCAGGGATAACAAACACAATGCTCTGTACAAAAGATAGCCCATAGAGCAAACCGTACTTTTCACAACTTTTCATACAGCATGCATTTGGCAAAATTTTCCAGTACAGAGCAGAGTTTCCATCAAAGGGATACATACTCAAAAAATAAACTTCCATTGTAACTGGCTCTTAACAATAGCAAGAAAAATTGATGCACCCTAGGTTGCCTGTAGCTTTCGTTATACGCAAGTTTCAGAAAAATTCGCAACCCGCCACTATCATCAAGAAAATAAATAATAAATTCAGAGAGGTAACGGCTTTTCGTTCATCTCAAAACTTCAATCGTTGATCCAGAACGAAATATTAAATTTTTATGAATACTACAAAACCAGCTTTAATAATCTAAGCAGCTTATGTATTCTTTAAAAAACGCACTTATAAACTAGTACAATGAATATATAAGCGATAAATACCTACATTATTTAAACCTCCTCGTAGACCATGCAGATCATGAGGAGTCTTGTAGATACCTATGTCTAAAGGTCTCTTAGTTATATCAGGATGAAATGATTCCGAGCTAAGTGATCCCTATATCATAAAAATGGATGGAGATTTAGCATGATTGAAGGAAAAAACAGAATCACGCCCGAAGGCATTGAAACGGAATTTCTTACAGAAAATGAATTTAAACTTCTTCCATACTTAGATTCCAAAATCTACATCGAATCAGCTTTCGCGAGGTTCACTGGATGGCATAGCTCTTATGATAATATGCATCCAGACTGGAAAGACCGAGTGAGAGTTCAAAGACAACTTTCAAATTGTTTCGTGGAAGCATGCAAGCTAAAAAAATTCTCAAAAAAAGATGATAAAGAAACAAAAGTATTGTTCCTTGGCGCTTCGCTAGGTTCTATTGCGACTCTTTTCTTCTATTCAGAATGGAAAGAAATGTTTGGTTCAAGGGGATTGGAAATACATATTGTCGACTTAATAGAAGAACCATTAATAAGAACTAAATCGGGCGATTTTGAACTACCTAATGCTGCATTGAAGGATTGCGATCTTAACGGAAATGTAACAGAGGAAGATTATAAAAACATACTTAAAGAGTGTCACATCCACGAAAGCAACGTTATTAGCCTTCCTAAAGACTTGTCAGATTTTGACATTGTCATTGCTCCATACATTCATCATCACCTGAATATTTATGATAAGAAAAAAGCTTGTGAGGAAATCTATAGAGTAACTAAGCAAGGTGGGATTATTCTGATTGGGGATCTTTACTTTGAATATAACGATTTCAACCTCTGGCTAAAAAGGCATAAAGCAGAAAATTTCCCATATGCGATTGAGTCCTTTATAAATAAGGAAATGCACCGTCAATACCTTGGAAATACAGATTTTATAACTGAATTACAGAATGATTTTAGTTATGCTTTTTGTGTGAAGAAAATTTAGTTTAATCAGGGGGCAGGGATTGGCCTCATCTAGGATGATAAAATAACCTTATAATTAAATCGGATAAAATCATAATGACTTCAAATTTATTAAAAAAAAATGACGATTATTCAAGCATTGTTTTAGATGACGCAATCATTCTCACATTAAGCATTAGAAAAAGAATAATAACTTCCCTTCTAAATGAGAATTTCAAACAAGAATACATATTTGAATTAAAAGATGTTTTAGAAAGAATCAGACATTTAATGATAAAAAGTCAAAAAAAAGGCATTACCAATAACAGTGAGAATTTAGAGAAACTAATGGAAAAGTTAGATTCAGAAAGAAAAAACAATACAGATATCGGTAAGGATCTTGAGAGATGTTTAAGAATATTGGATTCTTGCTATGAGCTATTGATTGAAAACTTCCCTAATATGCGAGCTAAAATCAAACATATCTATCAATCATAGGTTATTTGGTACAATAATGAATAATTCAGACCGCCAAATAGACAAGACTGTTGGCTATAGCTTTTCTTCTTCCGAAGAATGCCTAACCGCACTCCATAATATTAGGTCTTCAGCTATGCCTTATGGCATTAAACCAGTTTATGCAAGGTTCGGCTGCCCGACTGTCTGGGAATGTGAAGCTGCGCTCGCAATGTTGCATGGATCTAAGTGGTGTGTCTTTTTCCCGTCTGGAATGTCCGCTATAGATGGGGCATTTTCATCAATACTAAAAAAAGAATTGAACCCAACTTGTTTGTTTTTAAATCAGCTTTATCCTGGAACACTAAGCTACGCAAAAAATGTACTAGAGGAACAAAGAGGATTTATCATTGATATAAAAGATGCTTCTTTCATCAATAAAGAAGTAAATATTAAAAATAGCATAATTTTTGTAGAAAGCCTGTCTAATCCTCTTCTTGAGCCATTTAACTTTAGATTGCTTAATAGTATTAAAAGAGAATTCAACAACATAATAATAATTGATAATACTATTGCTACATCAATAACATGCCGTCCACTTAACCTAGGTGCTGACTTGGTAGTTGAGAGTATTGGAAAGTATGTATCTGGTCATAACACGTTAATGGCTGGAGCAGTATTTGGAAATAATCCTGAAACTGCGATAAAAATCCGTCAGTACCAAAAAAATGTTGGATCAATTTCTAGTCCAGAGGTCGCCTCGCTAGTTATGGAGCATTTGAAAACCTACTCACTACGTTTCAATAAACAATGTGAAAATGCAGAACTTCTTGCATTTTGGCTAAATAAAACAAAAGCATTTAAAAAAATACATCATCCATCACTGACGATTAATAATTCGGATTGCCGTGCAGCATGTATAACTGTTGAACTAGATCAGACATCAAAAGTAAAAACATTTTCTTCTTTACTTAACGCACTCGCTCCTAAAATTCCGTTAAAAACATCTTTGGGTTCGACATCAACATCAATAATGGATGTATCAAGTTATATAGTTAAATTCGATGCAGAAAGCCAATACGCTAGGATAAGCATGGGAATTGAAAGCATTGATGAAATCATATCAATATTTTCAGAGGCGATGAACTCGATAGTGGAGGAAAATTGAATGTCAAAAAAAGTAAGAATTGCATTCGTAGATATCCTTGATCATCCGGAAATAAGTTTTATGGAAGAATATAAAGATACTATTAACCAATGCTTAATAGATAACCAGGAAGTGGACTTTCTAACACTATCAAACGTAGATTTTTGTTCCCTTGATAACAGTGGTTACGACGGATTTATTATATCGGGTTCAGTGACACCTTACTGTAGTCAGGAGGAATGGGTCGTAGACCTTTGTGGGTTTATACGCCGCCTATATATTAATAATAAAGTTCCTTTGCTCGGGCTGTGTATGGCACATGAACTAATAGCCGTTTTATTTGGAGGGTTAGTACAGCCGGGAATCACAAAAGAAATCGGTACTGTGAAGTTAAAAAAAACACCTGAAGGTCATGACTCCCCATTACTTCAAGGCACTCAAGATGTAATTCAATTATTGGCGGCACATAGCAGAGACGTTGTTATATGGCCGGAGGAAGCAATATTGCTTGCTGGCAACGCAAGATGTCAGTGTCAGATTTTCAAATTGAAGAACCTATATGGTATTCAGTCTCATCCTGAAGTTGGAATGGATGCTATGAAAAAATGGTTAAGAGGTAGAGAAGGAACCGATAGTTTGATAAAGCAGGGATTTATTGACGATGAAAATGAATTAGTTCAATTCCTCTCCGAAAACATCAAAGAATGTAATGATAGATTGATTATTTTTAAAAACTTTATCGACATTTGCAGTGAAAAAAAATTAAATAAGAATATTCATAATGATATCTAATTTATTTCAATCTCGCCGATTTAATGAAAAAAATGGACACCTACCATTTAACATATCTTCCGCCCAAGGAATATATGTTCAAGATGAGCATGGAAAAAAATACATTAATGCCTATGGGGGGCTATCACTTCCCTTCGGATTTGGTAGAAATGAGTTAATAGAGGCGGTATCAGTGCAGATTGCAACTATGCCCTACATCCCACTAAATGGTATTAGCTCGACGGTTACAGAAGAATATGCAAGAAAGCTATCCAATTTTGTACCCTGTGGCCCATGGACATCTCTTTTTGTAAATTCGGGTTCTGAAGCTGTTGATAGTGCATTAAAGGCTGCTCGTTTGTTTTGGACAGGAAGCTCCCGTTTTAGCTCTGATTCAAGGTCTATGATCCTGAGTTTTAGCAACTCCTATCACGGCCAAACAATTGGAGCGATGGCAGTTTCTGGTATTTATCAAGATTTCAAAAATCATAGCAGTAAATGGGAGTATGGAGTGGACTTTGCGCCATCTCCCCTGCCAAGCGTGGGTAGCTACGAAAGTGGAGTACAAAACTCTTTGAATAATTCTCTCGAATTGCTAGAAGAGCGTCTAAAAAATGACAGGATTGGAACAGTTATCATCGAACCTGTAATTGGAGCAGGTGGAGTTCACTTTCATCCCCCAGATTACTGGGTTGCTTTTAAAGAAATTATTGACAGGAAAAAAGTTTTATTAATTATAGATGAATCTGCAACCTGTGCCGGTCGTACTGGTGAAAAATTTGCATTTACTTCATTAGGCCTAAAACCTGACATATTAATCCTTGCTAAAGGAATCAATGGAGGCTATTTACCATCAGGAGTTATGATGCTATCTGAGAATGTTACTAACCAGATCCTTCAGTCATCAGAGGAACTGTTCTCAACATCACAGGGTGGTAATTCAATAATAGCAAAATTAGGAATTGAAGCACTTAATATTTTTGAGAAAGAAAGACCATGGGAGAATGCATCCAGACAAGGAGGATATCTCATAGGTGAACTTAAAAAGATTAGCAAAGAAATTACAGTCCGAGGGAAAGGTCTTTTAATCGGAATTGATTTTAATATTAGATTAAATGAAAACATAGCGTTTGAGGCACAAAAAATAATGAGAGAAAAAGGGGTTCTCATTTACGCAAAAGATCGGTTTATTGGGGTTTTTCCACCTCTTTCAATATCTGACATAGAGTCTGGAATGGTTATTGATTCCTTCCGTGAATGTATCAAAGAGCTTGGTTTATCTTAGTTATTTCAATCAATGGAGCGTAGCTATGAGCAAAATTTTTTTTGAAGTTAATAGTGATAATATAAAATATATTTTATCAAACGCACATCCTCCTGAGTTATTTGAAGTAGATAGTATTTTAGAAAATGCTGATACACGTGAACTGACTAAATATGAAATTGCATTACTTATCGCCGCTATGAATTCACCAATATTTGAAGAGATTAAGAAAAAAGTCATCTCAAAATCCCGGACCATTCGCCATCGGATCCATGGCAATAAGGTCATACCAATGGCGCCAGTCGAAGTCACAAATAGATGTTCTTCAAATTGCAACTTTTGTGGATGGAGGTCAGATAATAAAGATATGAATAGGATGACCGTCTCAGAAAGTCTTATGATGACACAAATTTCTTATCTGCTGAGTAAAGGTATTGGGCATATTGAATTGGTTGGTGGTGATGACATAGGCTTTGTGAAAAATACACTACCTAAACTTATCCCTGAAGTTAAGAAAAAGCAGGAAAATATGGAAGGGGGTAAATTATCATTTTGTACAATGGCGTTAACAGAGAATCAATATAAGAAATTAAAAGCAATTGGCGCAGACACAATGATTATGTGGCAGGAAACATATGACAAGAATGTCTTTAAGCAACATATTACTGCTGGTCCAAAAGCTTGGGGTATTGATGACGACTTCAAAGTCATTAAAGGTGGGGATGGATATAAGTTCAGACTTGAAAGTCAAGATCGTGCAGCAGAAGCAGGGCTAGGATTATCTGTAGGTGCTATCCTCGGGTTAAATCCAGATTATGGTTTCGAGATACTTGCCACAATTGATCATGCAAATCATCTGATTGAAAAATGGGAGCCATCAGAACCCATTATTGTAGGAATGCCAACTTGGAACAAGATCACAACCCCCCGAACTGATAACCGACCAGAACAAACACTTCCTATTGAGAATTTCTTTACATACTTTTCTTGTTTATATTTCCTTGCTTTAAATAAACACAAAACTTGGGTTTTTCCAAACTGCAGGGTGAGTATTGATATACAAGTTGAGGCTGTTGACGCTTCGGGGGTTTTCACATCGACAGAGGTCAAACTTGGACCTGGGGGGTATGTTAATTCAGCATTAAAACATCTCACGCATACACAACAAGACAAGGTTAAAACCGAGCTAATTGCGCTCTTCAAAGATGATGTTGATAATTCTGATATTCAAAAGTACCTAGATGATATGGAGCAATTTCAGCACCATTATCATGTCCATGAAGACTATATCGCTGCATTCGACAAAGTTAATCTAGTTTGTGAAACAGAAAAAAATATTCTCATATCATCTGAATAACTGGATATATAAAATGTTGAAAACTACTCAGTTAAGAAATTTGATCAACAGTAATAAACTAAATTTTTTAATGGAAGCACATAATGGACTTTCTGCCCGGATAGTTGAAGAAGCAGGTTTTGAAGGTATCTGGGCAAGCGGTTTATCCATATCAGCATCGTTAGGACTCAGGGATAATAATGAGGCAAGCTGGACCCAAGTGTTAGATGTTATTGAATACATGAGCGACGCTACCAACATCCCCATAATGCTTGATGGAGATACTGGATACGGTAATTTTAATAACATGTGCAGACTGGTAAAAAAACTTGAGCAAAGAGACATCGCTGGCGTTTGTATAGAAGACAAAATCTTTCCTAAGACAAATAGCTTCTTGAGAGGTGAAGCTCAACCTCTTGCAGATATTGGAGAGTTTTGCGGAAAGATTAAAGCAGGGAAGGATAGCCAAAAGAATAGTGACTTTGTAATTGTAGCCAGAACAGAGTCATTGATAGCTGGTAGAGGAATTGATGAAGCCCTTTTAAGGGCCGAAAAATACTATGAAGCTGGCGCAGACGCAATACTGATTCACTCAAAATCATCAAAAGCTGATGAGGTATTCGATTTCATCGACAAATGGGATAACAAATGCCCAATCGTTGTTGTCCCTACTAAATATTATACCACACCAACATCTGAATTTGAAAAACGGAATGTTTCTCTGGTAATTTGGGCTAACCACCTGGTGCGGAGCAGTATCCGAAGTATGCAGGATACTGCTTGCCAGATTTATAAAGAAAAGACACTTGTCAATATTGAGGGGAACATTTCATCCGTACAGGAAGTTTTCAGATTACAGCGTGACAATGAACTTTTGGAGGCTGAAGCTCGATATCTCCCAATTAGAAAGGACAAATTTCAATACATAGTTTTACCATCTTTCTTTAGCTCTTTAAATGGCAGTGCAAATCTAAAAAAAATCCCGAATGTAGTATCATCATTCAATAGCAGAGCAAAAGAAAAAAATATAAACTCACTAAATAAACACGGTGTGTTTGAAAGTCCTATTATTATATCTTCTCGTGAATATGACCTACTTTCAATAGTTGATGAGATCTACCATCGGCCTGCCAGTGGAGAATATGGTTATATTTTTGTTCCTGATGACATTATTGTAAAAAGCTCTGTCCTTGCCAATCTGTTGAATGATGATGCAGATGTATCTTTGCTTGTGGATTATGGAAGCCTTAACACTGAAACTAATAAATACTTTAGATTTAGAAAAAGAATTTGTGGTGATAATCTTACTCCTCTATATGAGGCGGATTTTTCGAAAGACTACGAACATATAGACAAAGCTACATGCCTTGGTGCGTTCAAGTTAAGTGCTTATGGTTTGTCATTGATTTCTAATCGAGATATCTATAATCCTGCCATCAATAATAATGAAGGGTTCGATTTTGTAAGTTTAATAAAGATACTTTCAGATAAAGGAGTGAAAATATCCATTCAGCTAGCACATGGACAATGGACGAGCCAAGATGACTTCATATTGATCGATAAAGACCATGCGTCCGTCATATAATATGCTGATATTAGGAAGAGGTGTTTACAACTCCTCTGGTTCAAAATAACAAAACATTTGAGTGGAAATATATGTCATTGAAATCGAATCATGGATTTATTAATGAAAAAACTAACATAAACCTATCTAAAGAACTCAGAGAAGTTTGTCTCAGTTACCTTCGTTCTTTAGGATTTAATGAGGACGAGATTAAATCAACTTATAATTCTCTAATTTTTGCTGAAATGCATAATAAGCCTAGTCATGGATTAAATAGACTTTTTAGTGGTTTTATTGAGAAATGTGTTGATTCCGGAATGATGGAACCTAATAAAGTCCCGATCCTCTTGGAATCAAGCAATAATCAGCAGTTATTCTTTAATGGAAATCACGCTATAGGTTACCATGGAATTAAGTTGATAGTTGAGCATATAATACAGAACTCAAAATCAAACTCTGTTACTTTTGCGCATGTCAACAACCTCTATCCTACCAATGCGCTGTCAGAATATGCTAAGAAACTCAATGACCATAACTTAATCTGTTACATTACGACTAAATCTCCAGACAAAGTAGGCCCTCCCGTTTCTCCCGGTAAGCATGTAGTAAAAGCTGAAGCAGTCGTTGGCACAAATGCTTATGCTTGGGGTTTCCCCAATGTTGCTGGAAACCATTTTATTTTCGATGTCTCAATGGCTGGAGCCACGAACGGGGAACTATTACAACCTTTAGAGAATCAACGGAAAAATTTCATAAAAAACAACTTTTTAACTAAAAGTCTTAATACGCCTGATGATCCTGAGGAGCTTTTTAATTCTACAGGGATTTTTGATGGATTGATATTACCTATGGGGGGGGAGAAAAGCTATAAATCATTTGGTAACTTATTGATTGCAGAATATTTCAACTTACTATCCGAGCAAAACTCAACAAACACTTCCACAACTATTATAGCAATTAAAAATACGAGCCAAGAGAGTTGGGATTCTAAACTTAGAGATAAGTTGAAAAGCTCTCTTGAATACCAAGATGGTAAAAGGCTAAAAATACCATTTGAAAGTGGGGCTATCTTTTCTGAAGAAGAAGTATTACACCAATATAGCGAAAGTATACTGAAGCTAAAATATAATATTATCCCCCCATCAGATTACAGATTGAATATCTCTCGGCATTCCTTATTTGAAAAAGACCTCAACTTATATAAATATAATCTTATAAGTTCTGTTAAAAATGAGATTCTACGATTTTCTGATAGTGTCTCTGAGAGTGTTATTGATGAAGCACTTAACACCGACTTGGGAGATGATACTTTCTTCAATGAGTGGAGTAAAAAGTATTCTCTTCCTTCTCTTGATCAACACTCAAGGATAATAGACGGTGTAAAGGGACTTACCTTCGGTCCAAATGATCTAATTCTTGACGTTGGTTGTGGGAATGGCCGATTAATCCAAATCTTGCCGGAAATAAGAGAATTAGTTTGCCTCGACGTTTCTAATGCTATGCTCGATAGTATATCGACAGATAATATCATTTACCCCATCCAGAAAGTTCACTCTGATTTCTTAGATTACTCCACAAGTAAGTATTTTGACAAGATAATATCTATAATGTCGATGCATCACATTCCCCATCATGAAAAAAATAAAGCAATAAGTAAGGTTGCATCACTTCTTAATAAAGATGGGGTGTTCTTTTTGGGAGAAACATTTCTTGACTCTGTCAACATAGACGACAGATATAACATGCTTAACATTGCAGATATTTATTTTAAAAAAATCAGAAACTGCTTTAGTAATGGTGTAATCTCTCATGGTCTTAAAGATTTTCAAATACTGCGAAGGATACTTTTTTCTAATGGCGAGTATATGCTCTCAAAAAAACAATGGTCAGAACTAATTTTGCCTCACGGTTTTACTCTTGTCACAGGTAAAATCACGTCCCCAGACATTGGATATGGATATTTAGTTTTCAAAAAAAATTAACTCACCCTGTTCTAATGATTTAGGCTAAAATTAATTGCGAGGGATTATGTTTGAAATAATTACAGCTGCATTTACCTTTGGTTTTGTTGCTGGTTTAAAACCCGGTCCGCTAGGGATAATCGTTATTCAGCAAACTTTAACAAGAGGTTTATCATCAGGAGTTTTAGCCAGTCTTTCTCCTATACTATCTGATACGCCAATTATCTTTCTCGCAATTATAATTTTAAGGAATTTCAGTAATATTGATATATTCATAGCTTTACTTTCGCTAACCGGTGGTTTAAATCTCCTCTGGATTTCCATCAGACTGTTGAAAGTCAATGTGAATAAGTTCTCTGATCACAACCTTAGCTCTAGCAGTCTTTTGATGGCTGTAAAAATAAATCTTTTAAACCCAACCCCATACTTATTCTGGTTTACTATAGGCGGTAGCTACATCATCTCTGGAACTTTTATGGAGAGTATTGCATTCTCATTTGTTTCTGTTGCTTCATTAATTTTGTCAAAAATTTTTGTTGCTTTACTTGCCTTCTACTTTAAGGAGTTTCTTTCAAGTAATCGATATCTTTACGTTATGCGTACATTATCACTTGTTCTTTTCGTTTTCGGTTTCCAGTTAATATATCGCTCGCTTGAACTCACCCACTCAATCCTATCCCTTAAGACTTGAGCAAAGGACTTTTCGGCGGGCTGGAGAAAGGATAATTCTGAGAGTGAAGGATCCGACATTACTAACTGAGCCTTGTATCTGATACTGGGGGCAGGTCACCCGGGCAACGTCAGCCATTTCCCAGACATAGTATGGAAAACCGTCTTCATCACTATCGGTGTTAAGACCAAGACGGCGATGCGCTGCAATAATCAGCAGGTCACCTTCAGCTTTGGCCAGTGCAACTTTATGAGCGGTCAGTTCCGCGGCGTGGGTATTGAAATCAATTGTTAACCCTTCTTCTGCGTCTTCTGCATAAGCTTCAGCTGCATAATCGATGGTGAAATCACGGGCAAAATCATGTGCTAACGTTAATGCGTTCATAAAGGATTCCTTAAAGAATTGAGGAACCCTGCCCCTGACGGGGACAGAAGTCCCGTTAGGGTGAGAAACGGTTCGGTTAATAAGGCGGTCAGACGATGTCAGAAGAATCAGCGCTCTGATAAAACATTGCACGCAGTTGCTCTGTAGCGTTGTCCAGCGCTTTGTCCTCTCGGGACCGTGTAGCGCCCTCATGAAAAGCCGCATTCCAGTGAAGACTGTTAACACTTGTCCCCAGGAGAGTAAGTTCGGCCACTGCCTCTTAGGTAAAGGCATCTCTGATGTAGCCATGCTCAGCCGCAAAACCAATGGTATAAGCGACATTTCTCAGAAAAGTCAGGTAGGCCGGAAGGCGGTCAGCAGGAATCTGTGGATCTGCACCGACCATGAGTCTGTAATCCAGACGCACGTTAAGCTGAGTTTTTACGTAATCCATCATGATTTTTGCTAAAGCTGGTGAGTCACAATTCAGTAGCGTGAGAGGGTTGATCATACTGGTGTAATGCATGGGTACGATTCCTTAATAAAAAAGGAACCGTCCCGGAGGAAAAGTATCCCTCATGAATGAGAATCAGGCACAGAATGCAAGATGAGTAAAACAGGTGTATGGGAATGTGATGCGAAGTAGAAAAGGACCTTAACCGCATGGGTCTGTGTTTTCAAAGGTTAAACAGATTTGTTACCGCCCGAAAGCGCCATCTCTCAGGTAATGATGGCATTGGCGTGTGATTACCCGAAGGCGTTCCTCTCAAATCACCGGAACATTAGCAGTTGTCATGATGACAACGTTTAGCAAAAACATCGTACTGCAGGATTAAAAAGTCGGCAAGCTTTCAAATATCTACTAAACCATCAAGACCACAAACCTAGCTTATATATTCCCGTCCGGTTCAGATGTAGTGAGTTGAATTAATGATGAAAACCGTAGGGGTGGAACGCCTCAGAATGCTAAGGGGAACTTCATAGACTTACTCCATGTTCAAGCCAGCGCTGGGAGTCACTACAGGTGGTAGCTTGGCGGGTTACAATTATGTATCAAGGTCATCATACAAGAGGCGGGGGGCTGGTGAGCTGAGCAATACGCTGAATTTTCATGATTTTCTTCTGCGTCATTTTTTTGCTTTAAGCGTGCCGTCGTAGGAGAGTCGATGTGTGTCAGGTGTGACTACGATGATTGCATGGACTAATAAGACATCTAAAAATAAAAGCTTCATGTCATAAAGCGTAAATCTAACGTTACAGTTGGTGAAGATACAATCGAAAAAAATTATTCAAACTCAACAGAATAATTTGTTAAATAAGAAAAATTAATCATACACCGTAAATGATTAAAAAGTTTATAAGTCCGAATAGTGGCCATAAAGAAAATTATAATGTTGTAGAAAAAATAAAACATAAAATCTACAACCAGAAATGCGGATTTAACAGGGTTAACCTCTTATCGACCACATCAGGCCCCAGAGATGCGTATTGTCTATATGCATAAAATGAAATTACATATGCCATATCCGACAAACGAAATCAGGTGAGCAGCAATGGATGCAAAGATAGCGGAAAAACAGGGAGATAGTGGTCTTCTTGCATTGATCGGTAATACTCCCACAGTAAGTATTCTCAGAGACCTCTACCCTAAAGCTGATGTGAGAATCAAACTTGAATCATTTAACCCCGGCGGTTCAATAAAAGACCGCGTGGCGCATAAAATCATTCATGATGCTGAAAGGCGGCGACTTATCACTCCAGGCGATGAACTGGTCGAGGCAACATCCGGAAATACAGGTATAGGTATCGCCTGGATAGGACGACTCAAAGGCTACAGGGTCACAATAATAACGCACGATAAAATCAGTAAGGAAAAACTGGCGCTTCTTAAGTTTCATGGCGCAAACGTTATTATTATGTCCTCTGAAACCCCTGCAGATTCTGAAGATCACTATGTGAAGGCGGCCAGACGCTATGCATCACAGAAAGGCCGTTTCTTTTGCGATCAGTTTTATAATCAGTCAAATATTGAGGCTCACTATCACAGTACCGCGCCTGAACTCTGGTTGCAGGGCGGCAGAAACGCAGACATCGTTATCTGCGGTGTCGGTTCCGGGGGTACACTGGTCGGATTAAACCGTTATTTTCGTGAGCGGGGAAGCAGGACAAAATTCGTTGTCGCCGATCCGCACGGCTCTCTATATCACTCTTACTTCAGCGGAAGTACCTATACGCCTTCTTCATGGCAGGTGGAAGGAATTGGCTCTAATTTTATTCCTGGCATCCTCAACAAGGAAGTAGCAGATGAGGTTTATTCCGTGAACGACGCTGAATCATTTTCTGCATGCGGATTAATCAGGCGGAAGTACGCCCTGGATATCGGGTTATCCAGCGGTGCAGTTGTCTCTACAGCAATGAAAATTCTTGAAAGAGAACCCGATAAAAAAATCATGTGTATCTCTCCAGATTCAGGGGAGCGCTATCTTTCCAAACTGCAGCAGGATTAATTAAATGGAATTATGTAACATTATCCGTGGCTTCAGTGCCAGCACACAGACGCCATTTTATATTTACAGTGAGCCAGAAATTGATTGTGTCATAACGGCTCTGAAAGAATGCTTCAGAGAAAAGGAATATTCATTTCTTTATGCAGTTAAAGCGAACTCTAATCCCCATATTATTAAGTTACTGGCTGCTTCGGGATTTGGAGCGGATGCTTGCTCTGTTGAAGAAATCAGGATCGCTTTGATGTCAGGCATCCCGCCGGAAAGTATTTATTACAACGCTGACTGTCTGACGCCGTATGAAATTGATATGGCGGTACAGGCTGGGGTGAATATTACCATTGGCTCGATGGATGCGCTGCGCATTATAACTGATAATCACCCCGGCACCTCTGTCAGCCTGAGGATTAATTCAGGTGTGGGTGCTGGTCACTCAGCGAAAGTTATTACAAATGGAGAGCTTTCTAAATTTGGCCTACTGCCTTCAGAACTTTGCGAGGCGGAAGCGCTGTGTAGGGAAGCGTCCGTGACTATAGACGGTCTGCATTCACACACCGGTTCGGGTGAGATGGATGCGGCGAATTATATCGAAAATGCCGGTATCATGGCTGAGCTGGCTAAAGGTTTCTCTTCGCTAAAGTTCATCAATTTTGGTGGAGGATTTGGTTATGATTACGTCAAGCATAAGCCTTATGACATCAGTGCCATACATTCATCCCTCAATGAGTTAAGGTCCACATACGACATTAACAGCGATATCCGGTTTATCATTGAACCTGGGAGATATATGGTTGCGGGTGCCGGCATATTAATCAGCCGGGTTACCTCCGTAAAACGGACTTCTTCTAGGAATTTTATCGGGCTTGATACTGGTCACAATCATTTCCCCCGCTGCTTTTTATACGGCGCCTGGCATGATATTGAAAACATGTCAGCCAGCCAAACAGAACAGGAAACCTATGATATAGCGGGTTACCTCTGCCAGTCCGGTGACATATTTGCCCGGCAAAGGTCGCTCCCTCTGACCAATGTCGGAGATTTAATGTGTATCAAAGATACGGGTGCCTACGGGTTCTCTATGAGTTCTAATTTCAACTCACGCGTTCGGCCTCCTGAATATCTCCTGCGTAGAAACGGAGACATCACGTTGATCCGCCGCGCTGAAACTTTCAACGATATTATTTCAACCTGTGTTCTGGACTAAGTTATGTACCTAGCGTTTGTTAATCTCTTTCCGATCCTTATCGCCTTTATTCTGGGTTTCAACTTCACACGTTTTTATTCCCAACTCAGTATCGGCACATTTGAAAAAATCTCTAATGCGTGCCTGTATGCCTTGCTCATACTGATGGGAATAACTGTCGGACTTATCCCGGGGATCATGGACAAGCTCAGTCTCGTCGGGATTAATGCTCTGTGCATTGCCACTGCCTCTTCACTCTCGATAGCTGTAGTGTTAAAGATTTTTCATCTGCGGACGCGTTCAGAGAACAGACAGCAGAAGCCGCTTGATTCAGGGCAGGCCGCAGCTTTCGATATCATGGGGTATATCAAAGATCCGCTTCTTCTGGCGGGACTGGTTATTATCGGATTTGTGGCTGGATTTTACAGGCTCATCCCTGATGTTAACTACGATCCACTTATCTCCTGGCTACTGTATCTGCTGATATTCGTTATTGCCGTCAAGCTTTCTTACTCTGGCCTGAATCTCAGAGAAATATTTTTCAACAGAACCAATATTGTGATGACGTGTTTCACTGTACTGGCATCCTACATCGGTGCTGCTGCCGTGTCAGTATTCCTTCCACTTTCATTTACACACAGCCTGGCAGTAAGCTCTGGTTTTGGATGGTATACGCTGTCCGGTATTCTGTTCACAAAAATGGGCGATCCGCTTTTAGGCTCGGTTGCATTTCTGTGTGATCTTTTTCGTGAGGCCATTGCCCTCTTACTCATTCCAACGCTATCGCGAATTGGAAACGGGAACATTGCGATCGGTGTTGCCGGCGCCACTGCCATGGATGTTACCCTTCCCATCATTGAGAAGCACTGTGGTGTCTCATACGTTCCAGTAGCTTTACTGTCGGGCGGAATTATTACCATCATTGTTCCATTCCTGATCCCGTTTTTTTATTCTCTATGAGCTTGATATTATGTTAACTACAAGAAGACTGTTTGATGAAAAGCCATATGACCACGAGTTTGAGGCAACCATTACTTACATAGGTGATGACTATCTCGTGCTTGACCAGACACTGTTTTATCCACTTTCAGGGAATCAGGATTATGACATCGGATTCATTGAAGGTCGTCAGGTTAATGCGGTTCATGTTGATGATGTAGGAGAAAGCCGACTGGATTTCACTGCGCCTATAAAGCATTACCTGGCAGTAGACGGTCTGGAAGTTGGGCAGAAAATAAGTGGAAAAATTGATAGCGTTCGTAGGCTGAATACCATGCGCCTTCATACGGCCAGTCACCTGATTGAATATTTCCTGAGTAAAAGTCCAGATTTTCTTTCCGTTGAGGGGTCTTTCGTGAATGGTCTCAAAGATCGCACTGACTACATACTGGCGAACAATCTTGATCCAAAATCTCTTGCCGTTCTTGAGCTGGAAGTTAACGATTTCATCAATCAGGCGCATCCGATAGAATTTCAATTTCAGGATGAAATGCGAATCTGGTGTTGCGCAGGTATAAAAATGCCTTGTTGCGGTACACACGTCTCAAATACGAAAGAGGTGGGACAGATTAAACTCTCACGTAAAAACAAAGGAAAGGGTGTAAACCGGATAGAAATTCAGCTGTTATAATTCTCTTTAAAAGATTTTTTTGCGCCAGTTAGTTATAATTGCTGGTCAGTAGGAGCACAAAAAAAATCTTTTGCACCCTCGAATTGCCTTCCGGCGGTTTCAGGGTGCTCTCAAATTGATGATAACTTAAGATACCATGATTGTGTGTTTAGTTAGATACTTTTTGGCTTTCCCTAATCACTTGAGTAGGGTTGCGGATAGGGTTAAAAGAGTTTAAAAAAGCAATTCTGAAAAATTTAAGCACTGCCTTTATTTAGCCTTATTATATACCCTTGCTATATAATGACCCCTGCCATCACCATGCCCTAAATCCATTGAAGCAAGACTGTAAGCATCCCGGTAAAACGAACCATTCACTTTTAGAGATCTTCCGACATACTGATTATGTCCTCTGAGGAGATCGCCATGCGTAAAGCCCGATTCACCGAACACCAGATCATTGCCGTTCTGAAGTCCGTCGAATCCGGACGTACCGTCAAGGATGTCTGCCGTGAAGCCGGGATCTCCGAGGCTTCGTACTACAACTGGAAAGCGAAGTTTGGCGGGATGGAAGCCTCTGATATCAAAAAGATGAAAGACCTTGAGGATGAAAACCGTCGCCTCAAACAGATGTTTGCGGACCTGAGTCTTGAGTGCCGTGCACTGAAAGACGTTATTGAAAAAAAGCTTTAAAACCAGCGATAAAGCGGGAGCTCGTCAGCTATCTGACGGCACAATTCGCCATGAGCATCCGCCAGGCCTGCAGGACATTATCGCTGAGCAGGACGGTCTATGTTTACCAGCCCGATACCCGGCGCGATGAACCAGTGATCCAGTTGCTGACTGAGCTGGCAGAGCGCTACCCGCGATATGGTTTTAAGAAGTTGTTCCAGTTGCTGCGCAGGCAGGGCAACACCTGGAATCATAAACGTGTTCACCGGATTTACTGCCTGCTGAAACTGAATTTTCGCCGTAAGGGAAAACAGCGCCTGCCGGTGCGTAGTCCTGCTCCGCTGGCGACGCCAGAGGCGATGAACCAGAGCTGGTCCATCGATTTTATGCACGATGCGCTGGTGTGCGGCAGACGCTTCCGGACCTTCAACGTAGTGGATGATTTTAACCGCGAAGCACTGGCGATCGAAATTGACCTGAATATCCCGGCGCAACGGGTGGTCAGAATACTGGACAGGATAGTGGCCAACCGGGGGTATCCGCTGAAACTGCGGATGGACAACGGCCCGGAACTGGTTTCGCTGACACTTGCGCAGTGGGCTGAAGAGCATAGTGTGGCACTGGAATTTATCAAGCCGGGTAAGCCGACGCAGAATGCGTTTATCGAACGGTTCAACCGGACGTACCGGACAGAAATCCTGGATTTTTACCTGTTCAGAACGCTGAATGAAGCACGGGAAATCACGGAAAGCTGGCTGAATGAATACAACCGCGAGCGTCCCCATGAATCCCTGAATAACCTGACACCGGAAGAGTACCGGCTGATGACTGAAACCCCGGAACTCTCAAAAAGTGCGTGGAACTAAAACGGGTGTGCTTACAAGACGGATAAGCGTTATGGACAGCAGATATTTTCTGAGGTCGTCAGCACGATTCGGGCGCGTGGCCATAACTTCCACTCAGACGTGCTGAGAAGTCACACCCGGGCCTGCCAGTGCTGTGACGCGCAGGGAATAGTGCACATTAAAGGAAACGCTTTCACGACAGCGACTCAGCAGGTTGCGTCGGCTATTCCGGGCCTGAAGGTCAATGCATAACGCCATCTCCAGCCTCGCCTTACGTTTGCGCGCGGTCATCTTCGTTATGACGTTCACGATCAGGCTGCGGAAATGAATGCAATGCCTGCCACGCATCGGGGACCGGCGCGACAGTGAAAACGCGGCCCCTTTTCAGCATTGCGACATTTGACCCAACGTGGAATAGCAAAATACTGACGCGATAACAGAGCCCCCTACGGAAATTCACCTCGCCAAAATATGCGCCATTTCCGTCGAGGGCCCGACACTGAATGACAAAGCCGGAAGTTAAAAAAACCGTAATCTGAACAGCATATACAACACCAGATAAGCCACTCTGGCATTCACATTCATGACGTGGTACTTCACTTTCTCGCTTCTGTTTAATAATGCCAGTACGTTTGCCGGATAGCGTTTCTCTTTGATCCGTTTGATACTATTCCGGATTTCATTAATGTTAAGCGTGGTGTAATACATGGCGGTAACGATTTGCATATCGAGGGTGAGCTTACGTTTGGTGACACCAGTAGAGAAAAGCGACAAATCCTCGTTTTTATATTTAACAAATAACCTTTCATACAGATCAGTCAGGTAACGCTTACGATCCAGCAATTCTTCATACGGGACGCGTCTTTTCGACAGCGAGTTTTCCACATCATCATAGTGATAAGATGCACTGTCAAAAATAAACAGGTTATCGACATAGTAAAGACAGTTGAGATTAAACAGCAGGTCTTCACTCATCGATATCCCTTTAGTGAAGCGGAGCTGGTGATCCTCAAGCAACTTTCTTCTGTAGCACTTGTTATGGAGATAGCCAATGTTATCACTTAACTCAAGCTCATCCAGCACAGCAGGAATAGACTGATGGCCGAAATGGCCGTAGGTGGAAAGGCTACCCACGCGCGAGCACCTGAGGTTCCCCACCAGTAAATCAACAGGTTGTGAAACGCTCTGAGAAAGGTGCTGATGAAACATAGCCAGAAAGTCATCATCAACCCAGTCATCAGCATCAACAAAAATAACGTATTCTCCCGTAGCCACTTCCAGGCCTGCATTTCGCGCTGCGCTGACGCCGGCATTACTCTGCGAGATAACATTAAAATTTTTATAGTGTTTAAATTCATCAAGAACAGAGGCGCAGTTATCTTTGCTGCCATCATTCACCAGGATAACTTCATAATCTTTGCATGTCTGAAGGAGAAGACTTTGCAGGGTACGCATAATCGTCTTTTCAGCATTATAAACAGGTATTATTATACTGAATAAATATTTATCATTCATTTCAAAACCTCGTAACCAGCCCTAATGCCTGCCGCCCTTAAAAAGGCGAAAAAGATAATGAAAATAAAAGCCTTTCCTTTTCCTGATAACCGAAAAGAAAATAACCATCTAATTATTTATTAACCCACTCTAAGATTATAAAAGCGCGAAATTAAACTGACCGTAAACGGGCATTATTCGGATCATGAAGATACGCTTTCATTTTTATTAAGCGATAATTAAAAAAAACAAACAGGCAGGGTACATCCTCCCGCCACATGGCAGGATATTAACGTTACTCACGCGCAGATAAAAAACGCGTTATATTAAAGATACCGTTCAAGACGTTTTATTTAAACGCCTTCCAACGTATATCTTTAAGAAATATCTGCATCACCGCCCAGAAAAGAGCGAGCGATTAATAAGAAACCACAGTTTTCCGGGTTGAATGAATATTTTGTGAATTTTCATCATCGGCTGCCCACGGAAAAAATAGTTTAACAGCGTAAAGGCCATAAACTCAGTAATCACCACACTTATGGCGCCGCCAGTAATGCCGAAGGCTGGCACCAGTGTCACCGTCGTGATCAGACATACCGCCAGCACACAGAACGTTTTTTTGATCAGGTAGCGATAGCCATTGTATTTAATAATGAAGCGATCCATGACGCTACTTAGTACACCAAACATGGCGCCGATGCTTAATAACACCATCGGGGCAATCGCTTCGGTGTAAGCTGCGCCGTAGAAATGCCGTATAAACCAGGGGCCGATCAGGGCAATACCGCCGATAACGGCCCCCGACACGGCAATGACCATTAGCTGTAACTTCTGCGCGCGGACAATCGCCACATCAGGATCACGTTCGGCAAACAACGCGGGATAAAACGAGGCAAGTAAAGCGTTGGGTAAAAAGACCCAGGCCACCGACAGCGTCATCGCGACAGAAAAGATGCCCGCCTCTTTTAACCCTAAGAACCATGAAACGCTGAGCTGGTTAAGCCGGGTATAAATCGTAATCGCAATCACCGACAGCACCAGGGATCGTCCGGCCTGCAAAATATAACCGCTGTAACGTCGGATATGAGTGAGTCGGGGAAGCGGCGGCTTCTCATGCGTACGTCGTTGGTGCCAGCTAAACACACAGAGTTTGATCAGAAAAGGAATGAAGGTAGCCAGCACAATGGGAATGGCCAGCAATTCCGGTTTGAGCTGGAACCAGGAAATCCCATAACGGATAGCCAGACTGATCAGGAGACCGGTAAGGTTAGCCATCACGTTCAGCTTCGCATTTAACACCGCTTCATTGTAGATGTTAACCAGATCGATAGCTGAGAACAGACAAGCCAGTGCCGCCGCGCAGATAAAGACAAACGCTTGCGAGTTCATCTCTTCCCGCATCACCACAATGCCAATGGTAGAGAGCACACAGTAAAGGCTAAACACCAAAATGACAGCCGGCACCATAAGGCGGATGCCAGAACGGTGATTCTGGGCAATGCGCTTGAGCAGGATGACGTCGCAGCCCATCATCGCCACAGACTGGATAAACTGAAATATCAGCATGGAAATGGCGATCACACCAAACGTGACAGGCCCGACGTACTTAGCGACGAAGGACGTTACAAACATCAGGCCAAATACCGCAACCAGCTTCTCAATGATCATCCATAACGAGTTTTGCAGCTTTTGTTTCACGAACGCGCCCTCAACAGAGTCTGTACGGCATGACGCAGCCCGGACACCAGGCGTGGAGACAGGTAGAAAAGCGTAAAATAAAGGCTCCAGGCATCTGGGAGCATGCCCGCGGCAATATAGGCACGATAGTTTTGCCGGTAAAGTTCAATATACTGCCTGACGAATGCCGCGCTGAACGTCCCACTATACAGGGCTTTATAGATGTGCGAGGCCGTAACCTTCAGAAATAAGAAGTAGTAATAGCGTTCCTGCGGCCGTAGCAAGACGCGTTTAATCCCTGTAAAAGCCCGGACGTAAGTGAAGTGTTTTTCTTTGAGCGCCGAGCGCGTTGCCGAATCGTGTGACTCAACATAGTGGTAGACGACCCGAGGGCTGAACACGACCTGTCCCTGCGGGGCACCGGACAGGTAGCTGATCACAAACAGCAGATCTTCAAAGTTGAAGATATCTTCCCGAAAGCGTAACTGCTGCTGTTGC
>Ga0153955_100386_pt1 | contig 23562 bp, 23 predicted proteins | sample TSFL039MetaG_FD_104744 | JGI IMG/M metagenome (GOLD analysis project Ga0153955, IMG submission 104744) | Attine ant fungus gardens microbial communities from Florida, USA - TSFL039 MetaG | ecosystem: Host-associated > Fungi > Mycelium > Unclassified | place: USA: Florida, Wekiwa Springs...
CGCTTGCGAAGCGTGCAGAGCGAAAAGCCAAAGAAGAAGAGAAACCGCGGGTGAAAAAACGCCATCGCGATCTTAAAAATGTCGGTAAACGCCGCAAGCCAAGTGGCAGCTCATCCGGCAGTGAGAATGCGGAATAAAACAGCACGCTTCTAAAAAAATCGCCTCCTGAGAGGCGATTTTTCATTGTTCAGGTGGCTAAAGCCCGGTTTCGTCTCCATTCAGCATCAAACATCATAAAGCCGCCCGGCTGGATATTTCACCCGCCGACAGTCATGTTCTATCTGTCTGTTAACGCGTAGGAATTTGTCCTTCTGGCGCTGCGTTTTATTTCAGCACACAGGCAGTTTATAAACTTTCCGTAAAGGTACGGGCAATGACGTCACGCTGTTGTTCAGGCGTCAGCGAATTAAAGCGCACGGCATACCCGGAAACACGAATGGTCAGCTGCGGATACTTCTCAGGATGTTTCACGGCGTCTTCCAGCGTTTCACGGCGCAGGACGTTAACGTTTAAGTGCTGCCCGCCTTCCACGCGCACCTGGGGTTTAATCTCGACCGGTACTTCACGGTAAGCCATGTCCCCTAACTCACCAATCGCGACAATCTGATCGTCCTGATAGCCTGCTACGGCACACAGACAACGTGCCTGAGCGGTTTCTTCATCTAACAGCCAGAACGAATTCACTAAGGCCGGATTGTGTGACTGGGTAATTTGAATACCTGTGATCATCTCAGTTTCTCCTGCAAGGCATTGGCTGGACCAATACCGTCAATAAATCAATGATGAGCAACTGGTATATCACTCGCTCATGACGTTAGTTTTGACCTGAATCAAGTACAATCGGGCACTTTTTGGCCACATTGCTAAGCGATTGATTTTTAAAACGTAGCGGGAATACATTTTATTGAATTTTTAAAATAATTTTAGGCTTCATGTCTGGATACTGAACAGCTAAGCTTAGCGTTCAGAACACAAGGGAGTTGATTATGGCTGCAAAGCTGACCTGGCACGATGTGCTGGCTGAAGAGAAAGAGAAGCCCTATTTCATTGAAACCCTGAAACAGGTCGCCAACCAGCGGGCTGCAGGCGTGACCGTTTATCCGCCGCAAAAAGACGTGTTTAATGCCTTTCGCTTAACGGAGTTAGGCGATGTGAAAGTGGTGATTTTGGGTCAGGATCCTTACCACGGGCCGAATCAGGCACATGGTCTGGCTTTTTCTGTATTACCGGGCGTGCCCATTCCGCCTTCCCTTCAGAACATGTATAAAGAGCTGCAGCAGGATATTCCGGGCTTTGAGAAACCCAGTCATGGCTATCTGGCCAGCTGGGCAGAGCAAGGCGTGCTGTTGCTGAATACCGTGTTAACGGTGGAAGCGGGCAAAGCGCATTCTCATGCCCGGCTGGGCTGGGAAACCTTTACCGACAGGGTGATTGACGCGATTAACGCGCAGCGTGAAGGGGTAATCTTTTTACTGTGGGGTTCGCATGCGCAGAAGAAAGGCAGCATCATTGATCGCCAGCGCCATCATGTGTTGCAGGCACCGCATCCTTCTCCCCTTTCGGCACACCGCGGCTTTTTTGGCTGCCAGCATTTCTCAAAAACTAACGCCCTGTTAAAAGAAAGCGGCAGAGATCCTGTTGACTGGACACCGGTTTTACCTGACCCGGCAGCCTGAACACAACGGCCGCGTCAGTGCGCGGCCGTTGTGAGATGAGGCTACAATCAGGCTTTCGCCTTGGCCACTGCAACCATGGCCGGACGCAGTAGACGCCCATTCAGGGTATAACCGCGTTGCATCACCATCATCACGTGGTTAGGCTCGACCTCGTCAGATTCCATCATCGACATCGCCTGATGGACTTCAGGGTTGAACGGCACGCCGGTTTCACCGACCACTTCAACACCGAATTTACGCACTGCGCCCAGCAGCGATTTCAGCGTCAGCTCAATGCCTTCCACCATCGAAGCGGATTTCTCATCTTCTTTGTTCGCCAGCTCCAGCGCACGCTCCAGGCTGTCAATCACCGGAAGCAGCTCGTTGGCAAACTTCTCCAGCGCAAATTTGTGCGCTTTTTCAATGTCCATCTCGGTACGACGACGCACATTTTCAATCTCTGCCTGTGCACGCAGCTGCGCGTCACGCACGCCGTTCTGCAACTGCGCCAACTCAGCTTCGAGCTGAGCAATGCGCTCATCACGCGGATCCACCTCACCTGCTGTCTCCGCGTCCTGAGGTTGCTGTTGTTCCTGTTGAATTTCGTCTGAGACTTGCTCGTTTGGGGTGTTCTGTTCTTTACTACTCATGAATTTCTCCGCGTTTTGCACATTCACTTCGCTGGTTGGCTTATTATGGGGATTGGTTTGGCGGTTTCAAGGGAACACGTCACATCATCGTGCCGATTTGGCTTATGAGGAAGACCCACTCGATGAACAAACACTTTAACTGCATTGGAATTGTGGGCCATCCACGCCATCCCACCGCGCTTACCACGCATGAAATGCTGTGCCGCTGGCTGACCGGTAAGGGCTACCGTGTCATTGTCGAACAGCAGATTGCGCAGGAACTCTCACTGGACGATGTCCAGACTGGCACGCTGGCAGAAATCGGCCAGCTGGCGGATTTAGCCGTCGTGGTCGGCGGTGACGGTAATATGCTAGGCGCAGCCAGAGTACTGGCGCGGTATGACATAAAAGTGATTGGCATCAACCGCGGCAATCTGGGATTTCTGACGGATCTGGATCCAGATAACGCGCACCATCAGCTTGATGACGTGCTAAACGGCAATTATTTTGTGGAAAGCCGCTTTCTGCTGGAAGCGCAGGTCTGCAAAACCGACTGCTCACCCCGCATCGGCAGCGCGATTAATGAAGTGGTACTCCATCCGGGCAAAGTCGCCCACATGATCGAGTTTGAAGTGTACATTGATGAGGTGTTTGCCTTTTCACAGCGCTCAGACGGCCTGATCATTTCTACGCCGACCGGATCTACGGCCTATTCCCTGTCCGCAGGGGGCCCGATCTTAACGCCGTCGCTGGACGCGATAACGATTGTGCCCATGTTTCCGCACACCTTATCGGCCCGGCCTCTGGTGATTAACAGCAGCAGCACCATTCGCCTGCGCTTTTCGGCCCGCCGCAACGACCTGGAAATCAGCTGCGACAGCCAGATTGCGCTGCCTATTCAGGAAGGGGAAGATGTGCTGGTCCGCCGCAGCGAAAACCATCTCAATCTTATCCATCCCAAAAACTACAGCTATTTCAACACGCTGAGTTCCAAACTGGGCTGGTCAAAAAAATTGTTCTGAAAGTGAGCGCGCCCTCTTTACTGGATAAAAAACCAGTTTATACTGTATGAAAAACCATATGTGTTTATTCATACAGGTGACGCTATGCTGGCACAACTGACCATCAGCAATTTCGCTATCGTTCGTGAGCTCGACATTGATTTTCAACGTGGCATGACGGCCATTACCGGTGAAACCGGTGCCGGTAAATCTATTGCTATCGATGCGCTCGGATTGTGCCTCGGCGGTCGCGCGGATGCCGATATGGTGCGTCAGGGTGCCAACCGCGCAGATTTATGCGCGCGCTTTCAAATCAAAGCCTCGCCTTCCGCTCAGCGCTGGCTCAGCGACAACCAACTGGATGATGGCAATGAGTGCCTGTTGCGCCGCGTGATCAGTGCCGATGGCCGCTCACGCGGTTTTATTAACGGCACGGCGGTTCCGCTTTCACAGCTTCGCGATTTAGGCCAGTTGCTGATTCAGATTCATGGCCAGCACGCGCACCAGTTGCTGCTCAAGCCCGACCATCAAAAACACCTGCTGGATGCCTATGCTGGGCATGACGCGCTGCTGGTTGAGATGCGTGCGGCGTATCAGACCTGGCATCAGAGCTGCCGTACTCTGGCGCAGCATCAGCAGCAGGCGCAGGAACGTGAATCCCGTCGCGAATTACTGCAGTACCAGCTCAAAGAACTGAACGAGTTTGCCCCGCAGGCAGGTGAGTTCGAGCAGATCGACGAAGAGTACAAACGCCTGGCCAACAGCGGACAGCTGCTTTCAACCAGCCAGCAGGCACTTCAGCTTCTGGCGGACAGCGATGACACCAACCTCAACAGCATGCTGTACAGCGCACGTCAGATGCTGTCAGAGCTTACCGCACTGGATGACAAGGTCAGCGGGGTTTATAACCTGCTGGAAGAAGCGGCCATTCAGTTGAGCGAAGCCAGCGACGAACTGCGTCACTACTGCGACAGCCTCGATCTGGATCCCAATCGCCTTTATGAACTGGAACAGCGTATCTCGCGGCAAATCGCGCTGGCGCGTAAGCACCATGTCACGCCAGAAGGCTTACCCGCGCTCCATCAGCAATTGCTGGATGAAGCAGAGTTGTTATCCCAGCAGGAAAGCGATCAGGAAAGTCTGCAAACGTTGGTCACCGAACATTATCAGGCGGCCTTACAGTGCGCGGAACGACTGCACGAACAACGTAGCCGCTTTGCGGATGAGCTTCAGCAGTTAATTACCCAGAGCATGCATTTGCTTTCGATGCCGCACGGCCGCTTTGCCATCGACCTGGTGTTTAATCCCGATCAGTTAACGGCGGATGGCGCAAGCCGCATTGATTTCCAGGTGACGACCAACCCCGGGCAGCCTTTACAGCCGTTGGGCAAAGTTGCTTCCGGCGGTGAGCTGTCACGTATTGCGCTGGCCATTCAGGTGATTACGGCCCGCAAGATGGAAACCCCGGCGATGATCTTTGACGAAGTTGATGTGGGCATCAGCGGCCCTACCGCCGCCGTCGTCGGCAAGATGTTGCGCCAGTTGGGCGAATCAACACAGGTGATGTGCGTTACGCACCTGCCGCAGGTCGCCGGTTGCGGACATCAGCACTTCTTTGTCAGCAAAGAGACTGACGGCGAAATGACGGAAACCCATATGCAGCCGCTGGACAAGCGCGCACGTTTGCAGGAACTGGCGCGTTTACTGGGCGGCAGCGAGGTCACCCGCAACACGCTGGCTAATGCTAAAGAACTTTTAGCCGCCTGATATGCACTTTTTTAACACAGCGTGGTCATATGCATGCTCTGTAGAGGTTTCCAATAGCGAAAAGGTTTATTATCATCGACAGCTATTGTCGCCTGAATAATAAAGCCTGCCGCAGGCAGAGTTCAGAATTTGATGGCAGAAGAACAGCCTGTAAAAGGCGTTTGGCCCCAGAAAAGGAATGTATAGATGCGCTGTAAAACGCTGACTGCCGCGGCAGTGGTAATGTTGATGATGACCGCCGGATGCTCCACTTTAGAGCGCGTGGTTTATCGTCCCGATATCAATCAGGGAAACTATCTGGTTGCCAATGATGTTGCCAAGATTCATACCGGCATGACTCAGCAGCAGGTGGCCTATACACTGGGTACGCCGATGATGAAAGATCCGTTTGGTAGCAATGTCTGGTACTACGTATTCCGTCAGGAACCTGGCCATGAGAAGGTCAAACAGCAGACACTGACGTTGACCTTCGACCGCAGCGGTGTGCTGACCAACATCGACAATAAACCTGCCCTGTCCTCGCAAGAAGGCTAACGGTTGATTCTGACCGTCGCCATCGCGGCGGTGATTAACCCGCAGAAAGCAAAAAGGCGCTCATCAGCGCCTTTTTCATGTTCTTCGATCTGACCGGTTATTTCTTGCTGCTGGCCGCGCGTTCTGCGCGTTGACGACGCAGTTCTTTCGGGTCGGCAATCAGCGGACGGTAGATTTCAACCCGATCGCCTTGCTGCACGATATCCGTCAGTTTCACCGGGTGGCTGTAAATGCCCACTTTATTGCTGGCAAGGTCGATATCAGGCCGCAGCTCAAGCAAACCTGATTTTTTGATGGCCTGCTCGACCGTACTGCCCTCTTCCAGCTTTACGTACTGCTGATACTGTTTTTCAGGCAGGGCGTACACCACCTCAACCGAGATATCAGGCACTGTAAACCTCTTTGGCGCGTTGCGTGAACGCCTGCACCATGCTGTTGGCCAGTTCTTTAAAGATGCGACCGAATGCCATTTCAACCAGCATATTGGTGAACTCAAACTCCAGGCTGAGTTCGACCTTACAGGCATCATCGCCGAGATCGATAAAGCGCCATCCGCCGGTCAGCTTGCGGAACGGGCCGTCGACCAGCTGCATATGAATGCTCTGGTTGTCGGTCAGCGTATTACGGGTAGTAAAGGTTTTACTGATGCCCGCTTTAGACACGTCGACTGACGCCGTCATCTGATTTTCAGAGGCATCCAGCACGCGGCTACCGGTGCAGCCCGGCAGAAACTGCGGGTAGGCATCGACATCGTTTACGAGTTGGTACATTTGTCCGGCGCTAAAGGGGACCAGCGCCGAACGACTAATCTGAGCCATAATGGTTCCTGTTCGTCACAAAACCGCTAAATAATAGCATTTTCAGCGATTAAACAAAAATTCCTCATTGTCATGGTGTGCTAGAATACCCTGTTTCCTGCTGCCCCGCTGGACTGGGGATGCGATAACCGACCAAGTGATGTAAAATACGCGGCATTATGACAAAGAAAAAAGCACACAAACCCGGTTCTGCCACCATTGCCATGAACAAGCGCGCCCGCCACGAATACTTCATTGAAGAAGAGTTCGAAGCCGGTTTGTCGCTACAGGGATGGGAAGTTAAATCACTCCGTGCAGGTAAAGCGAACATCAGCGACAGCTACATTTTGCTGCGCGATGGCGAAGCCTATCTGTTCGGCTCAACCTTCCAGCCGCTCGCCGTGGCTTCAACGCACGTAGTCTGCGATCCTACCCGCAGCCGTAAACTGCTGTTGAAAAAGCGTGAGCTGGATTCACTGTATGGCCGCGTTAATCGCGAGGGCTATACCGTTGTTGCGCTGTCGCTCTACTGGAAAAACGCCTGGTGTAAGTTAAAAATCGGCGTGGCTCGCGGTAAGAAAGAGCACGACAAGCGTAACGACATCAAAGATCGTGAATGGCAAATGGACAAAGCGCGTATTATGAAGAATGCCAACCGTTAAATACTGGAATTCGATACGCTTTTTTGCTAGTATTTGAAGTTCTGGGGCTGATTCTGGATTCGACGGGATTGTGAAGCCTTAGGAGCATGCCGAGGGGCGGTTGGCCTCGTAAAAAGCCGCAAAAAAATAGTCGCAAACGACGAAAACTACGCTTTAGCAGCTTAATAACCTGCTAAGAGCCCTCTCTCCCTAGCCTCCGCTCTTAGGACGGGGATCAAGAGAGGTCAAACCCAAAAGAGATCGCGTGGATGCCCTGCCTGGGGTTGAAGCGTTAAACTTAATCAGGCTAGTCTGTCAGTGGCGTGTCCGTCCGCAGCTGACCGGCGAATGTAAAGACTGGACTAAGCATGTAGTGCCGACGGTGTAGTAATTTCGGACGCGGGTTCAACTCCCGCCAGCTCCACCACACAATGATCCGGATACGTCCGGTGAAATCCTGAAAGCCCGCACGGCACAAGCCCTGCGGGCTTTTTTGTGTCTGTAATCGTCCGAGTAAATCCGGCTAAATCCAGCCATTATTGGTATACGAATTGGTATACGTTAGAATGTATGCCAATAACGTATACCAATTCACGCAGGAAAGCCCCGCATGGCAAGGACTACGCGCCCTCTCACCAACACAGAAATACTTCGTTCCAAAGCCATTGATAAAGATCTGACGCTGCATGATGGCGACGGACTTTTTATGGTAGTGAAAACTACCGGAAAGAAGCTTTGGCGTTTCCGCTATCAAAGACCAGCGACAAAACAGCGTACCATGATAGGCCTCGGTGCCTTCCCTGCTCTGTCGTTAGCTGATGCCCGACGCCTACGCGCTGAATACCTCTCGTTGTTAGCTAATGGCATTGACCCACAAACTCAGGCTGAACAGGTCACAGAACAGCAGCAGATTGCTTTAGATAGCATTTTCTCAACTGTGGCGGCTAACTGGTTTACTTTGAAACAGGCCAGCGTTACGCCAGATTACGCGAAGGACATTTGGCGCTCTCTTGAGAGAGACGTTTTTCCTGCCATTGGTGAGATCCCTGTACAGGAAATCAAAGCCCGAAAGCTTGTAGAAACATTAGAGCCGATCAAGGCCCGTGGTGCTCTTGAAACAGTTCGTCGTTTGGTACAGCGCATAAATGAAATTATGATTTATGCTGTTAACACGGGTTTGATTGATGCTAATCCTGCTTCTGGGATTGGTATGGCGTTTGAGAAGCCTAAAAAACAGAATATGCCAACACTTCGCCCGGAAGAATTACCGAAACTCATGAGTTCGCTGATGATGTCGAATTTATCTGTTGCGACTCGCTGCCTGATTGAATGGCAACTCTTAACTCTTGTGCGCCCTTCAGAAGCATCTGGGACTCGATGGACAGAGATCGATCTTGAGAGAAAGCTTTGGACGATTCCTGCCGAGAGGATGAAGGCTAAACGTGAACACATTGTTCCTCTATCATCTCAGGCAGTTGAGATTTTGGAGGTGATGAAGCCTATCAGTGCTCATCGTGAACATGTGTTTCCCAGTCGCAATAATCCAAAAGTAGCAATGAATAGCCAGACTGCTAATGCCGCTTTAAAACGAATTGGATATGGCGGAAAACTTGTTGCGCACGGACTGCGTTCGATTGCCAGCACAGCTTTAAATGAAGCACACTTCAACTCTGATGTAATTGAGTCAGCGTTAGCTCACTCTGACAAAAATGAAGTTAGGAGAGCCTATAACCGTGCTATCTATTTGGAAAAAAGAACAGAGATGATGGATTGGTGGGGTAAACAGGTATACAATAAAAAATAACAAAAGCTCAAAAACTATGAGCTTTTATTTTTATTACCTCATTTTTTTCCACTATTATTTCCTTTATTATTTAATGTCATAAATGTATTGTACCAGCTTGAAACGCGGAATATGGCGAGAACAGCAGCAAGCGCTGAAAACACTGAGTAAACAAATAAAAAGTAAGCGATAAAACTAAAGCCTAATAAAATATACTTATATGAAATACCCAAGTAGTAATACATAAAGGCATTCTTGGTGAGAATGCCGCTATATGCCTTTGTGACCAAAGCTGTAACGATAGTCATTAACTGCAAAAGAATAAAATGCACAAAAGTTGCGTTCACTGACATATATGGAGAATACTCTACATCTCCATTCTTTTTTTGTTCATCTCCCGTTATTATTTTTTTAAAACCTTCATCACCAATAGCTATCCACATAGCAAAACCGCCCAACGAAAAGCCCAGAAGGTTAGGCATTAATGATAAAATATCATTCCACCAACCTTGATGAGACCACGATGGATAAAGAACTATAGTCATAAATATAGCACACCAGAAATACCTACTTCTAAGTACAGCATAAGTGCCACCATAGATTTTCCAGTATCTCGCTAATGCACTATCTGATTCTTTTTTTTGAGTCATTACTTTTTCAGTAGCCTCTTAAATTCGCTTGCTAATGACCTGGCTTTTAATAATAACAGTTCAGCTACAGATGTTATATCCGAATCGTATGGCTCGACCCTTTGTAATGGTGTGTCGCTGGAGGCATGTACTTCAACCAATCCCGCTTCGTTGATTCTACGTATACTGACTTCACCATTTCTTGAAGCGATCAAAGCATCCTGTTTTAGCTCTTCATCAGGTTTTATTTCATTGCCTCGCTCCGATTTATATGTTTTATCCTCTTCAATTACCCCAATTCGTTTAAAGCGCTTTTGCATAATACTCTCAGCAGAAGCAAGATCATCAGGGTTTGGGCGTCGAGTCACCATATTTATTGATGTAATGCCTTTTAGAGAAAGCATTTTCTCAACACTTTCTGGCTCAGTAAGTACTGTAACATTAACCTTACCAAATTTCTTTATGATTCTTTCATCGGAAAATATCCCATTCAGAAAGAACTCAATTTGCCTTGATGAAAGATGCCTACTTTTATCTTGCGTTTCATAAACCAAAAGATGACTAGCAGGTAAAAAAACAAACGAGAATCGAGCCACATTCGGCTTTAAGTTATCTGGTATACTTATCCTTCCTTTTTCCTCATCAGAGGCTATATCTTTTTTTACAACATCGAACCATTCACCATTAAGATCAATATCTGTATACTTTAATATTTCCCCCTCATAGGGCTCTGTAAATTCTTGCCCTTTTTTATATGCGTAAAAAAAAGATAGAGTTGCGAATGAATCGCCTCTTAAATTCACATCAATGGCATTTTTCTTTGCCATCATAAATAATTCTACGTATTTTTTTGGTGAGTGAGGATGTATTGTTATATTCACTGCTCCATAAGTTAATTTTTTTGCTCTCGCCATTTTTATTTGTCATCCCTTATCAATTAAGAAAGTTATATATACAATAAAGATTTTTTAAAAACCACGAATTAACAAGCATATGTAAATACCTAAAAGACATAAAAATTTACATTTATATTCTTTTTGAAACTATGCGCGTTTCATAATTGACGCTAAATAGTCCTATTAACCATCGTAGGCATAATCTCTGAAATCACTGCCAGCGCGCTCTCGTAGCCCCGCCACGCCTGCGCACTTTATGCAGCGTTTTTCATGCACCTGCATGAGTGGCTCCGGGCCGCACCGCTGCTGGCCTTTGCTGCCGTTTTCAGGTGCCGGAAACTCATGCGATTTCATGCAGCATAGTCATGCACTCAAGCAACAGACATAAAAAAGCCCGGCAGGTGCCGGGCATTAGATGTTTCTGGCCGTCTTTTTTCTTTCAGGGTTGTGCGTGCCGGTCCCTGCGGGAACAGGCTGAGCCGTACCGGCCAAGCGTCTGCGGCTGACGTACCGTGCCGTTCTTCACCTCTGCCTCTGTGGCAACAGGCCTGCCGGGCTTCATGATGATTCTCTCAACGCTCTCCAGCGCGGTGAATGTGCAGGAGCAGTCAAGGTTCCGGCACTGGTACCAGGTGCGCTTTACGGACGGTGCTTCATAAGAACTGGTCCGGGTATGAGCCACCTGACCGCATTCGGGACATTTCAGGGCCATTTTGTTTTCCTGTTTGGTCGTTTTCAGTCAGTCAATTGTGCCGGAGCTGGCACAGGCGGTGCCACCGGATGACATTGTGTGACGACTCAGACAAAAAGCCCTTCTTCTGGCCATCCAGGGAAAGGTCTCACGAAACCCACATTCCACTTTTAGTTTTATATAAATCCTTCACTATTCTTCACCAGAGAGAAAAAAATAAGTACTACAGTAAATTAGAGGGTGAACAGTTTAAAAAGAATCCTTCACCCACTGTTCACCATCGTTCACCGTCTTAAAAAAGCCCACCGGACATTCATCAGCGTTATTTCCTTTTGATCTTTCACTTTCAACAGCCAGAAACTAAGTCCTGGTTTTACCTCGTCTCTATACGTTTTTATTCGTTTGTATTCGTTTTACATGAGCAGTAAATGACCATTTTGTAAGGGTGGTGACACAATCCCGCCTTGTTGATTCCCACAAAAATATGCTCAGAATACAGAGCTGCCCGATGCCGGACGTATCCGCCCGGCTCTGTATGGAATCAACGAGAGGCAGCCCATGCACACTGTTTTAACCGCACCATCTTCCGCCCCGGCGGCCCCGTCAGCCCCTTACGCGCCGCCGGTGCAGGAGCGCTTTATGCGACTGCCGGAGGTCATTCACGTCTGCGGCCTGTCCCGCTCGACGATTTACGACCTCATCAGCCGCGACGCCTTTCCCTCGCAGATTTCGCTCGGCGGCAAGAACGTGGCGTGGGCGGCCAGCGAGGTGAACGCCTGGATGAACGAACGCATCGCCGCCCGGAGTCAGGGGCGTGCGGGATGACCTTCACCCACCGCTGAGACTCTCCGTCATGCTGCATTTCTTTGCTTGCCCCGGCTTGCGCGCCGGGGGCTTTCCCTGGTACAGTGTTTCTGCTGCCGTAAAACCGGCAGCCGGGCGTAGGAACCCGAGTTACTCAATGGCGACACCAGACGCGCCATGCGTCTTTTTTTGTGTCTTTGCCTCAGTGCACCCGTTATTCGGGCAACGGTTCTGTATCCGTTGTGCCGTACTCGTAATGGTGGCCCGGGCGGGGCAGCCTTCGGGCTGGCCGGTATCCATTGAGGCCGGTATTCCTACCCCCGTCCGGGTCACCACCAGTGAGCGTAGGAACTCCGGTGGTGGCGATAACCGCTACTCAATGGAGACTGCCCTTATGGCTACCGTCCTTAATTCCCCGTATTCAGAATTTGTCTTCGTGTTTGCCGCCGTGCGTCGCTGTGAGCGCCACGCCCGCGTGCAGATGCTGCGCGCCACTGCCGCCACCGGACGCGCAGCCCGCCAGCTGCTGGTCCGCGAATACGTGCTGGCCTTTGCTGCCCGCCTGCCGGCTGCGGAGGTGCGCGCATGAATTACGCCACCATTACCCTTGACGACCTCGCCCGCCTGGAGCACCTGCGCAACGCCGGACGTCTGGCCTGTGACGCGGCGGCCCTGCGCGACTGCTGCACCCCGCCGGAGCCTGCCGACAGCGAACAGCTGGCCTCGCTGCTGTTTCTCATCACCGGCCAGCTGGACGACGTGGTGACCCGCTGCCGCGACGGCTGGATGAACGGGGAGGTCGGCGCATGAGCGCCCGCACCCTGTCCCCTGAGCTGCGCGCCGCGCTGTCCCGCCGCGCGGTTGCCTGTGCCTGGCTCACCCTGTGCCGTGAGCAGCAGCGACATTCCGGCCTGACGCTGGCCCGCCTGGAGCGCGCCATTGAGACCGAACTGGAGGGCTTCTACCTGCGCCAGCACGGCCGGGCGCGCGGGCTGGAGATTGCCTGCGCGCTGCTCGACGACCTGCTGACCGCCGGGCCGCTGAAGGCCGCCCCGTGCCTGAGCTTTTTAGGTCAGGTGGTGATGGACGAACTCTGCGGGCGCATCCACGACGCGCCGCCGCTGCACTGAGGTAAAACACAATGAAAATGACCGTTTCAGACGCGGCCAGCGCCGCGCGGGGCCAGTGGCCCCGCATTCTGCCCGCGCTGGGCGTGAAGGTGGTGAAAAACCGGCACACGGCGTGTCCGGTGTGCGGGGGCAAAGACCGCTTCCGCTTTGACGATAAAGAAGGACGCGGGACGTGGTTCTGCAACCAGTGCGGGGCCGGTGACGGCATGGACCTGGTGCAGAAGTCACTGGGCGTCAGCCTGAGCGGGGCCGCCGCGCGCGTGAACGACCTCACCGGCAACCTGCCGCCGGTGACGGAAGCCGCACCGGCTGAGCCGGACGACGAGGCCGCCCGCACGGCCGCCGCCGCGCTGGCGCAGCAGCTGGTCAGCAGCGCGAAGGCAGTCACCGGCAACGCCTACCTGTCCCGCAAGGGGCTGCCGGAGCAGACCTGCCTGACGCTCACCAGGCCGCATAAGGTGGCGCTGACCACTTACCGCCCCGGCGACCTGGTGGTGCCGCTGCACGACGCGGACGGCGCGCTGGTCAACGTCCAGCTGATAAACGCCGCCGGTGACAAGCGCACGCTTAAGGGCGGCCAGGTTAAAGGCGCCTGCCACGTCCTGAGCGGCAAAGGCACGCCGAAACGCATCTGGCTCACCGAGGGCTACGCCACCGGGCTGACGGTGCACGCGCTGACCGGGGATGCGGTGTGGATTGCCCTGTCGTCCGTGAACCTCTTTTCCCTGGCCGGCCTCGTCCGTGAAAAACACCCGACGCTGCCGCTGGTGATTGCCGCCGACCGCGACCTGAACGGCGACGGCCAGCGTAAGGCGAAACACGCCGCCGCAGCCTGCGACGCCAGTGTGGCCCTGCCGCCGGTGTTCGGCGACTGGAACGACGCCTTTACCGCGCACGGTGAGGACGCCACCCGGCAGGCGCTGCGGGAAACCTCAGCCCCGCCCGCCGCCCGCCCGTTCGACACCATGAGCGAGGCCGAGTTTACGGCGATGAGCGCCAGCGAGAAGGCGGAGCGCGTGGCGGAGCACTACGGGCGTAATCTGGCCGTGGACGCCAGCGGCGAAATCCTCTGCCGCTATGAGGCCGGGGCGTGGAAGGTGATTTCCGGCAACCAGTTCGGGCGCGACGTGGCGAAGCTGTTCCAGCGCCTGCGCGCGCCGTTCTCGGCGGGCAAGGTGGCGGGGGTGGTGGACACGCTGAAGCTGATGCTGCCCCAGCAGGCCGCGCCGCAGCGACAGCTCATCGGCTTTCGCAACGGCGTGCTCGACACCCGCAGCGGCACCTTCAGCCCGCACCGGCGTGAGAACTGGCTTCGCACCGTGAGCGACGTGGACTACACCCGCCCGGTACCTGGCGAAACGCTGGAGCGCCACGCGCCGCACTTCTGGCAGTGGCTTGACCGCGCCGCCGGACGCTGTGCCGACAAGCGGGATGTGATTCTGGCCGCGCTGTTCATGGTGCTGGCGAACCGCTACGACTGGCAGCTGTTTCTGGAGGTCACCGGCCCCGGCGGCAGCGGCAAGAGCATCATGGCGGAAATCGCCACCATGCTGGCGGGAACGGACAACGCCGTGTCGGCCACCATCGAGACGCTGGAATCCTCGCGCGAGCGCGCCTCGGTCATCGGCTATTCGCTCATCCGCCTGCCCGACCAGGAGAAGTGGAGCGGCGACGGGGCGGGCATCAAGGCGATTACCGGCGGCGATGCGGTGTCCGTTGACCCCAAGTACCGCGACGCCTACTCAACCCACATCCCGGCGGTAATTCTGGCCGTGAACAACAACCCGATGCGCTTCACCGACCGCAGCGGGGGCGTGTCGCGCCGCCGGGTTATCCTGCACTTCGCGGAAATCATCCCGGCAAACGAGCGCGACCCGCAACTGAAGGAGAAGATACAGGCGGAGCTCGCCGTTATCGTGCGCCAGCTGATGCAGCGCTTCAGCAGCCCGCAGGACGCCCGCGCGCTGCTTCAGCAGCAGCAGAACTCCGGCGAGGCCATGCGCATCAAGCGCGACGCCGACCCGATGGTGGACTTCTGCGGCTACCTGTTTGCGACCGCCGAGCCGAACGGCCTGCACATGGGTAACGCCGGCATCCGTCCCCTGCAACCCCGTCGCTACCTCTATCATGCCTATCTGGCGTACATGGAGGCCAGCGGCTACCGCAACCCGCTCAGCATGAAGACCTTCAGCCAGGCGCTGGAGAGCATCCTGCGCGAGTACGGGAAAAGCTACCTGAAGCGGCGCACGAAAACCGGCGTGCAGACCAACCTCGGCCTGACTGACGAAAGCAGCGCTGACTGGCTGCCGAAATGCGACGACGTGTACGCGGCATGACAACCTGAGCCGGCGAAAGCCGGTTTTTTTAGTCCACATGTCACTCGTGGCGAACGATGTGCTCAGGCTTTCTCTGTTCACCATAAACTCGCCGACTGATAAAAATGAGCGTTGAGCAGTGCAAACAAAAGTGGCGGGCTTACTGTCCTTAAGCCCACTGGGATTTAAGTGAGTTATCCGACAACAGGAGAACAGCCGGGAGCTGACGTCTGTCTGAATCGCCATGGCAGATACCGGCTAAATTGTTAGTCCGCTTTGTGCCAGAAGCATATACCTCTAAAGCTTGATGTACTAAACCAGCGGGGCAGGTCAGTAATAAATTTTTTTAATAATTCTTGCAGATCCATGGATGAGGTTTTGGAGAAAACAGGAGTTCAGGACCAGAGAAATGCCATACTGCATTTTAATTAATTCACAGTCTGGCATTGAGCTACGGAAATGGGATAAGTCATCAGGGCTGGAGAAGTGTTTTATTCCAGCCGGTTAACTGGTCTCTGCGTGAGTAATATTCGCGCAGGTGCATGCGATTTTCGCGGAAAGTTAAAAACTCTATCGATTCAGGTATTACTCGGTACCCTCCCCAGCGCTCCGGCTTGTCTACAGGTCCGTCACTCGCTTCAGTTTGCGTTCGGCTATACATGGCATATAGTTCATCTTCCGAATTTAGAGGCTGGCTTTGTTTAAAACAAAGTGTAGCAAGCTGAGCATCACGCGATCGCGAAGCCCATTCCTTTTTGGCGTCCTCTTCATTGACATGTTCAACTTTACCCTCAACCCTCACCTGCCAGCCTTTTTCTTCCCACCAGAAGGTCAGCGCGATTTTTGGGTTATGGGCTAAATCACGCCCCTTTGGTGAATCGAACCAGGTACAGAAAACGAACCCATCTTCATCAGCTGATTTCAGACCGACGAAACGGGCACGCGGAGCACCATTTTCTGAAACAGTCGATACGCATACCGCGCCGGGATGGGCAGGAGACACATCTCGTTTATACTCTGTCCACCATTCCTGAAACTTGGCCATAGGTTTTTCTGACATAAAGTTTATCTCCTGACTTAACGGGATTGTTACTGGTACTGAAAGTGGTCTATCAGGCTGTAAGCTATTTCCTTCAGTTCCCTGTCCAGGGTTTTACTGATAGTGGCAATTACAGAGTCTTCTGCAACTGAGCAGTTATATCTGATGTCAATATGCAGTCCGTCCTGATAGGAACAGTAGAAAAATGAAAGAGCATTTTTTGCGATCACTGGGCCTGCTACATTAATTTCATGAACACCGTGCTTTCTGTCACTGAAGAGTTTAGGGCTTTCGGCCACAATCAGTGAGATCCTTCTGCGGCCTGTAAGCTCAGCGGTCTCAGCCCAGCTGAGCCTGCATAAACGGATGTGTTCCGCGATGGCTTTTTCCATTGCAATTAACTGACAGAGGAGGCTGTCTTCTACTGGCAGACTGATACTGAATGGCACAATCGTAATCATATTTGCAATGACGTCATGATTCTCACGATTGCGGTTTCCTAAAGGTGAGTGAAATTCCAGCCTGTCAAGCCTGCAAAGTACCTGATGCGCGCGCCACACTGCATAAGCGACTAAAGCATGTAGCGAAACATTCGCTTTCGTCAGCAACTGGCTGAGTCGTGATGCAGGCAGATAATCGCACAGAAGTAATTTCATCCTTCCTTCTGTACATCCTGAAGATACCGTGGCCGGAATCATCCCGAAAAGCTTGGTCGGCCTTTCAAGCACAGACTGCCGCGCCCAGAATTCATTTATTGTCGTTTTATCATCCGGCTGCTGATTCCATGTATGGGTGGCATATACATGAAGAGGGGTTACCGGAGATGGTGTATGTCCGTCAAGTATGGTCAGTAGTGCATTTATGAGCCATCTACATGCGTAACCATCCACAATTACGTGCGCGAAATGCAGCGTGAGTTGAGGCCCCTCACTTCCACTTTTTAGCTGAAAATAGAACAGATTGCCTGCTTCAAAGTCAAAATCCTTCGACAGTAGACTTGTTGTCGAATCCTCCAGTTCATAGTGTTCTGCTTCATCATGGATGGGGGCATCATATTGCCAGAAATCACCATTCTGCTCCCGAATTTTGAGATGCAGTGAAGGAACACAGTGGAGCAGGTCCCTTATGCCTTTTCTCAGCAATTCTTCGGAATATCCCTCCGGAAACTGTAACGTCACGGACACCGCATCCCGACGTATCTGGTATCGGAAATAATTGTCACAGTAGTATCCCTGAGAAGGTAGTGTACGGCTGGAAGTCGGTATTACAGTGGTACCCGCAAAGTGCGCAACGGCCGTTGGGGGTAATGCTTCACACTCTTTAGCCAAGTCATACAGCAACTGTGTTTTGTCCGGTGTAGGCAAACTGATGCCATAGGCCATTTCGAGCTCTATTATCAGTTCAACAATTTCCAGGGATGTGAGGTGCAGGTCTCCCAGTGTGTAGTGTGATGGAAACGCGTAAGACCGGATGCGTCTGGCAAGCAGACGCAGGTTTTTCTCTTCAAGTGCCAGATCATAATGCTTACGGAGTGCATGCTCATCAGTCTTTCCGTTCGGGTTTAACGGGAGGTGTTCGACCTGAAAGATGTGATTAGGCAGAGCATATTCAGGCAAATGGCGTGTGAGGTGCCCATAGACTTTTTCGGCAATATCGGGTTGAGTGGACGTCACGAAAGCCACAATGTGTTCGGTACGCTCGTTATTTAATACCGATACATGGACATCTCGGATGTGATCAACTGCTGAAATGTTCCGAGTAATCTCATCGATATCGATGCGAAAGCCCCTTACTTTTACCTGATTATCGTCCCGCCCAATTATAAAGTATGAGTGACCTTCCCTGTAGACGATGTCTCCTGTGTCATAGCATCGTTTAGCTCCCTGAACAGTGAATCGATCATCCGAGGCCGTGTTCAGATAGCCTATCGCCACGGATCTTCCCTCGACTATCAGTCGGCCTGGCTGCCCGTCTATGGTTACTCTCTGGTTATTCTCATCCAATATACAAAGCGAATTATCGCCAAATGCCTCACCAATTTTGGCCACGGGGCATCGAGTATCAGCTTCGGTCACCTGATGCCATGTGACAAAAACGCTACACTCTGTTGGTCCGTAAATGTTAAAAACCGTGCAGCCGTGCCTGCCGACAAACGTCTCCCACCATGCTTTAAGAGATGCATACTTGATCTTTTCTCCGCCAAAAATAATCTTCTTTTGCACATATTGAGGTCTGGCATTCTGAAGTGTAACCATCTGGCGCCCTACTTCGTAAAACCAGGAAGGAGTCATAGCTACCACTTCTGCTGGAGAATTAAGGATTGCTTCTGCCAGCAAACGGGGAGAATCTCGGGTTGACTGGTCAATGATGTGCAGAAGTCTGCCATGGTAGAGATAAGGCAGCGTTTCTATTACCGAAAAGTCAAAACTGCATATGCGGTTTGCTATTGATGAAGAGCCAAACATTGGGGTTTCAGTAAAGGCATTCACCACGCTGGAAATATTATCCCAGCTAAGCGCAATAGCTTTCGGTACACCCGTACTTCCCGATGTGTGGAGGACCAGGCATTCCGCATCTGCCTTAATGTTGGCAGGAATTACCATTTCATCGTAATCATTTACATCTTCGAAAAGCTGTTCAATGCTAATCCCTAGCACATCATCGTTTGGTAAATCAGTAATGATGAGGTTTAAGTTAAGGGTTCGGGTAATTTCTTCGATACGTGTTTTAGGCAGACTTTTAGCCAGAGGCACGCAGGTGATACCAGCATGATGAAGTGCCAGAACTGTTATCTGCTGATGTGGTGAAGGATCAACGAGCATGCCCACTCTGTGGAGTGTTACAGGCCAGTGATTAAGTAATTTATCAGCAAGACAGTGCGTAAGGTGTCTCACTCTATCGCGTGAGAAGCTCTCATTTTTAAACAGAATTGCAGTGTCCTGTCCCTGCGGAAGACTGAAAAAACGCATACAATACCTCACCTTACTCTATTAAATATTTGCCTTGTTATCGATCTGAATCCTGCTAAAAATCCACAATGCGATTATCAGTGCAGAGACTGTAACCAGATACCAGTGCTCACCCATGCCGGCATGAATAAAAGCGCCTCCCAGTAGCGGCGCTAAGGCCATACCGGTCATATATATGTTATAAAATGAAAAATACCCTCCTTTGAATTCAGATGGCGTAAGTAATTCCATTGCAAAATTGGATGTTGATATTGCTATCAGTTCGCCCAAAGTGAATATCAGAGCAAAAACCGCAACGTTCAATTCGCTGTGCAGCAGGTTAAAGAAAACCATCAGCTGGCTCAGTATCATCACGCCCAGAGCGGCTTTCAGGCGGAAGGACATCGTAAGATGCCGTAAGGCATGATTAAGCGGAAAATATGCAATTAGTACCATGAGCGTGTTGATTACCTGCACAGTTGCATAATAGTGCAGTGCTGTTTTCTGAGATAACTGCTGGCTTAGAAGCATCAGTAAAACAGTATCGTTACTGGCCATGACCATATAAAAAAGTACGCTGAACACACATAACATCATGAATGAACGGTCGCCCAGAATACGTTTCAGGCTTGCTGACATCGTAGGGCTGTTGACGTTTCGGCCTGTCACTGATCGGCAGTAAAAAGTATATAACGTCGTCATCAGCGCCAGTACGAGAGACCCGTACAGAAGATAAGTCCGTCCTTGTAGTCCCAGCAGGGCCACCAGAGCAGGTGCTAGTGCCCCCCCCACGTTGACATAGTAATACCTGGCATTGTGTGCACTCTCGGCGAGTTCACGTGTCGCACTATTACTCAGGCTGACTTTGAAGCCGGTTTCCAGACATCGCGTAGAGAGAACCAGAAGGTTCAGGCCGGCGACGGCTGCCGGAAGACTCTGTACCAACAGCAGAGACAGACCTGCCATCATTGCCAGGCTGGCCGCGGGGAATACGACATGAAGATGACCGCGGTCAATGGCCGTCCCTGCTAATTGTGTAGAAAAGAAGGCCGTAAGTGTTGCAAGGAAAAGCAGAAGGCCGGTGTCAAGCGTATTGAGTCCGTAATCTTGCTGAAAGACCAGAACCATATAGGGCCATGCAATAAAATAGATCAGGCGAATAAAAAATGTGCCTGCTAACTCTTTACCGCAGCGTTTATGAACGGCAATCACAGGTTTTAGAATTGACAGTGAATTAGTTACCATACGATTCCTGAAATTTGATGTTTTCATAGCCCGATGAAAAGAAGTGCAGAACTGCCCCTCCACCGGATGAGGTATAGGAGAATGTCTCCGTTTCAGTCAGCGTGTCTCCTCCCATGAAAAGCCCCTGTATCCTCTTTCTTTTCAGTGTTCTGTATGCCGCATGGGCATACTGACTGCCGGGTATACTGAGTGGACCTGCTGCAAAGAATGAAAAGTCATCAGGACCTGTTACATCTGCCAGAAACTCCTCGCTAAAGATAAAATCCACAATCCTGTCGCTATCACGAACCTGCAGTAAGGGGCGTCGCACCATCCTGCCTTGAACATCACAAACAATCAGAACCTCTGGTATGTATATGGGTAGATCAATCGATGCATTTTCAGGCATGGGGAAGTAGTCAGACAGCCCGATTCTGATGCCACGTGCTTTGAGCAGACTGTTCAGAACTGCGCCTCCAGCAATGACCCGGTTAACATAACGAAGCCGGGGATGATGAAAGAGAAACTGCAGCTTCTCCTTTTTGTTGCCACCCAGCACCAGTATGGTGGGTCTTTGGTTGTAAAGAGCGGAATGTATCTGCTCAAGCTCTTCAAGCTGTGACCTTACCCCCTCTGAGAAACACCACGGAATGAACGCTTTGATAGCGCAGTTCGACGCATTTTTTCTGTGCAATTTAGAAAAACCGCCGATCACCAGGCGATCTCCCGGCTTTGCCAGCTCCGCTGCAAACGTCGCATCGTTCTGTTGCTCCTCAGGATAACGACGCGTATTACCCATAAGCGCTACCTCCCCTTCTGGCAGACGGGCAATAAAGTCCTGAGCCTTACGGCCCACGCAATCAGGGAAATAATGGACGCGCTGCTGCAAATGTTCGCTCAGAAGAGATGCAATCCACGGGGTGGGTTCGGCTGTTTTCTTGAAATAATCCCCCTGATGGTTATATATCAGTATGGTCTGTTGGGCAGTCATGAGCGATTTGATCGACTCAGCATCTTCATTAATTCTGGGGTGCATTCGCACCCCGGAGGAAATATTGATGCCGGCGCTATACAGGATCACCGGAGCTCTCCTCATACCAGACGACTCATGACACGACTGAAGCGCCCCACCAGTTCATCCATCTCTTTTTCAGAAATAATGAGTGGCGGCGTGAACAAAAAGGTCAGAGCTTCTCCATCCTTACCGGATGACCGGCACGGATAAAGATTGATCCCCTCCTGATGACCGGCTTTCACAAACTCGTCTGCTCGCTGACGGCTGAGCGTTGTCTCGACTGCCCAGAGCAGTCCCTGCCCCCGGATTTCAGCGACCACCTTTTCGCCGCCAACCATCTCCTGCAGCAAACGGCCAAAATATGTCCCTTTAGACCTGACTGACGCCATTCCGATTTTATTTTCCAGCGTATCGAGCACGGCAAGTGCAACGCCAGCCGATAAAGGGTTTCCGGAATAGGTATGCCCAACGAAATGGGGGGGAGACAGCGAGGCCAGCGCATCCCCTATCTGTCTTGAAATCATGACGCCTGAGATGGGGGTAAAACCTGCTCCAAGCCCTTTGCCGATAACGGTTATATCCGATTCCGTTTCCCATGTTTTCATGCTGAACCATTCGCCCGTGCGGCCAAGTCCGGTGACAATTTCATCAGCAATCAGCAGAATATCCCGTGCTTCCAAGCCTGCTTTGAGTTTACGGAAATAGTCAGGATGCGGGATAAGCACCCCTCCTGAAGATGCGGTAACGGGTTCTGCATAGACGCAAGCAATATGCTCAGCGCCAACGCCGTCAATAATTTCAAATGTTTCGTTCAGACAGGTATCAAGCCATTCATCCGATGAAACCCCCTCAGGTTTATGCAGGTCGTAATAAGGGGGCAAACGCAAATCGCTGATAGCAGGATCGATCACCTTATTCAGCAGGTTTACCTTACGGGCGCGATCATCGCCATAGGTCAGAGACTGTATAGTGTTGCCGTGATTGGAAATTCTTCGGCCTAACGCAAGCGTCTTTTTGTCATTACCTTGGCTGCGGAAGTAATCAAGCGCAATTCGGTAAGCTGCCTCCGAAGCCTCAGAACCACTGTTCATAAAAAACGCATAGCCTTTGTTATCATCAGACAGTTCAACCAGCCTGCTGGCCAGCAATTCTGCTTCCTGACTGCGGAAATGAAAGCGATACGCAAAATGGAGTCGCTTAAGCTGCTGTTCCATGGCTGCGATAATATCAGGATGACAGTGTCCCAGATTGACGGTCATAGGGCCGGATGTGGAGTCTATATAATCTTTACCGTTTTCATCAAAGAGCCATATGCCTTTGCCATGAGTCACTCTGGGAACATCAGGCTTATAGCCAGTGAAGGGATACATATACATATTAACCGCCTTAATAAGTTTGTCAGGAAAATCCTGAGTTTTGCTGTTCATAACGCATCAGTGGGTCACAGTGGCATCTTCTTCTTGCCTATGCAGAAGGCCCATGAGTTCATTTTTGACTGCAGTCATGCATGCAAGCAGGTCATTAGCGACATGATGATTGACATTGGGACGTATCGAGCCATTCTGAAAGAACATGATTCCTTCTGAAGGCTGACCTACGCAGAAAAAGCGCTCACGCTTGCCATCACGGTTGATAAACTGAAAGTGCCGGGTGATATTGAATCCCGAGGCTGCGCACTCAACCCCATGGCTATCCTTATGTACCCAGTAACTTGCGATACCGGCGTCAATGAGATCGCGGAACAGGCTGTTTTTGGCTTTTCTGACACTGAAGTTATGTAATTTGGCATCGATCATTGCATCTACACGGGTATACTCTCCGGCCTGGCTCAGGCTGTGCAGCCAGACCTGTTCGTCGTGAACCTGAATATTTGACTGCGCATAGGTGACATCTACGACATCAGCTTCGATCAGCGCCTCCATTTTCTCCATCAGCGCTATGCAGTTACCGTTAGCCGCACGGTTATGTACCGCATAGAAGTCTTTGAGCATGTTGTTATAGGTCGCCGGTGTAATCCCCCCAAAATCAACTGCATACACTACAGTTTGCCGCAGATCGCGAAAG
>Ga0153955_100387_pt1 | contig 23531 bp, 21 predicted proteins | sample TSFL039MetaG_FD_104744 | JGI IMG/M metagenome (GOLD analysis project Ga0153955, IMG submission 104744) | Attine ant fungus gardens microbial communities from Florida, USA - TSFL039 MetaG | ecosystem: Host-associated > Fungi > Mycelium > Unclassified | place: USA: Florida, Wekiwa Springs...
ATCATGTGACCTGTCAATGTGATCTTATCTTATCTTATCTTATTTCCCTTTCTTATAATTTAGAATCCTTTATCTAGTCCATCTGAGAATAACTCCCATTCTTCCCATCCCTCTAGCCATACTATTTTTGGTTCGAGTAGGTGATTTATGACACCATCCCTTTATGCTCATGACCGCCCCTTTTGGAGGCAGCCCCTTTACCCCACAGTGTTCCTTCACTTTCTCTCATACTTCTTGCCTTGGTGTCATTTCTTTTCTCCTCATCTCCTTCTTCTTCATGCACTCCTATTTCTTATGTCCCTCCTTTCTACACTGAAAGCATTTTACCATTTGTTCTACTACTTCCTACCTTCTTACTTCTCTCACTCTGCACTGCATCACCCTATTTGCCAGCATTCCAAATCTATTCATCATCTCCTTCTTCCCTTCTACCCTTCTTCCCTTGTTCCTGCAATTCTTGGCCAGGTGGCCAAACTGCTTACATCCCCAACATTTCTTTTCCTCTCTTTCTTCCAATTCTGATCTTGTTTTGGCAAGTGCTTACCTGGTATCGAGCATTTTGCTCAATAGGTTGTTATATACTTCTAAGGACATGGCATGTTATTCTTAGAAGGGCAAATTTGTTGTGTAGAAAAAGGTATATTTGTTGCGGGTTTTACTGACCAATGTTTCTTCGACTGACTATCTTACCAACTACTTACATCTGCTGGGGCACGAATCTTCACCCAGCCAGGTTTTTTAATGCCCTACTAGCTACTGCCCTAATATTAGGGTTATACTATCACTTCTCAAAGAAGATCCCTACTCTAATTGTTTTCTTAAGGATACGACGATGTTCCTTTGCATGTACTAGTCACAATGGACCAGCAGCACAAGGCTGATAAAGCAAAAGATTTTATAAGTAATCTACTAAGCACCACTTGTCGTCAGGTCTGATCTACACTGGGGCCCAGATATGGTCCCAGTCGTCTACCTCCGGGGTCTAAACTTCCTGGTCAGTCCACTTAAGCCTGTGGCCTGGCTATGTATGGAGGTGACTAGTGATTGGAGTTGATCACCAGTCGAGGGTCAATTGTGTAAGAGTAAAAGTGAGCAAGGATCGGGGTGATTGGTGCTCTGGGAGTATTAAATAAGTTCTAGTATAGTAAACATTAGTTGTGATAACTTAAGTCCACACTCTAAGTCAGAGTTGACAAAGAGAACTCATTAGAGTCCTTGCTAATTGACCTAGCTACTTATACACAAATCTGTGTTTACTTGTATTTATCTACTTGAATTATCTTATGGACTCCTTTTGAGTCATAATATCCCATGCACTCTATATAATTACATAATAGATGAAAAAGAAAAAGAAATAAAATAATCCACTGCCACAGATCCTCTAGCTCGTCTGCCATTTCATAACAAAGAGTAGAATAAAGATGAAGATGAAGAAGATTGACAGAGAATAGAGAAGAATAGGAAATACTTAGAAAAACTGGAGGACAAAAATCAGGATATGGGCAACCTAAAGGACCCATACAATGAACTATGAGAAGTCCTCAGGACGAGGACTCTTAATATAAGAACTTAAGTCGCAGTTAAGTAACCTTAACCTTAGTTCCACTCTTTATTAGAGTTTGATAAAGAGAACTCGTTAGAGCCCTTACTGGATTGTATGTGCTCCTTATACAAGTCTGACTATTTGCACATGTTTACTGATATGATGTTATTACATAATTAAATAAAAAAAATAATGACTTAGAGGAATTAAGTGGTTTATGATACTTAAGAGAGGGCTGATGTTATAAATTGCCTTTTCTCTTTAAGTCAATATTTATTTTTTATTTTCCTTTTCTTTTCTTTTAATTATGTAATATTGTCAGATCAGTAAATAAGGTAGACTTGTATAAGTAGTGTACACAAATCAATGAGGACTCTAACAAGTTTTCTTTATCAACTCTGACTTAGAGTGGAGTTAAGCCTGAGGTCACTCACCAAAGACTAAACTCTTACAATATGATGTACTAATACTTTAAGTAGTGTCTTCTTGACAGATACAGTATAGATATAGTTCTGTTATCATCAAACTGAGTGTCTTCTTGACAGTGATGTGTCAATCAACTTCCTATCTCAAAAAGATTTAGCTTCTATTCCCTTGAAAATAATTTGCACAAACAATCTTTAGCAGCTCATAAAGTAAGAAAGAAATTAATGGAGATAACATCTGTATATGTTAATCTGTAATGGAGAGGATATCTATATATGGTATAGCACTCTGATACCTCTCACTAAAAAAAGGAAAGTCCTGGTATTTTTCTCAAATTATTAACATTGTCTGGGACACCAAAATTCATGCTCGGCATCTCGGCATGGAGTAGCCTGAGAAAATCTGAGGTCACAGATCTTCTCAGACTGCTTACGGGAAGTCACCCATTTTGCCTGTGCAAACGCTGATTATCTAGCTTCAAATGACATTTGTTTTCTGGTATATTACAAGTGTTATGCTGCAAAAACTAACCAACTGAGACTGCTTTTATCAAGTTGCGGTCTGCTCTTTCTTTTTCTCTTCCTCTTTCTTATGTTTATGGATGACGATGTAATGATCCGCCCCTTCACCTGCAGGAACTGCCTCAATATTTCCGGGGATCAACCCGCTTCTCTCAGGCATATACTTCTTGCGCTCTTCTCGTAAAAGGTCGAGGTCATGGGAAAGTAGACCGTGCCCTGCTACCGGGCCCCAGAAGGAGCAACCAGCTAAAGAACCTATGATACTAAAATTGGATTGTCAGACAAACTGTTCTAAAGAAAACAAAAGGGGATTTAATGCATACCATGTTCCCACAAGGATAGACAAATAGAAGCGATATTGTGAGTACCATTTGGGAGCTGGAATCTCGACGCTTCAATATACAACTTTTCAGATGTTCTGAAACCACTCACTCCAACCACCCATGGTAGCTTTGGAGTCAGCAAACCAAAGTCCAGTAAAGCCGACCCACTGCGTCACGAGAGCCATTGTCGGTTGCATTCCGAGCGTAGTCCAAGCGAGCAACATGGGAGCTGTCCCTAGAGCTAGGCGGCTATACCCCTTTTGACCTCCGTAAGCAGCCATTTCCATGCCCCAATGTAAAGCACCTTGAAAATCAGAATTAATTATGATTGATTGAGCCTTGACAAATCCGAATGCAGATACTCTTACCTAGGAAAGAGAGCATAACGACTCCGTATGTCACTTGAAAGTTCAGAGCCTGATCGAGCACAGTCAAAGCAACTCCAGGATCGATGCCAACTGAGGCACCATGAATGGCTAAGCTCGCTTCACGAGCCAACCAAATAGTCGTGAGAGAAGCTCCAACGTAAGGAATACCACCTTCCAGAACATATTATCGTTTTGGTTTCAACAAAAATGGAGTGTAAACCGCTTACCCATCAACCCAAGCATCAAAATAGGACGGGGAACTGCTTTCAGATTACTATATGTGATACCAAACTATGTAGACGAATATTTCTCAGAGATAAGTCAGTTAAAGCTTTGGGGACTCACAAAAGACTCAGTACCCCTCGTATCGGAAACTGAATCCGTAGTAACGTTCGCGCCAGCAATGATCTTGGCCACATCAGAAGCAGTGCCGCCGAGCTCTTCCTTTACATTGATCGTTGCATGTTCCAGTGTCTGGCTTCCAGGTTTGTTGGTTACCGAACTAGCGGCCAGACGCTTCTGCAGAAACGATGTACCTGGGATCTGAAGTCGAACACTTGGCATAAGTCCTCTCAAGGCAGGACCACCTGCTCTAGCTATGACATGAGAGTTTCTATAGACACTCGTGCGCAACAGAGGACGAAAGACTATGCTCATGGCGGGCTTGAGAAGAGTATGAGTACACGGTCCACCTTAAGACATAACTATAGTTCATGACGTCACATTATTAGGAGTTCTATCGAAATAGGTAAAATACAATAACTATTTAATGTACACTGTCAGGTTATTCTGCAATACAAAAAAGGTAAATTAACCCGCCAAAGAAGATCGAAGAAGAGCTGAGCGGGCACTTAATGGAATAGAGTTGGAATACTAGATTACTAAGGTAGATGATTGAAGCCCCTAAATCCCGACCATTTTCAGTTCTGGCTTGTCGGCTGCCTTTTCCTCAATGGTAGAAGGCGAACATGTCTGTTCTTTTTAACAATCTGTCCCTGTAGGCCGAAATAGCGCTGGGTCTGGAAACTCCAGTGGAGAGATCTAGCAATAACATCAGCATACCGTGCGGAACTATTTACCTATCTTCAAACTTACCCAACAATCCAATCTTGGAGACCCTGTATATAAGCAACGACCATTTTGTCGACTTCAGCCCCCCATGAAGGAACAAGCCCTTTGTAGCGTTCAAAATTGTCAATTGTATCAGCGCAGAGCTGTCCGACGTAGTCAACGGCACTCTGGAGACTATGATTGTGATGCTTCATCAAGATCACGATCATGTTGTGGGTATCTCCATGAGACTGTTCGACGTTATAAGAGAAGAGGTCCTAGATCAATGACATGAATTTTCAGAATACTTATCAAGATTCAGATGGACACTTACATTAGACCAGGTCACCAAATCGTTTGTATACTGGCCTAGCACCTCGATGACAGGATTTTCAGCAACATAGTCTGGTAGATCAATACCGACTGCGTATCTGTGAGAAGAGGGTGGAAATGAGTCACATATATGATCCTTGACTGAAGTATAGACTCACTCGATAAATGCCCAGCAAGGCTTGCAACCTGAAGCCTCATCCATCAGTAAGATCTAATAAATGACCTCATAGACACGTACCCGATGTATCACGTCGAATATCAATGTAAGACTCGAGGGTCGGAATTTCACTCGAGTCGCGAGCTTTTGCTTGAATATTCACTGCCTCAAAGAAAAGGCCCATGCTCTCCCTGAAGCGTGCCTGTGCTCCTGGACCGCAGTCCTTAATGCAGCGGCGCCAGAAGCTAAAATCGATGGTCAGGATAAGACGACGTAAGATTTAAGAGAATGTAACGCACTCCCTCGCAAGTTTGCCAGGAGTGGGCTCTTCAGGAAACTCCACCGTGGGCCTGTATTCCTCAGGGAACCAAAATGCATTCATGACGACATTGGCAAGAGTAGTTTCCTCACGAGTCTTCATTCCGTCGCTGATATTGTCACTAGGATTGACACAAATGAGGAGCTGAGGAATTCAGAAAAGATGAATAGAAAACATACAGATGGAAGAGATAACCAAGGAAATCGGCTATGACACGGAGGCGTTCCGCTGTCGCAGAGGTATAGGTGTAGGCAGTTAATTCACCCGCCTGGAGGCCATACATAGCCCGACGGGCCTTCGGGCTGAGTTCAGGGCAGCATGTATCGAGCCATTGGACATGTTCCTTCGCAATTTCGTCTCCGTGAGGATTGTATGTGAGTTTGTATCTGCAGTGAGAGACGAGGTCTGGAAGGATGAAGGAAGCAGGCTGATTGGAGTAATCGATACGACCCATGTTCAAAGGAGAGGGGATAACTAGGGAATATGGGGCGGAGAGGAGAGGGATGAGGGATCCCAAGAACTCCAGAGTCGGTTTTATAGGATTTCAGAAGTTCCACTACCATCAAATGAGATCTCCTGGATCTGAATCCCTTTACCAAAACGTCATTCATTGATACCAGGGTTGCAAGCACTTTGTTACCGGCTATACCAATATGACTTGGCTGGTCCTGCACTGAATCGGTCGCACTTCAGGTTTCATGACAAATCTTACCTGCATCTCATCGTAGGAAGATGTCTACCGGTAAGATCTTGCCCTCCAGGTACGCCCATTTGGCAAATTTCGGAGGTATCATTGAATTGTGTATCGAACCACAGTCACTCCGAATGGTAATCGGGCTTTGACTAGGCAGATCTAGTTCATTTCTTCATATCCCGAGCTGTATATGCCGGCATTGATTAATTAGATTGAACATTGAGATATGAATTGTTCAGATTGAGTACCGACACTTTTGTTTACCAAGCGCCCACACGTCGGCCATTTGAACCAGTCTCCGTTTTCCTGGAGCCGCCGGAAGGTTTCCTGCAATTAGACTGGATATCAATAAGCGAAAGTCGCAGTGAGTCAAATTTATTAAAAGATAAAGATAGGTTGTGCAGGACTTGATTTGTGGCCAACCTACGGATTATCGTGATTGATGATGTGATAAATTGTCACATAAGGCAATCAAGTAGTTTTGCGCATTGCGACGAGATTGAAAAGATGAGATAGTGCTGCAATTCCCCGCCCTACACTACCAGTACACTAGAAAGGTGATTGTCAGCTGTGAACTGTCAATTATCGATGCTACCCTGAGTGATTCATGGTGCCATCAATTGTTTGGCACGTTGAATCAGATTTTCAATTCTCACCGCCGGTAACATTGTGGGATCTTAAGTTAGTAGTATTACGAGTATACGTTATATTCAGAGATTTGGCAGATAAGAGCCTGGTCAAAAGAATTCGGCCGGAGCACGGAGGACCACTGGATGTCAACAGAGAGGACTTGTTACGGGCCAGGTAGTGGAAAATAGTCTGAGTGCATATGCATTACATGGGCTTTTCCACGATGATACAAAATTAATGGCTATCAAAAAATGGCTCACGCCATGAGTTTTCAATGTATTTGACGGAGGTGTTTAGTCTGGCTCCCGCTGAAGATATTAGTACCTTTATTTATATTCCATCGCTGGATCACCGACTGACATGGCGGACAATCATCTGTCACATCCTGAACTTGTTATCACTTCCTTCACAAAACATCCTATTGTGCCAACCAGTGGATTTGTTACATTCCATATTTATTCAAATAAGCTTCACAAAGGACAAGCTTCATGCTTGTCAATGGTTGATAATTTCATACAAAAACATTGGCAAATCATTTTCAACATAATGCCGTTGTGACAATGAAAGATACTCCTCTGGTATTGATTAAACATTAATGTGACGTAAATTTACATGTCGGAGCAAGTAGTGAAATCTGGACTGCATGTGATCATTCATCGTGTCTGTGAAAAGCAAATTGGGAAAATGTAACATAAAGCTGTACTTCGCCAGACGAAGTATATCGTGTGAGGACCCGAAATGGCTCCAACAGCAAGATCCAGTTTTCTCGTTCGAATATGGGCAAGATTTTTAGGAATAAATAGATACAATTCTGTTTTTGCGTATCAAGTGTTTTTCATCACTGTGCTAGGATGACTGAAGGTGTGCTAGAACCTCAGTGCTGAAGTACTCCAGTATGCAAGGGGTCCTTTTAACAGAACTGATTCCATTCAGTGGAGCATGAACCAGAGAAACGACTAGAACGGCGTAGAAACAGTGATGGCATGGATAAATAAGGTAAGCAAACGAATTTTTCCTTACTTCGTCGTATTTAGTCATGGCCCTTCCTTCCTCTACTGCAAACTGGCATTGGAAGAACAAGAATATCACGGATTGGAGTAGGAGATGGATGGATAATGAGCTAACTTCCGTCTCCGTCACCGCCGAAAAGGGTGAGATCGTCTCGATCTCCGCCGTGACAGAAATGGACGGAGACGTTGAGCTTGGCCAGAGAAAGTCCAAGTACGTACTTTTTGGACTGCTCTCGTAATGGAATTAAACTCCTGCGCTACTTCAGACTTATCACAATTTTCGATACTCGTATCTCATTGTCCTGGACTGGAAAGACAAGCGACGGAACCGAAGTTAGTGGCTCGCTGATAATCCCCGAAGTGTCACATGAGATACTCTGCGATAAGCTTTCTGGATTCCAGGTCATTACTTTCAGTTTCGTCCATACTGATGTGAAGGCTAACTTTCATATCTTGGCAGTATCAATGGTCGCTTGACACACCACCGTCGACAAAAGCCAGTGCGCTTTTCGCCTTCGCTCAGACGAACCTTCCCGCTGTCCTTGAAAAGAAACTCGCAATGTTCCCTCAGGCTATTATTGACACTCACGGCAAGGATCTTACCGTCAGTACTGAGCCGAGTCGGACTGGTACACCGACTCCTTCCATGCCTACCAATAAACCTGCGATATCGGCAGTGCGTTCAGCACTTTCTCAACCCATACGTAGTGGCGCATCAACTAATATGAATACCACCACGGTGACGGTCTCTGCTAACCTTCAAGCCTCCGCCGAGGATCTATTTAGTCTCCTCACTGATCAAACAAGAATCCCCTCGTGGACCCGCACCCCGGCGGTCTCTATTGCACAACCTAATTCAGAATATTCTTTTTTCGGTGGTGGTGTTCAGGGGAAGTATACTTCCCTAGAACCTGCTAAAAAAATTGTGCAGACCTGGACGCTTAAGTCGCCAACCTGGCCAAATGAACACTATGCAACTTTGACTACCTCGTTCGACCAGTCAAATGATTCAACAAAAGTTACATGGAATTTGGATGGTGTGCCTCTGGGTTCCGAAGATGAGATTGAGAGAAATATCAAGGGCTATTAGTAAGTCATCATGGCTTGCATTCGAGATCCCCTGATCAGCATTTGTTAGTATTCATGGGCTCAAGTCAATCGGGTATGTAGAGCTCTTTGTTCCTCAATCATCCTACGTTCCTTCCAAGCGTGCCTTTGGGTCACCTTCGTGGTCAAGTACAGAAGCATCTTCCATCTATTTATCAACTATCATCATTGGTGCACTTGTCCTCACTGCGGCATTTTCGATACCTTACCTTTCTTCGGCCCCTGCTTCTAAATAAATTAATGGTGTTTCGGAATAGATTGCTGAGACATGTTTCGGCAGGTTGGGTTCCGAGCTCTAGTTCTATTCTCGTTTCAAGGTATTCTCAAGGTCAATCATTGATTTGCGTACCGTGGGCGTGGGTGTAATGGTTCCTGAATTGTGATAGATGCTCCGGTAGAAGGAACAAAAATCAGGTATATTGGAAGAGTTGGCGAAGAGGAGTAACAGAAGTATGTATGTATCTTAACAAATCGTGTAGAACTACTCATTATCTTGAAACAAACAATCCAAAGTTGTGAAGGCCGCTCACTTCGCTTAGGAGTTATTCTAGGGAGCTCCTGAAGGCTTCTAGTAAGGATGGGACCTGGAATCTGCAGAGTGTCGTGTATTGATAGGAGATGCAAGGGCCTATTTATGTCTATTTGCACCATCCAAATTTGCTGAAGTCGTTCGAATGTCCACGCCAACAGTCTCCTCTTCTTTTACTTCTTCTACGTCCTTGCGCCCACCCCAACAGCGTTTGCCCAATACAGAATGGCCAACACTGAGGAGATTCGTGCTCAGTCATATGTCGGTTTCGACTCTATCACCCAACAAATTGAGCATAAGCTCTTGAAGCGCGGTTTCCAATTCAATGTTATTGTCGTTGGTGAGTATATTACTACAACACTTTTTTGTGAGATATCTCAGAGCTCGAGCGTGGTTGGACAAGAGAGCTCCATCCAATGCAAGGATGAGGAGATTTTTGGACTAGCATCCCTGTCATATGCTAGCGCAAGCTAATCACGCGTATTTTTCCGATGAATTCGAATCTTATGTATAGGACAAACTGGACTTGGCAAGTCGACGCTCATCAACACTATTTTCGCGTCCCACCTCATCGACTCGAAGGGGCGTCTCATATCTGATGAACCTGTCAGGCAAACCACCGAAATCCAGGCCGTTTCTCATGGTATGTTTGCAACTTATCTTCCTCCGAGTTCTCCCAAATGTTCCTACTGTTACTATAATTGGGTTTCTTGATTGTCAGCGTGTTCCGCGTTGTCATAGGTTGAGACCAGAGATTTGATCGGTCTGGTGACTATCATGGCGTGTAGACTCCTTGATGATTGAACATTTCTGTCCGTCTGATCTGCCAATACTGATTTTGTGCCTCAGTCATTGTCGAAAATGGTGTCAGGCTTCGCTTGAATATTGTTGATACCCCTGGATACGGTGACCAGATCAACAACGAAGGATGGTGCATCGTGTTTCAGCTTTTCGGTGATTTGGAGGCTAATAGTGGTTTTTGATCTTAGCTGGGACCCTATCATCAAGTACATCAAGGATCAGCACTCTGCCTATTTGCGCAAAGAGCTGACTGCTCAACGTGAACGCCACATTCAGGATACCCGCATTCATTGCTGCCTGTACTTTATCAACCCCACTGGCCATAGTCTTCGCCCCGTCGATATCATCGTGATGAAGATGCTCAGTGATGTTGTTAATGTCGTTCCTGTTATTGCAAAAAGTGACAGCCTGACTTTGGAAGAACGTGACCGTTTTAAGGCCAAAGTACGTTTCCCCTTGTTTAGAGCTTTTTTGAAACCCCATTGATGATTTGTACATTCTAGATTCGCGAAGAGGTCGTATTCAATAACATCCGTCTCTATCCCTTTGACACTGATGAGGCTGATGAAGAGGAGGTCCAACTCAATGAGTCTATCAGGGTATGCACCATCTAGTGTTTCAGAATGACCTCGGCCCCTTACATGAATATCAGGCTATTATTCCGTTTGCTGTTGTTGGTTCGGAGAACAGTGTTGTCATCGATGGCAAGTCTGTCCGTGGCCGCAGGAACCGTTGGGGTGTTGTGAACGTCGAGGATCCCGACCACTGCGAGTTTGTAAGCCTCCGCAACTTCCTCACCCGCACTCACTTGCAAGACCTTATTGAAACAACTGCTCAAATCCATTACGAGGCTTTCCGTTCGAAGCAACTCCTGGCCCTCAAAGATGGCGTACAGCAACGTCCTCCTCCTCAGCAAGCTATGTGAGCGGTGTTTCTTATACACAAGCGGGTAGGGACAGTCACCGTAGAGGAGGGAAGGTCCTTAGATAGTGCACAGTCAAGATATTATACCCTTTCTTCCGTTTGGATTTGAGACTATGGAACCATTTTCTAGTTTGTGGCAGATTTCATATAGTCGACTTTATTTTTTCTTGCTGTCGAGTAATCATTGTGATGCCACTCATTTTCTTGTGCCAACACTGACGTCAGGCCCGAAGAAAAATAGGGACGGATCAAACTGTCTGAGTACTCAGACAGTGTGGGGTGGTGATGTGTCAGCATACCGCACTCCTCCACTTGTCCTCGATGCTCTGAATCTTTCCCAATGGTCTCCTCTCCCCGCTCTAGTATCTTTGGTCCTTGGAGCTCTAAGCTCACTGTGTTCAAGGTCGAAGATCTCTTTTCCCGCAAGCGATCACCTGGGCTCAAGCGCACCGTCTTCATCAACGAGAATCTCCCAGACGACTACTACGATCAGCGGGGACGAGTGAAAAAAGAGCATATTTATGCTACGAACCAAGTTATTACCTCCAAGTATACCATCTTCACCTTCCTTCCCAGGAATATTCTTGAGCAGTTCAGACGCATTGCCAACATGTGAGCATCAAATAGATATTATTATATTATCTAATGATATTTTGTTTCTAGTTTTTTCCTCGTGATCGCGATTCTCCAATTTTTTCATGAGTTCTCTACGATATCTCCGGGACTGGTGCTTCTGCCGCTACTGATCGTATTAGCTATCACTGCGGCGAAAGATGGTTACGAGGATGTAAAGCGGCACCAGTCAGATCGACAAGTCAATCACACGATGGTGCGGTCGTTGGTCGGCGGAAACTGGGTCAATCCCAATGCGAAGGCCCCAAAGAGCAAGACATTTGTCCGGGGCATCATTCCAGGGACTCGTACGCTGCGAAGGATGAAGACTAACCCGAATGGGGAAGAGTTGAAGGGTGTCACGACAATTCAGATTGAGGATTTGGGTGTTGAGTATGATGATGGACCTCAGCATCCGTTATCGGATTCCCAGCCTCGACATCATTATATAATGAATCGTCATCCTCTTGTCCGAAACCACGCGATTCGACCTCATTGGAAAAAGACGCCCTGGGAGGATGTCGGTGTGGGTGATTTCGTCAAGGTTCTTGATCATGAACCCATTCCCGCTGACATTCTCATATGCTCAACATCCGAAAACGAAAACGTTGCATATGTCGAGACGAAGAACCTTGATGGCGAAACTAATCTTAAGTCTCGACATGCAGTGGCGGCACTGACTCATATCCGAAGCGCAGCTGATTGCGCGACATCACACAATTCCTTTCGAATTGAATGTGATAGGCCCGATACGAATATGTACAAGCTCAATGCGGCTGTTCGGGTGGACAAGGATGTTTTTCCTGTAGATTTACAGACCATGCTCTTGCGAGGCACAGTCCTCAGAAATACTGGCTGGGTTATTGGCATCGTGCTCTATACCGGAGAGGACACTAGGATTATAATGAATGCTGGTGGTACTCCCTCGAAGCGCAGCAAGGTAGAAAGGCAGATGAATCCTCAAGTGTATGTATCATCACCTCCCGTGGTTCAGGTCTTGATACAAAATATCGACAGATTTTTTAATCTTGTTCTTCTTGGCATCATGGCTATCATTTGTGGTATAGTTGATGCTGTACTTGAACACAGAGATCAACCAACTGGTGCATTGTGGTTATACGCTGACGATCGCTCGGGAGATAATCCCTCGATTAACGGTCTTATTACCTTCGTCTTTGCTCTCATTACGTACGTTGAGCCTCTCAACCGTTGTTTTCATCGACTTGCTAGTGCTCACCCTACATTATAGGTTCCAGAATATAGTTCCCATTTCATTGTACATTTCAATCGAGTTTGTACGAACATGTCAGGCAGCATTTATCTATTTCGACTCTGAAATGTATCACGAAAAGACGGGGCAACGAACGCTTGCAAGAAGCTGGAACTTATCAGATGACCTCGGACAAATTGAATACATCTTTTCGGACAAGACTGGTACATTGACCCAGGTCTGTTGACGACTTCCTCTCCTTCACTCAATTGTTCATTCATCCGATATCGGGATCTCTTTCAGAACTCCATGATCTTCCGTAAATGCACCATTGGCGGTAAGGCCTACAGTGGCAGTGATGACGAAGAGCCAGCAGTTGAAGTCAAGAAGCTGCCCCCTGTTATCATCAACGAAGCTCCTCAAATCAAGAAAGAGGCCCAGGTGTCGAGACAGAGCTCTCTTGTGCCTGCTACCGAAGATATCTCTCTTTCCGAATTTCATTCCTCTGGTTCTTCGACAGCTGTCCATCCATCCCCTCAGCATCCAGACCCCCACGCTGCTCATCCCACAGGCCCTGACGGACCTGGCATCCTCGACCCCTTGCGCAGGCGAACTGTGAAGATTTCACGACAGTTCCATGATCCAGAGCTCGCATCAGATCTTCGACAGGCGGTTCTCACTGAACCCGAATCCGCAAACGCATTTCATGCGCGAAACCTTAACGGCTTTTTCACTGTCCTTGCCCTCTGCCACACGGTTCTGACCAGTGTGGATCCTGAAACGGGTGCTATTGAATACAAAGCACAGTCACCTGATGAAGCGGCCCTGGTTCAAGCAGCAGCAGATGTGGGTTTTGTCTTCCGTGGTCGTGATCGCGAACTTCTTTTACTTCAAACTCCTTTCTCAGTCGATGATGAAGGGGAAGAGGTTTTGGAGCGATATGAGCTGTTGAATGTACTCGAGTTTACGAGTGTGAGAAAGAGAATGAGTGTTATCTTGAGGAAAATAGACTCGGATGACAGCAGGATATTCTTACTGACTAAAGGAGCGGATAACGTGATATTTGAAAGGCTGCGGAAAGGGGAAGAGGCTGAAAACTTAAAGAATGCAACAGAGAAGCATTTAGATGAGTTTGCGGGGCAGGGGTTCAGGACCTTGACCTTGGCTTACAAGGTCATCGGAGGTATGTTCTGATAATGATCAAATACCAACAGTAGGTGATCTGATACGAGCAGAGGAGGAGTATGAAGCTTGGAATGAGAAGTATAATGCAGCTTCAATTGTCGTTGATGACCGCGACGAGAAGATCGAACAAGTATGCTCAAAAATTGAACAGGATCTCCGATTATTGGGTGCAACAGCCATCGAAGACAAGTTGCAAGACGGTGTTCCCCAAACAATTGCAGACCTCAAAAAAGCAGGAGTTAAGGTATGGATAGCAACAGGAGATAAACTTGAAACTGCCATCGCCATCGGACACAGTACAAATCTTATCTCTGGAGACTCTAATATCATTGTAGTCCGAGGTGGGACAGATGGTACAGCGAGGCCTGTATGGGCTCAACTCGTCCATGCTGCACAAGAGTTCTTTCCACAGAATAAAATTGTAGATGAGCAAGGCAAGCTGGTTGATGAAGCTGAGTACGAAGCAAAGACAGGTGCAGGCCGCACACCAAATTCTGAACCTCAGTCACCACCCGATGTGCAACAACCAGATACTGACGCGTACAACCTGAGGAGATTGGGCACAGGTCTGTCATCGGCTACTGGTCATGGAAACAGAGATCGATCAGGCGGTTTTATTCTGGTTTTGGATGGTACTGCTCTCGACAAAGTATGTCTCCATGCTAATGTCTCTCTTCTGCTGGTTTTTATGTTCTACAAATCAGGTTTTCGACGATGAAGAACATAAAATACTCTTACTTCGTCTTGCAACCCTTTGTGAAGGCGTTATCTGCTGTCGCACATCCCCACTCCAGAAAGCACTCATAGTGAAGCTCGTAAAGGATGGCCTTGGTGTTATGACTTTAGCCATCGGTGATGGCGCGAATGATGTCAGTATGATACAAGCAGCGGACGTTGGTGTTGGTATAAGCGGGGAGGAAGGATTACAGGCTGTTAATTCGTCAGATTATGCCATTGCCCAAGTACGGCTCAATTCTGCAGAATTTTTCCGTGTTAACTCATCATGGCGCAGTTCCGATTCTTAAAACGTTTGTTGCTCGTCCATGGCCAGTGGTCTTATGCCAGAAATAGTAACATGATCCTCAACTTCTTTTACAAAAATATCGTGTGTATAGGTGTACTATGGTGGTTCCAGATATACTGCGGTTGGAGTTCAAATTAGTAGGTGCTTGTGCTTGAGGCGCTGTACACTTTTGATTTACTTCTCTAGTGTATTTGAGTATACATATCTTTTATTCTGGAATTCATTCTGGACACTTGCTCCTGTGATCGGCATTGGTCTTTTCGATCGCATTATAGGTAGTTCAATGATCGCACTCTTTGACAATGACTGATTGCATGTATAGATGCCTCCGCCCTTATGGATCTGCCTCAGTTGTATACATATAGTCGCAACGGAACTTGGTTCGGCATGAAGTGGTTCGTTATCTATATGTTTGACGGTATAATTCAGGCAAGTTCATCTCGTCCATGTTGAACTGATCTAGCTGACTCAAGTGGCCAGTCTGTCATGATATACTTCCTTGTTCTGTACACATATGCCACGACCACTTCACGACCGGATGGCTTATCCGTTTCGTTATATGAATTCTCAACGGTGTGTCCCCACTGGTGTTTTGGGAAGTCAATGTGACATTTTAAAACAGACAATGGCGTTTGGTGCCGTTTTTGCCGCCAACTTTTTCAATGGTCTTAATACGAGTGCATGGACTGGATGGGTATTCTTTGCCATTTTCATCGGTGATGTGCTCCTATGTGTTTACACCGTAAGTTGTTCTGCGAATCTATGATGACGTCCAACATTGAAGACTCGTAAGGCGATTTACAATGTCATATCGCCCGGATGGTTTGTTACATCAGTATATGGTAACAATGACTTCCTCTTCAGATCCGCATACTACTGGCTCTCACTCCCTCTTGTTGTCATCCTATCCCTTACACCCAGGTACCTTGCCAAAGTGTACAAGATTACTTACCGCCCCAATGACATCGACATCATTCGATTCATTCGGAAGAAGGATCACCAATACGATTTCTCTCATGAGGCTGCAACACACTCTTCATTTATAACCTATTCATTCGGTCCTTCGTCTACTCTTCCGCATACGAGAACTATCAGCGCCTCTTCCCTTCCTAGAACTTCGGTGGATCTACGATCAACAAGCAGGACAGATATGTCAACCGGAACTCGGTCCGTCTATCGTGGGTTCGACTTCTCAGCAGAGGAAAATGGTATCGCTATCCGTCGGTTGCAGAGTAATCTATCGGAACGCCGTGCAAGTAGCCGGAATGTGAATGCATTGCCGTCCGAACCGACACCTAAGAAGAAGAATGTTCTATCTCTGGGGAAAAGCTTCCTTCTTAGAAATACCTCACTCAAAAGAACCCTCACTCATCCGAGAAAGCGTTCCAAAGGTGAGGATTAGAGGCCTTAAATGGTGTAATAGATATATGGCATACAGCCTTCCTTGTGGTTTTCTTCTGGTTCCATCGTTTCTGGTTCTTTTTCTCGGCTCCGTCGCTTTTGCTTTTACTGCTTTCCACTTTTTTCACCTGCCTTTGACTTATGTTGATATTCGGTTTGTGTAACGCTCTTTAATCGATTAAATCACTGCTACTTATGTATTCCTTCATTTCTACCGTGTATCATTATTGTTCCCGTTGTTTGTGCCACTATTCTACAGTAACCGTCACATGGGCCTATCTACGAGATGATATATAACACACATACTTTCTCATATCATTTCAGTATTAATTATCGCTCTGGTGTGTATGTAGCCCAGTACGTAGCCCAGTATGTAGCCTAATGAATCTATATTTCATGACGAAATGGAGGATCTTCAAAATGTAAATGTAAAGTAAATGTGTGAGATGATAATATGACTTCACGACCCGATGCAAGATACCCCTTATGAGGGATGTGTTGCAAGGTAAGGATACTGGATGATCTTTGATTTTGCGTTGATGGATCGGGAGCGAGGTCTCGAAGTATCTTACTTGTAGGTTGAGTAATAAACGGATGGATTACTCAACACAATTGAAATTGATTGAAAACACATCAGTATTCCATTTGAATGAAAGGTTTGTTTATCAACCAAAGTGTTACTCACGACATGTGAGCACTATAAATAATGATAGCACATCCTGAAAAACAGACACAAGGTCAAGATCTGATAGAGGAGGGCTAATAAAACATGGGAAGATATAAAAGTGGGCATTTGCAAAATAGCAAAAGCTCTTCCCAATGACAAACAGCTCATAGCTTTCAACTCAGGTTCTCAGTTCTCGCCGCCTTTGAGAGACCAAGTATTATACTCTATCAAGAGCCCTTGGTCGAAGTATTAGGCTAGCAAACCCACAATGACACTAGTGCTTAGTCTTTTTTGGACAGATTTCTTATTGTTCTTGCTAGTACCATCATTCATGTAGCAGTTTAGACACTATTCTACATTCCTTATGGACACTATTCCCTGCTACTATAAAGTGCTGTCTAGCACAATGTACACTTCAGTCCTCATGTCACTTCGAGTGCTGAAGTCATCCTTACATGAAGTACAGTGCGTCAGTGTATCAATTCGGAGAATGTGGAAGATAAGCACATATGATATAGTAAAAATTGTCTAGCGAAAAATTTCTTTTGACCTCGCATCTGCCTACCACACGTTACATATACTGCAATCTGTTCACAAAACCCTTGCTATAGTCCACAGTAGGGTTGCAATGGCAGAAGAGAGTTGGCAATGGTCTTGTGAGATCTGAGCTCTACTATATCAGGTATGCCGGAGTATGATAGAAGTAGTTTGTAGGATCAGTAAGGTGTGTTGATGGTGAAGTTAGATATGATACACAGTGTCGTGACATCAGAAAATACAGACTGTCGAAATGGACTAGTTCACCCACAAGACATCGGAACAAAGGATAGCAAAGCTGACGTGTTCCGAGACACAGCGGAGTGTAGGAACGAAACCAGCCGACTAAGCTCAGGCAACGGGTGAAGCTGTAGGGAAGCCAAGCCTGAACATCGACATACATACATATTACTGTAACTACTTTCCCTCAGTCGTCTGCCGCAGTGTGCGACGTCTGAAATACATTACTCTGATACAAACGATGGACGTCAAGATAATGAGGTTTGGCAGGATACTGGAATACTGGATACCCAGAACAAGTGCCAGGAGTTGCTCAGGTTCAAAGATAAAGACACGTCGAAATTCCAACACTTGTGAAATGAACTTTATTCGAGAAGGCACTGTCCGTTAAAATACTTTGCTAGAGATAGTCCAACTGAGAATTTTCGAAACCTAGATAACCAACGTCATCTATTCTCTAGAGGACACAACGTGGGTACGAACCACACTTAGCATTCGACTGAGTAAATAAAAGCCTATTTCATGATGCATTGACTCAACCTCTGCGATCAAAGAAGCGGATCACCAAACCACCGATCTATTGGTGGAGCTTGTCCTTTGACATTTCACTCGGGATCGTCTTGTTAACATTTGGAATCAAGTGACCATGAATACCATTTATCTGGAAGGCAGGACTCTCATTGCCAGAATCACCAAACACTACAAATCCAATCAATATTCGTTCGAAAATCGCGGGTCATCGCAGGTGAACTCACAAATGATTGCGTAAAATCCGGTGATTACGTCTTGCGGAACAGTGACATTGATCTGGCCAATGTTGAGCGGGAATGGACCGGCCAGGTGATACCATTTGGAGGTTTCCCAAGAATTTGTGGGGACTTTGCACGATGGTTAGAGTCATCAAAAACCATACACGAATGATCGTTGACATACTGGTCTTCAAGACAACATCGCCTTGATTGGAGATGCTCTTGGGGGCATTGTTAATATCCCTAGAGCATCGAAGTCAAAATATGTCGCCTCTTTGGAACCCGTAAAATGATACACATCAAATGTATCAAGATTTTACAATCCTAAAAGGTATTCAGAGGGGCCTCACATACCAAACGACTACTTCTTGTGACCCAGCGGTCCAGATGGAATCTGCCGTTGGTTGGACAATGGAAGGCGACCAAACATCGAGAGCATTCCTCCTCTGTACAGACAGGGAGCCAGCACTAACTCGAATGATGGTAGTAAGAATTAAGAAAGCCTGACAAAGGACAGTAAGGCTTAAGGTGTGCATGGTTGCAATCATCGTTGAAAGTCGGATAGTTAAAGGAAGGAGTGTAGTTGAAAGAGAATGGTCAACGAAGATGTAGTTACGAAGAGGGAAAACCTGGCACCTAACTGTCACCAGGATCTTTTAACCTCGTCCGGACAACGGAGAGGGGTGAAATCTATGTTAGGTTTAGTCCCCTCCGCGTGAGAGCGATCTAGGGCTCCTGACACATGGGGTGCCGATGGGTTCGATTAATTCAGACAAGATCGTGGATTATCCAGGACCATCAATTCTAGTCTCCATAATAAGTAATTAAAGGAGTCATTTTATTCTTTCACAGGGTTTTGTAGTTAGGCGACTCTTCAACTTCAATCCAATTACTAATTTTTGGGGTATGTTTGCAATAAGATATCAGACAGTTTCCTCAAATCTGATCGAGAGTGGAGTATTGAGTACGTCCCTAGTCCCGTCGTCAAGGATAAATTTGCACCGAAGCCATATCCTGGGCACAATCACGTAATCACAAAATTTAAAAACTTCAAGCATATGATACCTTGACCCAAGTGAAACTAATCGTTCTTCAGTGCTGAACGCTTAGAAGTTGAGGACAGTTAATGTCACTCAGGAGTTGGCCGTGCTCGCTTCGTCGCATTCGCTCGTAGATTCATGGTGCCGCTCATGAGCTCTTTCAAGTTGGAGTTGAGCAAGTGAAAGTGCTTACCTTAAAACTGCGTCACGAGATCTTTGAATAGGCTTGCAATATAGGCTTGCAAGTGCTGATTGATATTCAAAACTTTCATCGTCGGCGTGCCAGTGACAGTCTCTGGATGCTTTATTTTTTGGTAAAATGTATATATTCATGGTGTCAGCTGGTGAATACAGGTACTTCGTCGATGACTAGACGTTTCCAGCACACCTGGAAGGGAGGCAAGATATTGGGTGACACTTGCAACAGTCGGGAATGCGTGAGAAAATATCGGCGTGTATTCCTGTACCTGTAAATGAATGTACGGTAGTTAAGTGCTCGCGATTAGAATTCAACAAGGTCAGCTTTATCTGTGGCTGATGTCAGAATCACCACACGCGACTGGTCAGAGGACTCGTCGCAGTATTTGTTGATCTTCGGACGTCACTGATTTAATTGATTCTCAGTGAATGACAACAAGAATAGCACGAGAAAGATACATAATCCTGACTCTTTGACTGTCCCGAAGGGTCTATGCAAAATAGAACGTTTTTCTGTATATTTGAGAAGTGTCATCTCAAGACAACGCTGGCTTGACCGGTGGTTAGATTGGGAATGTCAAATAATACAGGGGGAAATGACAAGTACTCACTGGTTCTATACTATCAATCTAAGAGTCTAAAATAGAGACAAAAAGGGTAAGGAACAATGTTATGAGTGGCACTGGGTGACTTCCCGTAAATTCTGAAGATATAGTAGTGTACGTGTGAATCCACCATTCCTAGCTCAGAACGAGCCAGCAAAGTCCTCCCGGTCCGAGAGAAACACACATCCTCACAGCCCCTGTGTCCCTTTATTCCCCCCCTTCGTATCCATGCTCAATTTCTTCTTGTAGTACAGAGCCTGGCCCAATCGTAGTTTCAGTATAAGTTAAGGCCTTGTGCCTCAGTAGTCAGTAGACTACCGCGGACTGTGTTCGTACACCGCGTAATAAATTGTTGAATCAAAAAAAAAAGAAAAAAAAAGTGTACGTGTGAAATTCCAGTCTGGGATGAATTTGATTCCCGTACCGAGTTAGATGTCACACCACGTTGCATTCAACGCGTTACACGTGATGTGACACAATAATATCATGTCTTTTCAATTATCCTGAAGACAGAACAGCAACAGTTCTTTGTGGTAGAATGTTTGGCTTCCATTCCTTCGAAGATAATCTTCATCACAAAATCTTTGGTAGCTCATAGAGGAGAAAAAAATTAGCGTGTTTATCATTTTATATCGGAGACAACATCTGTATATAGTATGTGACCTTGACCTATAATGGAGAGAATATCTATATATGGTATAAGTACTCTGATATCTCTAACTCAAAAGGAAAATTCGTATCTAGGAAGTCTATGGTCTGGCGTTTTTCTCAGATCACGATATCTGGGAAAGTCTAGGATGCCCTTTTGGAGCAGTCTGAGAAAATCTGAGGTCACAGATTTTCTCAGACTGCTTACAGGAAGTTACCCACTATCCATTACACGATCAGCCTGTCGGCTACCCCACAATTCAACTTGTTATACTGGATGATTTTGCGAGCAGCAGCATACGGTCCAGCTGGGAAAGCTCTAAGCCCAATTAGAGTAACCACAGCTGAAGCATTTGTTGGGCATGAGGGAGTCAATTCAGGACAAGAACAATCATCGTTTCATCAGTACATTATGGAATAATAAACTCGCGTCGTTTCACTCTTATGTTTCAGTTCCATTTCCTAACAATAGTAGGACATCACTATGGACGATGCCTACTAGCCGAAGCCATATATAAGTAGTATCACGTAAACTTTAGTTCTCGCATCGTTTTCGAGACTGAAGTGTTTTCTTACACATTAAGCTTGATTAATGGTTGTCAAAATGCCAAGTTCTTCAAACAACTCACCCCGAGGGAGTGTAGAAGTCGAGTCGGTCACTAAAAATACTACGTCATCGATCTGAGACATCCTCAAATAATTACATAGTCATTTCACCTATATTTCTCCCTCAGCCATCCACCACACGTTTGAGCTCTTTATTATATTTTATGATGAAATATTTCTGGAACAAGGATTGAAGTCGCTTGGTCGATACGGCAGCATCTTTTTTAAGGTACTCTAAGTCCCATTGAAATTCGTACCAGCCATCAATCGTGAGAATAGTCAAATAACGAGGGTCCAGAGTGAGGTCTTCTTTTTATGATTACATTTCTAAGGTGAGGTCGTGTGGGGAGTTGAGTTGCCAAAGACAAACTCGAGAGGCGTTCGCGTCTGTTTTCTGGAGAATCATATGCAGCAGACTGCGCAAGGATGGAAATTGTTGTTACGCTGTTGTTGCTTAAGGTGACGCTCACGTGGCCTTCCCATATACTGTCTTTCGCGCTCTGCGAAATTGAACATGATGGAGCGTACTCCTGCACGCACGTTTTCTCTCGCTTGTAAGAGCGTCATTCGCAGTTTTCAGAGGCAGCAAGTTCTTCTCTGCAGAACTTATACTTCAATTGGCCCACAAGCGTCAAACGTGTCGACCCTTTCGTGGCGTGAATATTTGGCTCTCCGGAGCAGCAAGCGGAAGTGGCAAGTCGTGGGTGTCGGCCATTCCTTCGAATGTAAAAAATAGATTGAGCTGTTTGTATAGGCTGCGACGGCTCCTTGCGCCATCTTGGGTTTCGCCGGGGGTGCTGCTTATTTCGGAAATCTTGACACAGATCCGTCTAAAATGATCATGGTGCGTATTCCTGGGCAAAATTTTCATTTTAGTTGTCAGCAACATAGGAAATCATAGGGAATTGACCCGTTCTTCTTCTATGGTATCTGTACTGTTGGCTGTGTTGGTACGTCTGCAATCCTTTTTTGAAACCCATCAAATCGACATCTGTCCAGGTGCTGGCATCCTCATTGGGCCAACCGTTGGAACAACAATTTGGAGAATGTCTCACCGTCAGAGCCTCGCTCTCATTGATGCAAAAGATGCTGAGTTCTATCAACGAATAGCGAAGAACCGTGTTGATGCCGCCCTTCAGAGCCCGACCAGTCCAATCCCCGATTATTATGGTATGGAGTTTCGTAAAGGTCTCCTTCGCGATTTGAACGACTTGTACAGGCGAAAGGATTGGTTCTACGAGGGACTATCGTCGGGTTCGTCTCTCCCCTCGTCGCTTTGATTTACTCCTAATCAAATTTCCAGTGGTTAAGAGACCAAGCCAAGTATAAACGAAAAGCAACTTTGGTTGAGGAATGAGTATCTCTCTCCATAAAATTATTTAATTGTCTCGCATAATCCATTCGGTTGGCTGTTGACCTCATGTGCAAAATCATCCTTGCTAATTCGATATGGTGCCGAATTATGTGCTGCATGACAATATAAGATCCAGTAACTGGATACAGGTAAACAAGCAGGTACAGTGGCGCAGAAGGTCCTAAAAACATCTGGATCGTAGGTCTGTGTCTGGTTGAAGGTGTTATAGGCAAAATGACAGTAGAGAACAAGTATGTAGAATTTCAGGATACTAACAAGAAGTACCTAAGACCAAGACTAGGTTTTCGGCGGGAGTGTGATTGTAGCGTCGAAAAAAAATTATACTGTCCCGCAAAGATTCATCTAATATGTCGGGGTTATCCGTTATCACATCCGGCGTCATTCAGCGACGAAATGAGTTGGACCTTGATGATGAGCTAGTAGATAACTTGTTAAAGGGGAAGATGCTTCGTTCTCGAAGACAAATTCGGGGCACAACACCCTTAGCTGAATTACACTTGTCCCCATACTCCACCGTACACCAACCATCCTTGAATTCCTCTAGCATGCATACCGTTTCGCCGACTTGAATGGAGAGTTCATCTTCTAGATTAGGTATAAACGTACTGACTACGGTCATCAGCATAGGAAGTTCGCTACGCCCTGCAGTAGAGGAGGCATGAACAAAGGAGGTTTGAAGGTCGTTCTTGATATGGCGAA
>Ga0153955_100397_pt1 | contig 23083 bp, 16 predicted proteins | sample TSFL039MetaG_FD_104744 | JGI IMG/M metagenome (GOLD analysis project Ga0153955, IMG submission 104744) | Attine ant fungus gardens microbial communities from Florida, USA - TSFL039 MetaG | ecosystem: Host-associated > Fungi > Mycelium > Unclassified | place: USA: Florida, Wekiwa Springs...
CCTTTAAAATTACAAAATTTACTTTATTGTGCTTATGCTTGAGCTTTGGCAGTATGAGATAAAAAATTATGAATTAATAATTTTGAAAAATGAGTAATTGGTCCAATAATACCAGAACTTTATTATGATTATTCAAAGAATGGTGTTCGTTTATTTAATTGAGAAGATTATTTTATAAAATTTTCAGAATTAACAAATCTTGAAAAATTAGATTTAGAAGTTTTAATAACAGATCTAAATGCAAAATATAATGATGTTGAATTATCTAATCTTATTAATAATGAGATTTGAAAAAATGCGAAAGCAAATTCAATAATAAAAGATGAAGCTATTGCAAAATATTATGCTGAAAATAATGATACTTTTCTCGATAAAATAATGTATGACCCATCATTAGAAAGTACTGTTAAGTTCTTTTCCTAAGTATGGCAAATAAAAACGTTAATGCTAGAGTTGGTAATATAATTCATATTGCCAAGCCTTTTACAAGTCATGATAATGTTATTTTAAATAATCGATTTATGTGTTTATTTTCAATTGAAAATAATCATTTAATATTGATGCCAATGTCTACTTTTCATAGTGAAAATGCAAAAATTAAAAAATTAAGTATCTCATCAAATTTTGAATATTCAAAAATGCATGGTAATAATCGTGATGGTTATATTAAATGTAACCAGTTATATATTTTAAATAAAGAAGAGTTTAGTAGTTTTAATGAAGTAAAATTATCTACTAGAATGAATAAAGAGCGTTTTAAAGAATTGCAAGAACATGTAGAAAATTTACAAAAGAATAAAGTGAAGTTTTTGAAGAAAAGAATTGTTTTTGAAGATTCATTTACTTTGCAGCAAAAAGACTCAGATTCTGAAAGTGTTTTTACTAGTGATGAATTAGTAAAAATGAAAAAAGATGAGCAGAAATTTATCGAGCGATTTAAAAAAGCTGAAGCAGCTTTAAAAAAATCACAGCAATTAGCACAAGAAGTAGATGAAGATGATAATGAATTTGACGACTATGAGCGCTAAATAAAATAAATATTAAAAATTCTCTTTGATTAAAGAGAATTTTTTATCAGGATTGTTTTTAAAAGGTCATAAATAAGAGTTTAAATAGTAAAAAAATAAATATTTTTTTTATTTTAAAATTGAATTTTGGTCATATAATTAGTTTAAACCAAACTTATCATTTTTTAGAAAGGGGTCGAAAATGATATGGAAAATTTTAATATTGATTTAAAAAAATTTAGCGAATATGTTGTCAATATAATTTATGATGTCAATAATTTTGATATTAATAATACTGAAGAGCAAAAAGTTTCACCTTTGAAATTACAAAATATTCTTTATTTTCTTTATGCTTATGCTTTATCAACATGAAATAAAACATTATGATCTAATAATTTTGAAAAATGAGTAATTGGTCCAGTGATACCAGAACTTTATTATGATTATTCAAAAAATGGTGTTCGTTTATTTAATCTTGAAGAACATTTTGTAAAAATTCCTGAAATTCCAAATTGAGATCGCTTTGATTTAGAAGCATTAGTAATAGATTTAAGTAAAAAATATAATGACATTGAATTAGCAAAATTAGCTCATGACGATGTTTGAAAAAATACAGATATAAGTTCAATCATGAAAGCTGAAGATATTGCAAAGTATTATTCAGAATATGAAACATTTATCGATGAAATTGTAAATGATCCAACAATAGAAAATAATATTAGTATTTTTTCTGAAAATGGCTAAAGATACGAAATATAAAATTGGTGGAGTAATTCACATTGGTTTACCTTTTAAAAGTCATGATGGTAAACTTTTAAAAAATCGATTTATGTGTATCTTTGCAATTGATAATAATGATTTAGCATTAATGCCAATGTCAACATTTCATAACGAAGAACAAAAAAATTGAAAACTAAAACAATCAAAAATTAAAGCAACAATTTTTGAATATTCACAAAAGCACGGTAATAATCGTGATGGTTATCTTAAATGTAACCAGTTATATATTTTAAGTAAAGAGGCATGCGCTACTTTTAATGAATTGCGTGTATGTAATACAATGAATAAAGAATATTTTAAAGAACTGCAAGAACATGTAAAAAATTTACAAAAGAACAAAGTGAAATTTTTGAAGAAAAGAATTGTTTTTGAAGATTCATTTACTTTCCAGCAAAAAGACTCAGATTCTGAAAGTGTTTTTACTAATGATGAATTAGTGAAAATGAAAAAAGATGAACAAAAATTTATGGAGCGATTTAAAAAAGCTGAAGCAGCTTTAAAAAAATCACAGCAAGTAGCACAAGAAGTAGATGCAGATGATAATGAATTTGATGACTATGAACGCTAAATAAAGTAAATATTAAAAAAATTCTCTTTGATTAAAGAGAATTTTTAATTATCATAAGACTAAAATTATATATATTATTTATTGTTTTTCATATACTGCACTAAAGTTTTAACTAGAACAGCTTGACCACGGTCATTGCCATAAGCAGTTCCAGCAATGTCTAAATGTAAGAATGGTTTGTCTTCACAGAATTCTTGAATGAAAGCAGCAGCACTTGATGAACCACCATAACTATCTTTAGTAACATTACTTAAATCAGCAATTGCGGAACTTTTAATACCAACAATGTTATCTTCATGAATTGGCATTCTTCAAATTTCTTCATTTGCTTGGTCAGCAGCAGTTTGAAAATTATTAAATAATTGATCGTTATTACTAAAGGCACCAGTCATATAATTACCAAGAGCAATTAAGATTGCTCCTGTTAAAGTTGATAATTCAATAATTTTTGTTGCTTTACCTTTTCTTATTGCATAAGTAATACCATCTGCTAAAACTAATCTTCCTTCAGCATCAGTATTATTAATTTCAACAGTTTTACTATTCATTGATTTAACAATACTTTCAACTAATGTTCCATGACCACCAATTTTATTTTCTGTTAAACAAGCAACAGCAATAAAGTTAGTTTTTAATCCTAATTTAGCAGCAGCAAGAGCACTATTGCAAACAATTGCTGCCCCTGACATATCAAATTTCATCCCTTTCATGTATTGACTTGGTTTTAAAGAGTAACCACCAGTATCAAAAGTGATTCCTTTTCCAACTAATCCTAAGATTTCATTTTTATTTTTGGGGTCACCATTATAAGTTAGAACAACAACTCTTGGTTCGTAATGAGAAGCGGCATTAACTGCTAATAATAAATTCATATCTAAATCTTGAATTGCTTTTTTATCTAAAATTGTTACTTTTAAATTTGCAATTCCTTTTGCTTTCTCACTAATATGATTAGCAAAAATTTCTGGATATAAAATATTAGGCGGCATATCTTGTAAATCACGAGCAAAGTTTAAAAATTCACTTTGAATCTTAATTTGTTCTTCTGATGTGTATTCAGGTAATTTATTAGTTGTTAATAAATTGTATTTAATTGTTACTTTTTCAGGACTTTTGCTTTTTAAAGTATAAGCTTTATGATTTGCATAAAGAATTGCTTCATAAATTGTTTGTATTGCTTCTGAGTCATTTATTTTTTCATTAGTAAATGATTTAATTTCAATATCAACATCATCTTGAATTTCTTGATTTCTAATAATATTAATAAATAATTTTCTTAAACCAGTTCTTGTTAATTGATTTTTTTCACCTAAATAAACGAAATAGGTTTTTTCTTGATTAATTAAAGTAATTTTATTATTAACTTTAACAATTAAATCGTTTTTTAAATTACTTTTTGTAATACCAACTAAATTTAATTGATAAAGTTTTTTTTGATTAATTTGAACAGGACTATCCATATATTTGTTCTCTCTTTCGATAACTCTAAATATTTAATAAATAATTATGTCTTTTATTATAATATATTTTTGTCAATTCTAATAGATGGTATGATATATATTGTGATTAATTCTTTATATGGAGGTTAAAAGTGACACGAAGTCAATTAACTAAAGAACAACAACAAAAATATTGTTGAGATTTTTCTCATTTATTTAAAAATGATGATGCATGAAAACAAGAATTAAATAATTGTGACAAAATTGTTGCTAAAATGGTGCAATTAAAAGGTAAATTGAAAGATTTAAAAAACTTTAAAACTTATTTAGCATTGAGTAAAGAACTTTCATTAACTTTTATGAAATTAGGCCAATATTTACATTATAGTGATTTAGACCAAACAAATTTAACTTATCAAAATTTAAATAATTTATTTGCGATTAAAACTAGCAATCTTGGGCAACAATTATCTTGAATCGAACCAGAGATTAAAACAATTGGTGCTAAGAAAATTCAACAGTGAGTTAAAGATAATGCTGATTTGGCAAATTACCAACATAGTATGAAAGTGTTTTTTCAATTTGAAAAGTATATTTTAAGTGAACACGATGAAACTTTATTAAGTAAAGTTAGTAAATCTCGTGGCGCAGTTGGCGATTTATATGATTCATTAGTTTTTGCTGATAAACAAAAGATGATGATTGATTATCAAAAGAAAAATCAAGAATTAACTCAAACTTTATATTTAAATATTTTGGAAACTACTGATCCAATTAAAGATCAAAAATTGCGAATTGAAACAAATAAAAAATTTTATCAAGATATTAAGAGTAAGAAACATTCTTTAGCGCAAGTTTATCAAGGAATTATTGAATCATCAATTGAAGAAATAAAAATCCGTAATGTTGAGAATGATAAAAATTTGACACCATTAACTTATAGTTTACTTGGTGATAATGTTAGTTTGAAAGTTTATCAAAATTTAATTGCTGTTGGTAAAAAATATTCATATTTAGTTCGTGAATTTTATAAAATTAAAAAACAATTTTTTAAATTAAAAAAACTTTATCCAACTGATACAAGTTTAAAAATGGCTTCTTTACCAGAACAAAAATATGATGTTGAAACAGGAATTCAAATTATTAAATCAGTTTTAAGTGTTTTAGGACCAGAATATTTAGCACAATTAGACTTAGCATTATTACCGGGAAGAATTGATTATTTTGAAGATACTAACAAAACAACTGGTGCTTATTCAACTGGTGGTGATGGTGTTGAACCAATTATTTTAATGAATTGAGATGACACAATTAATTCAATTAATACACTTGGTCATGAATTAGGGCATTCAGTTCACACTTTGTTATCAGAAAAATATCAACCTTATCCAAATAATAATTATCCAATTATTCTAGCTGAAGTTGCATCAACAGTTAATGAACATTTAATTTTTGATTATTTATATAATAAGGCAACAAGTAAGGAAGAAAAAATTTATTTATTACAAACTCATATTGAAACAATTATTGGTACTTTCTTTCGTCAAATTCAATTTGCTAAATTTGAATGAGAAGCACATAAATTAGTTGAACAAGAGCAACCATTAAATGCTGATATTTTAGCTGATTTATATACTAATATTTCTAATGAATATGGTCAAGATGTTTTAGATGTTATTGATGAAAAAGAAAAACATTATAGTTGACCACGAGTATCACATTTTTTTCATTCACCATTTTATGTTTATAAATATGCGACATCAATTACAGTGTCTTATAAACTTTATGAAGATGTTAAGCAAGGTAATAAAGATAACTTATTAAACTTCTTAAAATCTGGTGGAAATGATTATCCATTAGCAATTTTAAAGAAGGCAGGTGTTGACTTAGAGACAATAAATGTATATAATCCTTTAGTCAATAATTTAGAAAGTTTACTTAATCAATTAAAAGATTTAATTAAAACAAAGTAACTTGAGGAGAAAATATATGGACATAAAATTTGATTTTGAAGACATTAATTTAATTGCTAATAAATGTTTAGTTAGTTCAAGAAGAGAATGTAATCCTAGTGTGCAATTAAATGGTTTTAAATTTAAAATTCCCGTTGTTCCTGCTAATATGAGTGCTGTTGTTGATGAAAAACTTTGTTTTTGATTAGCAAAAAATAATTATTTTTATGTTATGCATCGTTTTAATATTGATCAAATTGCTTTTGTTAAAATGATGAAGCAAGCTAATTTATTTGTTTCAATTAGTGTTGGTGTTAAAAAAGAACATAAAGACTTATTATTAGAATTAAAAAAATTAGACTTAATTCCTGATTTTATTACAATTGATATTGCTCATGGTCATAGTTTAGTTATGGAAGATATGTTGAAGTTTATTAAAACAACTTTTAAGAATACTAAAATTAAACCATTTGTTATTGCTGGTAATATTATGAGTGCAGAAGCTGTTAAAGATTTAGAAGCATGAGGTGCTGATGCTTTAAAAGTTGGTGTTGGACCAGGGAAAGTTTGTATTACAAAATTAAAAACTGGTTTTGGAACTGGTGGTTGACAATTAAATGCTTTGCAAGATTTAAGCAAAGTTGCTAAAAAACCATTAATTGCTGATGGTGGTATTCGTTGTAATGGTGATATTGCTAAAGCAATTTGTTTTGGTGCCGATATGGTAATGGCGGGAAGTATTTTATCTGGTCATGATGAATCACCAGGAAAATTAGTAGTTAATAATGGCAAAAAATATAAAGAATATTATGGATCAGCTAGTGTTTTCAATAAAGTTGAAGCGAAAAATATTGAAGGAAAAAAGATTCTAGTTTCTTATAAAGGGCCAATTGCTCATACTTATCAAGAAATGGAAGAAGATTTACAGTCAGCAATTTCTTATGCTGGAGGTAAAGAATTAATGGCTTTAAGAAAATGTCAGTATGTTATTGTTAAGGGTACAATTAACAATGGTGATGATCGTTAAAACTTTGATTAACTCATATGGATATGTCTTATCTTAATTAGTTAAGATAAGAAATTAAAAAACTTGGTTATTTTAAATATTTTAACCAAGTTTTTTATTTATGAATAATCTTTAAATTATCAAGTTTCTTGTACTATATCGTATAACATTTCTCCTACTTTTGCGTGAACAAGTTCAGTTGGGTGAACAAAATCAAAAAAGAAGTGATTGTTAATAGTTTCAAAGTTAACTCCTTGATTATATTTTGGTGTGATTTTACCGTTTAGAAGAGCATTTAAATCAAGATTATAATCAGTAGCACCTTGTTCAATATTTACACCTTGTTGTGCAAAATCAATTAATAATTGATTAAATTGCTTGTAAACATCAAAAACTTTAATATAATGCGGATACTCTACTTTCAAATTAGCAATCATATTTAATCATAATTGATTATAATGAGCAGTTAAATTTGATGCTAGTATTGCTTTAGTACTACCACGATATCGAGGAATTTTTCCTAAGTCTGGTGTATTCATTACTAAAATATGTTTATTACCATTTATAATTAATTTTTTCAAAGCACTTTGCTGATCACTAAGAAGGTTTTGTATTATTGCTTCTTGTTCAGTACTTGATGAAGTTTCTAAGATTTCTGACATAAAATCATTGCTTCCAATTTGAAAAAAAGTTAAATCATCATCTTCAATTTTATGTTGTTGTAATAAAGCATCAACTTGTTTATTAATGGTAAAGTTATTAAAAAACATTCCTTGAAGATCTGTTGTTGGCAGTTCGGATGCATGTGCACCACCAAGAGCATAATTATTACCAATATGATTATATGTTTTAGAATAAAAATCAAAATTTCAGCCGGCATCTAAATTTAATTCTAGTTTATCTGCTAAAATTTCAACTGCGACTTTGCCATTAGAAAATGAGTGATTTTGATAAAATGGATCATCCATAGTAAAGCCATGTCCAGTTATTGTTTTTAAAATTTCACTACCAGCGCCAACTACTGCGCCATTATCTGATAAACTATCACCGACAACATATAATTGATGATAATTAACAGAATTATCAATAATTGTTTTATTAGGTGTTTGATTAATTAAACTAAGATTTAATAAAATAATTGAACTTGCTAATTCAAGACCAGCAAAAATTAATAAAAGTTTTCTCATAATATTTTGTGCCTTTCATAAGGGTAAACTTATTTTATATTATTTTTGATAAAATGATATTGCTTTTTTTAAACTGATAGTTGTAATGTAATAAAATTTAAAGTTATCTGATTTAATAATTATATGATATTATAAAATTAACATATAATATATGAATTTGAAAAGTGAAAGGAGAAAAGAATGGCAATTGAAAAAGATTCTGGAGCTAAAACTGTAAACAAAACAACAACAAAAAAATCTCCAGAAGTAATTGCAATTACTGCTTGTCCAACTGGAATTGCTCATACTTATATGGCAAAAGAAAAAATTCTTGAAGCCGCCAAAGAATTAAAGATGACATGTAAAGTTGAAACTCAAGGTCGTAGTGGTAATGAAGATGTTTTGACTGCTGAAGATATTGCTAATGCTAAGGTAATTATTTTTGCTAATGATAAAGCTTTAACAGGTTTAGATCGTTTTAATGGTAAAGAAGTTATTCAAGTAGGAACAAAAGAAGCGATTTTAGACAGTAAAAAGTTAATTAATGATTATTTAAATAAGACTGGGAAATTAACAACAATTAATCAAGCTGCTAAAGAAGGAGAAGCAGTTGATTTTTCATTTGATAACTTCAAACATGTAACACGAAACTTATTAGGTGGTGTTTCACGAATGTTACCTTTTGTTGTTGCTGGTGGAATTATTTTAGGAATTGGATTCTTAATTGATAGTGGTAATTCAGGTGGTAACTTTGGTGTTACTAGAGGTGCTGCTGCTTGATTTTCTGGTTTAGGAAAAGTTATTTTCTCAATGATGATTCCAATTTTAGGAGCTTATATTTGTTATTCAATCGTTGGTCCACAAGGATTATTACCGGGAATGGTTTGTGGATTGGTCGCTAATGCTCCCGCAATGTTATATAAAGATGATGGTGGTGCTGGCTGAGAAAATACTTGAGGACGAATTTTTCCTGATAGTATTAAGAATTTTAACTCCGGTTTTTTTGGCGCTATTATTGGTGCTTATTTAGTAGCCTTTGTTGTTTATGGTTTAACAAAAGTTTTGAAAAAAACACCAAAATCATTACGAGGTGTTAAAGATATTGTTTTTGTACCAGTTGTTACTGCATTAGCAGCTGGAGCAATTATGTTTGCAATTAATATTCCTTTAGGTTATCTAAATTATGGTTTAGGTTTAGGATTAAAATATTTATCAGAATATAATTTAAGTGCTCTTGCTGGATTAATTATTGGAATTATGATGGCTGTTGATATGGGTGGTCCAATTAATAAGGCTGCTTATGTTTTTGGAACAGTAACAATTGATGCTAGTCAAACTGCTTATGAATCAATTCGTTCAAGTAATGGTGGAACAACTTTTATGGCTGCTGCGATGGTAGCAGGAATGGTACCACCTTTAGCAATTGCGTTATCAACAAGAATTTTTAAAAAATATTGATCTGCAAAAGATATTGATGGTGGAAATACGAACTGATTCTTAGCTGCTTGCTTTATTACTGAAGGAGCAATTCCTTATGCAGCAGAAGATCCAAAACGAGTAATTCCTGCTTCTGTTGTTGGTAGTGGTGTTACAGGTGCGATTCTAGCTGGCTTTGGTATTACCTTAAGTGCTCCGCACGGGGGGGTATTTGTCTTTCCATTATTAAATATTCAAGATAATGGTTCAAACTGATTTAAAATGCCAACCCAAGGCGGCTCAATTGGTGTTGCTATTGCAATTACAATTATTGCTTTAGTTGTTGGTGCTTTGATTAGTGCTTCTATTCTTGGTTTTTGAAGAATGAGTGCAATTAAAAAAGGTAAATTAATTTTAAAATAAGGAAATAATACAATGATTTATACATTAACTTTAAATCCGGCAATTGATCAAATGATTAGTACTAAGAACTTTACCTTAGATGCTACTAATAAAGCAATTGAACAGTATCAAATTCTTGGTGGCAAAGGAATTAATGTTTCGGTAATGCTAAAACATTTAGGTTTTAATAATACTGCTTTAGGTTTTATGGGTAAAGATTATCATCATCAATTTGAGACTTATTTAGCGAAAGAGAAAGTTAATAATGATTTTCATATTGTCCCAGGACAAGTAAGAATTAATTTAAAAATTAAAGATTTAAATAATAATCAAGAAACAGAGTTAAATTGTTTAGGGTTTAATGTTAATCAAACTGATGAAAAAGCAATTCTCACTTTATTAAAAAAACATTTAAAAAAAGATGATTTTTTAATGATTGCTGGCTCAATTGCTTCTGGAGCAAATAATTGTTTATATCAAAGTATTGCTGAATTTTGTTTTAAACAAAAAATTGCTTTTGCAATTGACACAACAAAAGTTAATTTAATTCCAACTCTACAATACCGACCATTATTAATTAAACCTAATTTAGCTGAATTAAATGAAATTTTTAATACTAATTATCATTTTGATAATCAAAAAGCAGTGATTGAACTAGGACAAAAATTATTAGCACAAGGTGCTCAAAATGTTTTGATTAGCAATGGTAAAGAAGGTAGTATTTTAGTTACTGCAACTAAAGGAAATTATTTTGCTAATGCTGCTAGTGGTAATCTAATCAATTCTGTTGGAGCAGGTGATTCAATGGTAGCGGGTTTTATTGCAACATATCTTGAAACTACCGATCCAAAAATAAGTTTACAAATTGCGACAGCAGCAGGTGCTGCAACTGCTTTTAGTCAAGGAATTGGTGATTTATCACTCGTTAATAAACTGAAAAATCAAATTAAAGTTGTAATAATTAATTAAAAATGTTATCTCGGTTGAGATAACATTTTTTTTAATATTAAATTTTGTTTTTTAATAAACCATTCGCACTTCAGAACCAGTTATAGCTGCAATTTTACCATAATAATTATTTGGAGTATCGTCAATATAACCTCGATATTCTAAATCCAACATAAGTTGTCTTTCGTTGTTCTCTCATTTAAATCAAACTGTAGAACGAGCAGTAAGATATATTCTCATAGTTGATGATAATTTTATATCTTGTTTTTCATATCAAGATCCTTGGCCTGGTAAAATACTACCAATTTTTCAAGTATCTTTTGTAAGTAAGAAAGTTTGACCATTATATCCTCGATAGGCAACCTTTAAACCAGGAACTTCAAATCCTTCAAAGAGTGATGTTAACTCTGGAAATTCATGGACTCCTGAAATAGCAGTTACATTAATACCGTAAATTCCAAAAGCAGCATACTCGTGTGGTTTGACAGTTTTTCTAACAGACTGTTCTTGAAATCTTCAGATGTAATCATAATCGGTTTGATTAGCATTGATAGTTTCTTGTTTGTTTTGCTCTGATGAAGTTGCTGATGTTGCTATGTTTCCAACTGTCATACCTGCAAGGATAATTAATCCAATTGTCATTAAGAATTTTTTCATAATTTATATTCTCCTTTTTAATTAAGTATATACATCCTCCTTTCTTATTGATTAGTATAGTATCATGTTTTATTTTTAAAGTAAAAATCCAATGATATATTTTTTTATACCATTAGATTTATGATTACAACTTTAAGTTTTTCTAAATTGATTTTAATAAAATAAAACTAGAGAACCAGTATCAATACTAACACGGGCATAGTCTGGCGCTCAATAAGAACCAAATGCAATTTTATATGCTAAACGCATCATTAAGTTACCAGATTGATCATATCATAATGTTGAAGCAGTATAAAGATCTGCTCCTCTTTCTCCAATTCATTCTGAATATTGGTGATATCAATCTTCTGAACCAAGGTTACGATTAGTTTTTCATTTATCACCATTAATTTTAAGAATATCATTGAATCTATATTCAATTTTTAAATCAGGGACATCAATTACATTATATTTATGTAATTGAGTAAGATCTTTAATGCCAATAGCAGTTAAATTAATATTATCAATTGCACAGTAAATATATTCGTTTCATGCTATTTCTGTGTGAATACTTTGTTCTTTAAAATGTCACTCAGTAGGATTAATTTGTGCAGTTGCATTAATTTCTTGTTTATTTTGTGCTGATGAAATTGATGATGTTGCTATGTTTCCAATTGTCATGCTTGCAAGACTAGTTAATCCAATTGTTGTTAAGATTTTTTTCATTATTTATACCCCCTTCTTTTGTTAATTAGTATAATATCATAGTTTTTTTTGATCTGTATTTTTTTGATTTTTAATTTTTGATATTAAAAAATGGACCTTCATTTTTGAAAGCCCATCTGGGGGGGGGGGTGTTTAGTTACCACACCACTTTCTCCCCCCAGAATTTAAGTCAGTAATAAAAAGTCCAACTTAACTTCTTTAAACTACTATAACATATTCTTATTTTTTAATCTAGATAATATCAATGTTATTTTTAGATTACAAATAAGAATTAAATATAAAATAAAAATTATCTAATATCATATTTGTATCGATATTTAAGAGTTAAAAAATTAATATAAAAACCCCTTTAATATAAAGGGGTTTTTCAATAGATTTTAAGAAAAATCTAAGTTACTTAATAAATGACCTTGATAGGCATGTCTTGCCGCTAAGAGATAATATAAATATTATTAATATTCTATTTTAATTATTTACTTAAAAATTACTTTCTTTTTAGATCACGAGCAAGGATTGGTTTTAGAAATTGGCCAGTATAAGATTTTTCATTAGTAATTACTTGTTCTGGGGTTCCTGTAGCAATAATTTTTCCACCATATTTACCACCTTCTGGACCTAAATCAATAATATAATCAGCAACTTTAATTACTTCTAAATTATGTTCAATAACAATAACAGTATCACCATTATTAGCGATTTGGTTTAAAACTTTAATTAGTTTTTTAATGTCATCAATATGTAAACCAGTTGTTGGTTCATCAAGAATATACATTGTTTTACCAGTAGCTCTTTTTTGTAAATGAGCAGCTAATTTAATTCTTTGTGCTTCGCCACCTGATAATTCTGTTGCTTGTTGACCAAGTTTAATATAGCCCAAACCTACTTCTTCTAAGACTGTTAGTTTCTTATTAATTTTTGGATGATTAGTAAAGAATACTAAAGCAGCTTCAACTGGCATTTCTAGAACATCATAAATATTTTTTCCTTTATATTTAACTTGTAAAGTTTCACTATTATATCGTTTACCATCACAAATTTCACAAGCAACATAAACATCAGGTAAAAAATGCATTGAAATTTTAATGACACCATCACCATTACATCTTTCACAGCGTCCGCCAGGAACATTAAATGAAAACCGACTTTTACTATAACCACGAACTTTAGCTTCAGGACTGCTAGCAAATAAATCACGAATATCATCAAAAACTGAGGTATAAGTTGCTGGATTACTTCTTGGTGTCCGACCAATTGGATCTTGAGAAATAGCAATAATTTTATCAACATTTTCGTAACCTTTGATTGTGCTACTTGTTTTTTGTTTTTTAGTTAAAATTTTATGAAGGTCATTATATAAAACTGAGTTAACTAAAGTTGATTTACCACTTCCTGAAACTCCTGTAACACAAATAAACTTTCCTAAAGGAAATTTAACTGTTAAATTATTTAAGTTATTAGCAGTAACATTTTGTATTTCTAAAACTTGACCATTGCCACCACGACGAGTTTTTGGTAGTTCAATAAATTTTTTGCCAACTAAGTATTGTCCGGTAATTGATTTTGGATTTTCCATTATTTGTTCTGGAGTTCCTTCAGCGACAATTTTCCCACCATGAATTCCTGCTTTTGGTCCGACATCAATTAATCAATCAGATGCTAACATTGTATCTTCATCGTGTTCGACTACTAATAAAGTTGTTCCTAAATCACGCATTGTTTTTAAGGTTGCAATTAATTTATTATTATCTCTTTGATGTAGTCCAATTGATGGTTCATCTAAAACATATAGAACACCTGTTAATTGGGCGCCAATTTGGGTTGCCAAACGAATTCGTTGTGATTCACCACCTGAAAGGGTTTGAGCACTTCGTGCCAAGTTTAAATAATTCAAGCCAACATTAATTAAGAAATTCAATCGTTTATTTATTTCATCTAATACTAAACGAGCAATTTCTTTTTGATTTTCTGATAACTCAAGATGACTAATTGCTTCTAAATTTTCTTCAATATCTAAATTAGTTAACTGACTAATATTTAATAATGTATTTTTACCTTTTAAAATTGTGCTAAGTTTGACACTTAAAACATCTTGGTTCAATCTTGAGCCCTTACAAGTAACACAAATTTTTTGTTCCATAAATTTACGATAATATTCACGAGCAAAATCACTAGTTGTTTCTAAATAACGGCGTTCAATTGCGGTAGCAATTCCTTCAATATAATCATGATTAGGATATTTACGGCCGTTAGCAGAAGTTAAAGTGTAACTAATTGGTTCTTGGCTCCCACGCATAATAACTTGAATTTGTTCTTTACTCAAAGTATTTAGTGGTTGATTTAAATCAATTAAATAATGATGACATAAAACTTGTAATTTTTGTCACTCTAAATTAGTAGTATTAACAAGATTTTTAAAATATTCAATGCCACCTTGATTAATTGATAATTTCATATCAGGCATAATTAGATTTTCATCAACTTCTAAACGCATACCAATTCCCTTACATTCAGGGCAAGCGCCAGCAGGAGCATTAAAAGAAAATAAGCGTGGTTCTAAATCAGGTAAGGCAAAACCGCAAACTTTACAAGCGTACTTTTGTGAAAACAATCAAGTTTCATTGGGTTCACTAACTGTCACTTTTGCTAAACCATTACTTTGATTTAAAGCAACTTCTAAAGCATCATGAATTCTAGAAATTGTTTCATCATCAGTATGATAAACAATTCGATCAATAACAATATCAATATCGTGTCTTGTATTTTTGTTTAGTTCAATTTCTTCATCCAAGTTATAAATTTTGTTATCAATTTTTACTCGTAAGAAATTTTCTTTTTTTAATTGTGCCAATAAGTCTTGATGAGTTCCCTTTTTGCTTGTGACAATTGGTGCTAAAATTTCCATTCTTGTATTTGGTTTTAAAGTTTGAATTTGTTTAATCATTTCTTTCAAAGTTTGATGACTAATAATTCCATGACCATTTTTACAATAAGGGGTTCCAACCCGAGCATATAATAATCTTAAGTAGTCATAAATTTCTGTTACTGTGCCAACGGTTGATCTTGGTGTTGTGCTAGTTGTTTTTTGATCAATTGAGATTGCTGGTGCCAAACCATCAATTGAATCAACATCAGGTTTTTCACTATTACCCAAAAATTGTCTAGCATAAGCAGACAACGATTCGACATATCTTCTTCTTCCTTCAGCATAAATGGTATTAAAAGCTAATGAAGATTTACCACTTCCTGAAACTCCTGTAATTACAACAAGTTTATTTTTCGGAATGTTGATATTAATATTTTTTAGATTATGTTCTCGAGCACCTTTAACGATGATATAATTTTGTTTTTCTTCCATATTTTGGCTCCTATAATATTTTTAATTATACTAGAAATTACAAGTGTATTATGATTATTTTCTTTAATTATTAGTAAATAAATAGTTTGATAATTATATATTAATATTAATTTTTTTCCAATTATTTTTTTGTCAAATATTGCAAACTTTGAAATTAAATTATAATATAATAATTAATAAGAGTAGTTTGGTAAGAGAGATATTAAAAGGTAGGGAATTGTGGGGAAAATGACTTATTATGGAAAACGAATTACAATTTCTTGAAGAATATAATTTTGAATCAGAAATAATTGAAAAGATAACATCTTTAGGATGAGAACAAATTACTAATATTAAGAGAAATGATGCGCAAGAAGTCTTTGATTTTTCTTTATTGCAAGAACAAATTAAAGCAATTAATCATGTAAATGATGCAATTGTTTTTGAGGCAATTAATAGAATTAAAAAAATTAATGATACTTATCGAATTATGAATAAGGAATGTTGAAATTTATTAATTGAAGGCATTAAAGTTTATGACAAAGAAACTAAACTAACAAAAACAATTAAATTAATTTCACAAGATAGTAGTAAAAATAAATATCAAATTATTAGACAATTACAAATTTCTGACGGACAAAAATTGCGGATTCCCGATATTGTATTGTATGTTAATGGTTTACCAATGGTAATTTTTGAATTGAAAGCACCGTTAGCAACTGAAAACCTTGAAGATGCTTTTAAGCAAAATGAATCATTGAAATGACAATTACCAAAGTTATGAGCATTTAATGTCATGAATTTTGTTTCTAATCGCATTGTTTCATTATATGGTTCAACCTTAGCAGGTTTTAAGCGTATGCATCGTGTTAATGATTTAAAATTGCGAAATGGGATTGATATTTTTGATTTTTTATTTAACAAGGATAATTTTTATAAAATTATTACTACTTTTTCATTTTATGTAACTGAAGAAAATAAAGATGTTAAATATATGGCAGCACCACATCAAATTGCAGCGGTTTTAAATACAATTAATCGTTTAAAAATTACAGGTGATAATCGTGGTGGTGTTATTTGACATACTCAAGGTTCGGGTAAATCAGTAACAATGGTAATGTTAGTTAAAGCAATTATTGAAGAAATGAATAATGCTACGATTGTTGTTGTTACTGATCGTAATACTTTGGATAAACAATTGTATGGACGATTTTTAAATGCTGAAGGTTATTTAAGAAATAAAGCTTTAGCAGTTGCAAGTAGAAAAGATTTAATTGAAAAATTAAAAGATAAAAAACATTTTGGGATTTATTTTTCAACTGTACAAAAATTTAGCGAAGAATCAAAAGTCTTAACTACCAGAGATGATTTATTTATTTTAGTTGATGAAGCACATCGTACTCAAAATAATATTGATGGTGAAAAAGAGATTGTTAAAGAAAAAGAAGAATATATTACTAAGTTTGGTTTTGCTCGTTATATGAGAGATGCTTTTCCTAATGCCAAAATTGTTGGTTTTACTGGAACGCCATTAATGAAATATGATAAGGATACTACACAAATATTTGGTGATTATAATCATATTTATTCGATGAATGATGCTGTTGCAGATAATGCAGTTGTTCCAATTCATTATGAAATGAGAAAACTTAAAATTGATTTAAACAAAGATTATTTAAATGAAATGGATGCAATTCAAAAAGAATATATTGATAGTCTTGATTTTAACGATATTACTTCACAACAAAAAATTGATACTTTATTAAAATCAGTTAAACTAAAGCAGATTTTAGAAGATGATGATGTTATTAAAGCTAAAGCAACTGATATTTTAAAACATTTGACAAAAAGAAAAGCAGTTTTACATGGTAAAGCAATGATAGTTGCTAGTACTCGCTTGGCAGCTTTTAAATATTATCAAACAATTATTGCTCTTGATTCTTCATTAAAAGATAAAGTGATTCTTGTTATCACAGAAAATAATAAAGATTCTCAAGTAATGAAAAGGGCAATAGTTCCCAAGCGAGATATTAATAAAATTGCTGAAGAATTTAGAAAAGATAATTCAAAATATCAAATTGCAATTGTTGTTGATATGTGATTAACAGGGTTTGATGTACCAGATTTAGATGTCCTTTATCTTGATAAAATTATTAAATGACATAATTTAATGCAAGCAATTGCTCGAGTTAATCGAATATATGAAGACAAAGATACAAAACAAGTTAAGGAAAATGGCTTAATTGTTGATTATATTGGTATTTGAAAGAAATTAGCAGATGCTTTATTACAATATGCTTCAGGCACAGAGAAAACACTTGATATTTCAATTGAAGATGTTAATAAAGCAAAAGAAAAATTACTTGAATCTTTTAAAATAATTAATGATTTTTATATTAAAGATTTAGATAAATTTATTTCGTTAAATTCAAACGAACAATATCACTTTGTTATTAAAGCATACGAAGCAATTTTAACTAAGAATCAAAAAGATAAAAATGATTTTATTCTTTTAGCTAGAAAAGTAAGAAGATTTCTTAAGATGACTTATTCAGTTGTTACTCAAGAAGAAGCAACAATCGGAAAATGTATTGAAATTATTAATTCATTAATTTCAACTTCATCACTTGCACAAGATGAAAATTTACAAAATACTATTGAATTGATTAAGCATGCAATTGCACAGGCAGTTGATTCAAAAGCTTCTGAAGTTTCTGTTTCAGAAACCAAAATTTCTAAGAATATTAATGATGTTGCTGAAATTTTAGCTTTAGAAGCAAAAGATTTAGAAAAGTCCTCACCTCGAGTTGCAATTGAGTTGATGAAAGATTCGATTAAAGCAAATTTGCAAATCTTACAAAATATGAGACCAATTTTTGCTAAAAAAGCTTCAGAAAAATTAAAAGCAATTATTAATACTTTGGAATGAGAAGAAGATGTTCACAAGGTCATGGAATTATTAACAGCCTTAAGTAAAGATGTTGTTAATGAAAAAGAAAAACCATTAGAATTTGATGATCGACAACTGCAAGTATTTTTTGAAATTCTTTCAGATGATCAATATTTAAAAAATAATCAAAATTCTGAAGTTTTAAGAAGATTAGCTGAAGAATTAGTTGATACAATTAAAAAATGTGGAACTGAACAATATGAAAATAATCCTCAAGTGAAAGCAAATATTAAAACAAAATTAAAGTTATTGTTAAGAACAAAATATAATTATCCGCCAAAACACTTAGGCGGAATATCAGGTTTGTTAGTTGATCAATTAACAAAAGAAATTAGAATTAATAAAGATTTTTTTAGAAGAGATGATTAAAATGGCAAAAAATATTGGTGAAATTGAAACAAAACTTTGATCAGCAGCAGATTCTTTACGAGGGAACATGTCTGCAGAAGAATATATGCATGTTATATTAGGAGTTTTATCATTAAAATATATTTCTGATCGTTATAAAATAGGAATAGCAGCGGCAATTGCAGAAGGTTTTACAGAGGAAGATTTAGATTTTGATGATCTTTATTATACTTATCATGCTTTTAAGGTTACTGAAAAAGCATCTTGAGATTATATTATGAAATTTGCTAATACGCCAGAAATTGGTAATAAATTAGATGAAGCTTTTATTGAGTTAGAAACTCAAAATAAAATGTTAGCGGGAATTTTTAACAAAAATTATAATCAAGAAGGTTTAGACCAAAAGAAACTTGGTGAAGTAGTCAAAATCTTTTCTGATGAAGATTTTTCACAAAAAGAAGAAGAAGACATCATTGGTCGCATTTATGAATATTTTTTACGTCATTTCTTTAAAGATCGTGGTCAAAAAGGTGGTGAATTTTATACACCAACTTCAATTGTTAGATTAATGGTTAGTATTTTAAAGCCAATGATTGGAACAATTTATGATCCTTGTTGTGGTTCAGGTGGAATTTTAGTTCAAGCACGAAAATATATTAAAGAACATCATGGTGATATTAAAAATATGACTGCTTTTGGTCAAGAATATAATATTGTGACATGAAAATTGGCAAAATTAAATTTGGTTCTGAATGGTTTTCCATTAGAAGATACAGATCATAATCCTGTATTAGGAGAAACTTCAGGTGATACCTTTGCTAATGATTTGCATAAAAATAGAAAATTTGATTTTGTTATGGCAAATCCACCTTTTAATATTAAAAAATGAGGTCAAGAAGGGTTATTAGATGATCCTAGATGAAAATGAGGGGTGCCACCATCAGGCAATGCTAATTATGCTTGATTATCACATATTATTTCTAAGTTAAATAGTGATGGCCGTGCAGCAGTTATTTTAGCAAATGGCTCATTATCTTCTTCACAAAAAGATGAGTTACAAATTAGGAAAAATTTAATTGCAGCAAATAAAATTGATGCCATTGTTGAATTACCAGATAAATTATTTTATACAACAGGAATACCGGCATGTATTTGATTTTTCAATAACAATAAAAAAACTAATCAAATTTTAATGATTTCTGGTTCAGCAATTGAAGGACGAATGATTTCTAAAAAATTAAGAGAACTACAAAAGTCAGATATTGATAAAATTGTTAGTCTTTTTGATCAACATGAAAATGGTAAAACAGTTGCAGAACTTGGTTTTGCTAAATCAATTACAAAAGCAGAATTAGAAGAAAATGATTATTCTTTTGTTCCAGGAAGATATGTTGGAACAAAAGAAGAGAAAATTGACAAAGAACAAGTTAAAAAGGAAATTAAAGAATTATCAAGTGAAATTTCAAATTTATTAAAAGAATTTAATGAGTTAGCCCCTAAAGTAGAAGAGGCAATTCAAAAAGCACTAGACTTCAAAGATGAAGAAGCCTAGTGCTTTTTTTATTTTATTAAGAGTTTAATAAAAATTTCTTTTAGTTTAGTTAATTTTAATAAAATTTCGTTTTGAATTATTAATAATTTATGTAAATTTTTTAATTCAAATTTTGTTTTATTTATTTCAATATTTAAAAAATCTTTTTGTGATATTGTTGGCATTTTTGTACCAGAACTTAATAGATTAGTTTTTTCTCAAAATTCTTCATTGTGCAAAGATGTTAAAAGACTAGTAAAGTTTTCTTTTATTTTAAATTGGAAAAGAGTTCCATTGACATCTGCTTCTATTGGTAAGATACAATATTTTTGTAAATATGTTCTTATTGAACAAAACAAAAAAGTTCCTTTTGGGCAATAAAATGAATTTGTAGAATAAGTTCCTTTTTCTTCTAAGTTTGATATTAAAGTTGTATTTTTCATTAGTACTTTTGCAGATACTTGTTTTAAATTTTTTGGGAAATTTTTTATAGGTTCTAAGATATTGAATAGTTTAATTTTTTGATTAGTTACTTCAAGATTTTTTAATAAAATATTTATTTTATTTACTTGCATAGAAATGTTATTTTCTAATTTTTCTATAGGTTCAATAATTCCAATTACTGAATCTTGTGTTTTGATACTAGGTAAATTTATTTCTTCATTCATTAAATTAGGTCCATAAAAATGCTTCAATACGGCTCCAGTACCTTTACTAGAATAAATATTTTTGTTTTTGCATAAAAAATAAAAAAGATATTTATTTTTTATATATTTATCATTTGGTTTAATATTTAAAATGCCCCTGTTAGCCATTACATCAATTTTTAAGATAGATGTAATCCCAATTGAACCAGATTTTGATCAAACAATTGTTTCCTTTTTAAATAATTGAGTATTATTTTTAGCTAATGATTGTCCTAACTTTGATAAATAGTGTTTTGTAGAATAAATGTTAGAACCATGTATTAAATCAGCAACTTTTAATCAAGGCATACCAATCGATGAAAAATATTTTTCATTTGAAATTTCTGGGTTTACATAACCTTCTGTGTAACTGCAAATTTTACCAAGTTTAATAATAAACATTATTGAACCTCCATTTTTTATTTAATTTTACTAATTAAATTAGTAAAATTAAATAAAATTAAAAAACAAAAATAACAAATACAAAAAGTCTAATCTCAGAAAATATATAAGTAAAATACTATTTTTTAGATTAGTTTATTATTTGTTATTGTTTATTATTAAACTTGGTGAAATATGTTTTATAAAAAGAGGTTCTTCACCTAGACCTATAAGTAAATGATTGAAAAAAGAAGGATTGATGTGAGCAAAAATTTCTGATTTAAATGGAAATTTTTTAAGACAGACAAAAGAATTTATAGATTTTTCTTGAGAAGCTAAAGGATTATTAGGTAGTTATGGAGACTTATTTATAACTAATTCTGCAACACCTGGAATTCCTTTTATTCAACTTTCAAAAAAAGTAGCATATCATGATGGATTTTTATCAATTAAATGCAATGAAAATGTAATTATTAAAAAATATTTATTTTATAAATTAATATTAGATAGACCTAAATTAATAAAAATGGGGAATGGTGCTATTTTTATTAATTTATCATCAGAAATCTTAAAGAACTGAAAAATTGAAGTTCCTTCAATTAAAATACAGAATCAAATAATTGGAATTATTGAACCGATAGATTTAATAAAAAATAATCTATTAATTATAAAAAAGAAAATCATTTCGTTTATTAATAAACTCCAAATTAAAAAAACTAATGAAAGAAATATATTTAATTCAATCACAACTGGAAAGTTAAACGCTAATGCTGCCATTAATGATGGAAGATTTAATTTTTATACTTGTGGAGAAAAAATTTTAAAAACTAATAATTCTTCTTTTTGTGGAAGAAATATAATTCTATCGGGAAATGGAGAATTATTTACTTGAATTTATGATGGAATATTTGATGCGTATCAAAGAGTTTATGTTTTAAAAGAAAGAAGAGATTTTTATACTACATTTTATTCATTAAATAAAGAATTAAATAATTTACGTAAAAGATCTAATGGCGCTGTTATTAAATTTATTAAAAAAGAAGATATATTTTCAATAGAAAAATATTCTAATTCTCATGAATATATTCTTAAGCAATTATATACGTTTCTATTAAAAATTGATGTTGTAGAAGAAAAAATTAATAAGTTACAAAAGAAGATGATTTTGTTGCTAATAAAATAAAAATATTATATTTTTATTTTATTAAGATATTAATTAATTTAGTTTTTAATTTTTTAATTTTAGTTAAATTATTTTCTAAATCATATAATGTAGTTGTTATGATACTTGATTTCAAGTTTGGTTTATTTAATCTAATTAATTTTAATGATGAATTATTAATGCTTTGCATTGTGGTTCCTGTTGCTAGGTATTCTTTTTGTTTTTTAAAATCATTAGATAACATGAATCCTAAAATGTGATCATGATGTTTGGTTTTAAAGTTAAAAAATCCAGTTGAAAAAACTTCTTGTGGTTTATTTTTAAAGTAAAAAATTTTATTTTCGCCTGCAAGTTTAGAAAAAATAAAGGAATCTTTTCAAGGTGAAATATTAGCTCTAGAGGGAATTTTTTCAGATAGATTAATTATTTTTTCATAATCTATTTGCATTTCGCCAACAGCATTTGTAGCAAAATAATTTATTTGATTTTCATATTTACTTACTAATATTTTTATTACTGAATTAAAAATAATTTGATTGTTATGATTTGAACGATTATAGAGATTAATTAGAAATTTAATTAATTTATTTTTGATATTTAATAAATTAATTTCAATGTCTTCTAAGGGTTTAATAATATCTATTA